>JAEEGF011511379.1_pt1 | contig 18918 bp, 15 predicted proteins | sample 9134171 | NCBI WGS metagenome assembly JAEEGF01 (sample SAMN16246542, study PRJNA631951) | gut metagenome | biome: gut microbiome; feature: rumen; material: AP-attached | host: Bos | place: Iran: Karaj | collected 2018-10
GGCTGCTCTGGAGAGCTCGTTCTCGGGGATAAGTCCGCAGGATAAAAGCAGTGTATCGCAGGTGTATCTCTCCTCTGTTCCTGGGATTGGCTTTCTGTCGGGGCCAACCTCAGCTATGGTAACGGCTGTCACATGCTCTTTTCCCTCGATATCTACTACTGTATGGGAGAGCTTAAGCGGAATGCCATAGTCATCAAGGCACTGAACGATATTTCTCTTAAGACCGCCTGAGTATGGCATAAGCTCTGCCACAACCTTGACCTTGGCACCCTCAAGGGTCATTCTTCTTGCCATGATAAGTCCGATGTCACCGGAACCAAGGATAACTACTTCTCTTCCGGGCATATAGCCTTCGATGTTAACAAGGCGCTGGGCTGTTCCTGCGGAGAAGATTCCTGCAGGTCTGTAGCCGGGGATGTTAAGGGCTCCCCTTGGCCTTTCTCTGCAGCCCATGGCCAGGATAACTGCCTTGGCGGGGATCTGGAACATTCCGTCCTCTCTGTTCATGGCTGTAACCGTCTTGTCCTCAGCGATGTCCATAACCATGGTATTGAGCTTGTACTCGATTCCAAGGTCAAGAACCTGCTTGATAAATCTGTATGCGTACTCGGGACCTGTGAGCTCCTCCTTGAAGGTGTGGAGTCCGAAACCGTTGTGGATACACTGGTTCAGGATTCCTCCCAGCTCGTGGTCTCTCTCTAAAATAAGAATGCTGTCATTTCCTGCTTCTTTGGCGGCTACGGCAGCTGCAAGGCCTGCAGGACCACCGCCTACTATTACGATATCGTATGTCTTCATGATCCTGATACCTCCCCTTTTGTTCTCTCAATGACAATGTTGGACTTTCCGCCGCTCTTGGTTATCTCTTCAAAGGTAAGGCCAAGTTCACGATTAAGTATCTCCATTGTTCTCGGTGAGCAGAAGCCTGCCTGGCATCTTCCCATGCCGGCTCTTGTTCTGCGCTTTACGCCGTCAAGGCTTCTTGCGCCAAGGGGTCTGTGGATGGCATCAAGGATCTCGCCCTCAGTGATGGACTCACATCTGCAAACGATGGTTCCGTAGGCAGGATTCTTTTTGATAAGCTCGTTCATCTCTTCGATGGAAAGGCCCTCAGTTCTGGTGATGCCCTTTCTTGTGGAGATGAAGTTCTCTTTTTCCTTAAGTCCCATCTTATCCTTAAGCATATCGGCTACCATCTCTCCGATGGCAGGGGATGCTGAAAGTCCCGGGGATTCTATTCCTGCAACATCGATGAAGCAAGGTGCATCCTTAACTTCCTCGATGACAAATTCGTGTCTTTCAAGGTGAGCACGAAGGCCTGCAAAGGAGGTGATGACATTCCTCATAGGCAGGTTCTTAACGTTCTCGCCGGCCTTTAACTGAACCTCATTAAGGCCCTGGGCTGTGGTGGCTGTGCCCTCCTTGTTCTCGATATCGATGGCTGTGGGGCCAACAAGAAGATTGCCGTGAACGGTGGGAGTTACAAGAACGCCCTTACCGTATTTTGTAGGCTGAGGGAAAATAGTATGTGAAACATATCCGCCAACCTCTTTATCAAGAAGGCAGTAGTCGCCTCTTCTTTCGATGATATGCATCTTGTCTTCGCTGACCATGTTGTGGATCTTGTCAGCATATACACCGGCTGCGTTTACAACATATTTTGCTGTATACTCGCCGTTGTTGGTTCGAAGGTGCCAGAGGCCGTCCTCACCCTTTTTGATGTCCTCAACTCTTGTGTTGAATCTGAATTCTACGCCGTTAACGTTGGCATTCTCCGCCATAGCGATGGTAAGCTCGAAGGGGCATATGATTCCGCCTGTGGGAGCAAAAAGAGCGCCCTCCACGTTATCAGAAAGGTTGGGCTCCATCTCAAGAGCTTCCTCTCCGGTAAGGATCTTAAGTCCCGGAACACCGTTTTTTACGCCTCTCTCATAGAGGGTCTTAAGTCCGTCCAGCTCCTCCTTGTGAATGCAGACAACCATGGATCCGTTCCTCTTGAAGGGAATATCCAGGTCTCTTGCAAGGTCATCCATCATGGCATTGCCCTTAACATTGAGCTTGGCCATAAGAGAGCCTTCATCGGCATCAAAGCCTGCATGAACTATGGCTGAATTGGCCTTGGAGGTTCCTTCGCAGACATCTTCGCATTTTTCAAGAACACAAACATTTACGTCATATCGTGAAAGTTCTCTTGCTACCGCGCAGCCGCTAACACCGGCTCCAATAACTATCACATCGTACATAATAATCTCCTTTATATTAACCGATACTTAGATTTCTTTAGCCCAGCCTCTGGTGGAAGCAACTGCCTGCTGCCAGCCCTTCAGCTCTTTTTCCCTCTGCTCTTTAGGCATCTGAGATGCAAAGGTCTTCTCTATGGACCAGTTGCTGCATACATCGTCTCTGTCCTTCCAGAAGCCCACTGCGTAGCCCGCAAGATATGCAGCGCCCAGAGCTGTGGTCTCGACGCAGCTGGGGCGGATAACGTTGGTGTTGATTATGTCTGCCTGGAACTGCATCAGGAAGTTGTTCTTGGATGCTCCTCCGTCAACTCTGAGGGATGTGAGCCTCTTACCTGTATCAAGCTCCATGGCGTGAAGCACATCATAGGTCTGGAATGCCAGTGACTCCAGGGTTGCTCTTATGATGTGATACTTGTTGACGCCTCGTGTAAGTCCTACGATGGCTCCTCTTGCATAAGGATCCCAGTAGGGAGCTCCAAGACCTGTAAAGGCGGGAACCACGTAGCAGCCGTTGGTGTCCTCAACTCTTGTGGCAAAATATTCTGAATCAGGAGCTGAATCAATTGCCCTGAGTTCGTCCCTGAGCCACTGTATGGCAGCACCGGCCACGTATACAGAGCCTTCCAGAGCGTAGGTAACCTTGCCGTTGATGCCCCAGGCAATGGTGGTAAGCAGGTCGTTCTTGGAAAAGATCGGCTTATCACCGGTATTCATCAGCATGAAGCAGCCTGTACCGTAGGTATTCTTGGCATCGCCTTCGTTAAAGCAGGTCTGTCCGAAGAGGGCCGCCTGCTGATCTCCCGCTGCTCCTGCGATCATGATGGGACCTCCGAAGAACTCCTCATCTGTCTCTCCGTAAACACAGCTGGAGGGCTTAACCTCAGGAAGCATGCTCATAGGTATGTCAAGTATTTCGCATAACTCCTTATCCCATTCCAGGGTATTTATATTGAACAAAAGTGTTCTTGATGCGTTGGAGTAGTCGGTTACGTGAACCGCACCCTTGGTGAGCTTGTAGATAAGCCAGGAATCCACGGTTCCGAAGCAGAGCTCGCCCTTTTCTGCTCTCTCCCTTGCTCCCTCCACGTTATCAAGGATCCATCTTATCTTGGTTCCTGAGAAATATGGATCGAATTTAAGTCCGGTCTTTAGCTGGAACTTCTCTACGATTCCGGAGACCCTCCCCTTCATCTCCTCTGCAAAATCAGCAGTTCTTCTGCACTGCCATACGATTGCATGGGAAATGGGCTGTCCTGTCTTTTTGTCCCAGACAATAACGGTCTCACGCTGGTTGGTGATTCCGATTGCCGCTATATCTTCATATGTTGCCCCAATTTTATTCATAGCTTCTCTGGCTACAGAAAGCTGCACCTGCCAGATCTCGCTGGCGTCATGCTCAACCCAGCCGGGCTGAGGAAAAAACTGTGTGAACTCCTTCTGAGCCACAGAGCACATCTCTCCCTTTTCATTGAACAGGATGCACCTGTTGCTTGTTGTGCCTGAATCCAAGGCCATTACGTATTTTGCCATACTATCATCCTTCTCCTTTTTGTTAAGGTACTTTAATGATAGTCTCTAGTTTCCAAAAACGCAACGAATATACAATAGTTTCCACTTTTTTAACTAATTTTTGTAAAAAATACACAAAAAGAGGATTTAGATTTTATCTAAATCCCCTAGGGTAAGTTTTTTATTTTGTTTTTCTATAATATTTTTATTCTTCGGCCTTGCTGTCCATAAAACTGTCGATAACCCTGTAGATCTCTTCGTTGGGGTCATCCACCATATCTATATTCACATCAAAGTTCATGAGTTTCGTATTGTTAGCATCTCTCATTACCCACTTGGGCACGCCCTCTCCGTTGGGATCTCCTGTCTTGGCAAAATTGGTCCAGTAGGTCTGCATCAGTTCAGAGAGCTTGTAGTCCTCCGCATCATAGAGGCCCGGATGTCTCCAGAGATTTCCATATGCGTAAGGAAGCTCACCTGCGTGGTAATTGGAGAGGATATTGTTGGTCTTGGTAAAATAGTACTCGTAGCTGGGAATTCCCTGCTCTACCAGGTATCTGTTCCAGACATGGTGGGAATAGCTGAACCACATGGCGCTGTAGGCTATGTTAAGGGCTCCCTTGGCATCTCCCATGGCATCAACGATAAAGTGCTGATCCCTCTGGGGACTGTCCGCATGGACCACAGCGGCCATCTCCTCTGCATAGTCCTCCATATCCTCAGCAAGAAGCTCTACGTAGTTTTCCTTGGTAGCCTTGGTTCCAAGAAGGAAAGCATCCGCCTCCTTGGCATTAAAGCCGTGAAGAAGAGCCTTCTCATGGTTGTTGCCCTTCTCATAGGTAAGATAGGGCTGCTCTGTAATGGCATAGCCGTCAATTGTCATGGATGAATTCTGGGTCCCGGTCTTAACCAGCTCTGCCGCGGGAATATTTCTAAGTTCAGCAGAGGAAGTTACATTGAACTCCTCTCTAACCTTAGCTCCGGTCTCCACCGCATCCTCATAGCTTCTGAAGGTATGGAAAGGAACCTTGGGTAAAATACTGCTGGATTCTGCTATTGCGTAGTTAAAAAGTCCCTCTGTCAATGGAGATACGCAAAGGGCATTGACGCTGGAGGAACCTGCGGATTCTCCGGCTATGGTTATCCTGTCCTTATCCCCTCCGAAGGCTTCAATATTGTCATAGACCCAGTTAAGGGCTGCAATCTGATCAAGAAGTCCGTAGTTACCGGTGGTTCCGTTGGGAGACTCGGCCTTAAGATCGTCTGCAGCGTAATATCCAAACACTCCAAGGCGGTAAGCAAAGTTAACTACTACCACACCTTTTTTTGCCAGATCCTCGCCTCTGTACTCTGAGTAGGAGGAATTGCCTGTTGTAAGGGAACCTCCGTGAATATAGAAAATTACAGGAAGAAGCTCATCCTCAGCTCTGTCCTCAGGAGTGAAAACATTCAGATACAGGCAGTCTTCACTGACTTCCTGAAGATACTCGTCCCCGAATTTGATCTGATAATCGTGCCATCCAAGGATGTGAGACAGAGAATCATATATGGTTGATGAAACAGTCTGCATAGCCATGGGCCCAAAGTGGTCAAAGGCCCTCACTCCCTCCCAGCCTTCAGGGGCCTGGGGCTCCTTGAACCTGAACTCTCCCACAGGAGCCGCAGCATATGGAATTCCGGCAAAGACCTTCACGGAATGGTCCTTGTTGTAAACTCCGGTCAGGTCACCCTGATCTATGGAGACCACCTCCGTCACATCGGGATTTCTGTTATCTACCGCGGGAACACGCTTTACAGGCGGCGCTGTGAACGTAAGATTAAGAATAAGCACCAGAATAAAGGCGCACCACATAAGAAGTGTAGTCCTGGTACTATATTTTTTATTCTTAATAAGAAAGAGCCTGCCAAGAACCATACAGACCACAGCCAGTATTGCTACTGCCCAGCCAATGAGCATGTTCTTGGAAAGCTCCAGTATTCCTATATAGATCAAACCTGTTAAAACAACCAGTATTGTAAATGTCATATTGATTCCTCCGTATACTCTATGCAGAGAGTATAAAACAAAGCGGTGGAAAATTCAATTATACAATTAAATTGTTTATAATTTATTCACAATCCATTAAAAGCTGACACAAATTCACTATTTTACGTTATAATATAATTGTAATAATTATCACAACTATCTCGGAGGTTACTATGCCACAGGGAAGAGAAGATCTTATCCAGTCACTTGCTAAGTCCATGGGAATGGGCGACTCTCAGAAGAAAGCCTTCAGCGGCGGTAAATACAATGCTGAGACCGGCACCATGTATTCCAACGGACATATGATAACCAAGCATACCATGGATCAGGCCAGGAGCTATTTCACCGCTCAGTACAGACGCCTTGCAGAAAAAGACGACGAAGGTGCCAAGGAGCTTACAGGCCTTTACGAAGTTGCCATGGAGTGCATCAGCATGGTTATGGACAGTGGCAAACCAGAGGGCGAATGATCCTAAAGCTTTACTCTCCTACAGCCTCATAGGCCGTATAATAGGTCTCTATCCTGTCAAATCTGTAATAGGCATCTCCCTTTATGGAAGCAGCGCTTCCGGGCTCTATACACACTTCTCCGGTGTTCTGGGGGATCATCCAGATGCAGTCCACCAGCTCATCCCCGTCAAAGAAAAGTACGTAGGCATCCACCTTAACCTTTTTGTCGCTTACATTGTTGGCTGTAAGAACGGCGGTATTGGAATCCATCTTGGATGAAACCGCCACATATTCCGACATATCCTTCTCATAGGGGGACCTTCTGGTGACGGAAAACTCATACATATCGGGAAGTTTGCCCTCCAGCAGCGCCTTATCGAATCTTCCCTCAAAAACGAACTGATCACCGGGCTTAACAACCTCCACGGTTTTCTCTGAGGTGGCCAGCTCCTCTCCCTCCTCATCCCTGGCTATGAATCTGCACTCATAGCGGTATGATTCCTGGGTCTTATTCTGCAGCACCAGGATGGGATTGCAGTTGTGGTCATCCTCCCTGAAATACTGCCCCAGGAGCATGGTTCCCATGGGAAGTCCGCCGTAGGAAGGAATATCGTCATCGGAGGGACCTATCCTGTCAGCGCCGTAGTCCTTCTCACTGTCCTCCTTGCTGTCTATACTCTCGAAGATACTGTCGGGTTCCTTATCGTCAAAAAAGACTTCGTTAAGGATTCCCTTTTTGGAGCTGCCCTCAGCTCCTTCATCGCTGGCAGCCTCGCCATAGCCCTCAGGAGTTGAAACAGCCGCTACGTTCTTTTCTACATTTTCCTTGGCCTCCTTCAGGGAGTCCATGGTGGCACCCTCGGAGACATAGTAGATCTCATCACCGTCGGGACCTCTGTTACTCTTTTCAAAAAACACTGTGGACAGAAGGTTGTCTTCCTTCAAAAGAAAGTCCATATTAAGGCCCATATTTGAGTAATTGTCGTAGATTATCTGGGTCAGGAATCCCAGCCTTTCGTCTTTCACAGTGGGAAGTCCAAAACCAAAACTGTTCAGGTACATGATAATGGGAAGAATTATTCCCACCACGGATATGGCCATGGCCCTGGCAAGATTTATCGACTTTTCCCGCACAAAAAGAAAAATACTCAGACCAAATGCAATTATTGATGGAATTATTCCGACAACTAAGAAAGATGTCAGAAGTCCACATATAGAAAGCACAATTGCCAGCACAACCATATGTTGAAATTTCCTCTCATTTTCTGTGCATTTTTTACAAAAATTGTTACAAATAAAATGTCAATACTTGTATGAAAAAAAAATAATACTACAATATATTGTAGTTAAAGATATATTTTAAATCCATAATTTTTTATCGGTAGAACAAATATTTTTTTCTAAATTGTGTATGATTTAAGTATTGTGTGGAGGGTAATTATTATGACTAACGTTGCAGCTATGGAAGCTCTTGATCGTGGAGTTATCCGCAACATTCTTCGCTCTATGGCCAATGAACACTGGTCAGTGGCTGAAGCTCTTGATGAATACGATATCCCCGAAGAGCTCCGTGATGAATACGAAGCCCTTATCGAGGATTGCTTTGTTGACTGATTAACTTTTTTTACAGCACTTCTATTTTGAATACCACAGGAAGATCACTTCTGTACTGAGTCCTGATGTGGAGACCTTCTTCATCTCTCTTATACTCAGCTTCGGAATTATCTCCCAATACTGTTACTTTGCTGATTATTCCTGAGAAGCCGCCGGAACCTGCCGCATCCTTCTCAGTTGCAAAGCTCTTAATGAGGTACTCCCCGTTTTCAGCACATTTAAGTGCCATGGCAAATACGCAGCCATCGTTCTGTGTGAATCTGAAATCTCCGGGAGTATACTCTATTTTTTTCTTATCTGTAAACTGTCCGCCGGCAGTCAGGGTAGGTCCCTCGCAGGAGAACTTGTAGACCCGGCTTCCGTATATGGCTTCTCCATTCCCGGACAGCCATTCTCCCACTCCAAGAAGAACCTTTTTATCCTCCTCGGAAATAGTTCCGTCAGGCTTTGGTCCCACGTTCAAAAGAAGATTGCCGTTCTTGGAAACCGCATCAATGAGATTGCAGACAATTTCCTCTGCGTCCTTGTACTCATTGTCCACGGTGTAGCACCAGGAGTGCCTTCCGATGGCTGTATCCGTCTGCCATACGTAGGGCTGGGCTGTAGGAAGCTGTCCCCTCTCAACGTCGGGAACGGCGCAGCCAAAGGCAAAGGCATCATGCTTGTAATTGATGACTCCCACCTTGCCGATCTTTTCCATCTCATTGTAATAATAGGCCGCCATCCTCTGAAGGTAAGGCTTCATGCAGGCTTCCTGGATCCACCAGTCAAAATACAGAACCTCGGGATGGTAATTGTCGATGATCTCCTTGGTCCTGTTGAACCAGTCCTCCATAAACTCCGCAGTGGGTGCGGGATCCGCATAGAGGTCGTAGTGATTCTCAGGCTCCTTCATGGCAGGCCAGTACAGGCTGTCAGGACCGATATCATCGGTGATATCACTCTCAAACTCCCTGCCGTGGCTCATAAAGAACCAGTGCTCTATTCTGTGTGAGGAGGCTCCGATCCTCATGCCCTTTTTCTCAACGCTCTTTTTCAGCTCTCCCAGATAATCAACCTTGGGGCCCATCTCGTAGGCGTTCCACTTGGAGAGGCTGCTCTTATACATCATAAAGCCGTCGTGGTGCTCAGCCACAGGCACAACATACCTTGCTCCTGCCTTGGCAAAAAGATCTGCCCACTCATCGGCATTGAATTTCTCCGCCTTGAACATAGGGATAAAGTCTTTATAACCAAAATCCTTGTGAGGGCCGTAGGTCTCCACATGGTGGTCAAACTCCCTGGTTCCCTGTATATACATATTCCTGGAATACCACTCGTTGGCATAGGCAGGAACGCTGTAGATTCCGAAATGGATAAAGATTCCGAACCTGGCATCCTGATACCACTGTGGAACCCTGTAATTTGATAATGATTTCCAATCCGCTGTGTAAGTCATAAAACCTCCGTTTCTCACTTTTCCTTTTTCAAAAGTTCCATCCCCACGTCATACACTTTTCCTTCCACCGCATCCTTAAGCCAGGTTGCCATGGATATGCCGTCCTGGGTAAAAAGAAGGAAATGAGGCTCCCTTACGCTGGTGTGCACGGTTCCTCCCATGGTTATAAGAGGAATCTTCCAGTCATTTATAAACATTCCAAAGGAAGGTGTAATGGCCTTCAGCTCAGAAACCATCTGCTGGAGCTGGCGGTAATACTCTTCCTGAACGTCCCCGTCGGTCTTGTACTTCTTGTTGACGATATCGTTGTAATAAGCGCTTAAAAGATAGTCATGGCTTGAACTGGAGTAAAGATACCTGAATCTGTCGCCGTAGCGTTCATACAGGTCCTTATACCACTCCAGAGTGATATTATCCCCATGGATGGGCTTCCAGAAGCTCTCCTTGCTCATCCAGATGTTCCTGGCGGTCTTTCTCCAGTGCTTGTATAACAGCAGGCCGCTGTCGGAAAAAAGTGTTATATTCCTGGCCTTGGGATAATAATCATCCACCACTTCTCCAGCAAGAGCAGGCACTGCAAAGGCTCCTGCGCTGTTCCCTGCAATAAGAAGGGTTGAGGGCTTGGGAAAAAGCTTCTTGGCAACCTTCATGCTCTGAAGGAAATTGACATAGCCGTGGAAATGAAGAACCTCATCCTCTCCCGTCTCGGACTTGTAGGGATAATCGTTATTGCCGATATGGAAGTCCCCGGTGGCATAGGTTATGACCACGAAGCTCCACTCCTTGAAGGGATTCTTATCGGTAAAAATGTCCGTGATTCCAACGTTGATATTCATTATCTGGGTAAAAGGTCTCAAATTATTCCAGTAATAATTGGGCAGCCCCGCAGCTACTTTTCCCCCGGTCACCGGCCTTGCAGCGGTATACTCGTTCCAGGCTACTCCTCCTCCCGAGAAAAAAACACAGAGCTTATCCGGATCTCCTATTTTTACATAGATGTAATATTCGGAGCCGTCCCCGGAAAGTCCCTTCTCTAGGGGCACTCTGTACCAGGTGAGCTTCTCCGGATTCTCAGGCAGGTCCTGGGCCTTAAAGCGGCTGTCTTCAACGGCCTTGCCCAGTCTGTTCTCAACGAAGTCCCCTACCCTGGAGGCAAAGACAATGCCGCGTTTTATGTTGTTTTTATTCAGTCTGTTTTTTATGCTCATATTTATCAAAGGTTAAACATCTTTTCAGAAGCATTCTTAAGGTCACGGAAGCGGAATATCACCATGGCTACCCCCAGGATCAGATATATCATGATACTGATGACTGCAGGCCAGGGGAACTTGTTCATTCCGTTTCTGATGAAGATTATCTGTAAAAGAGACATCACTATGTCAAAAACGATGTAAAGTGCGTATTCATCCAGACGAAGCTTCAACACCTTGGCGATGATAACCGTGGCAATAGCCAGGCCGATAAGTGTTGAGGGCACCATCCAGATAAGACTCCAGCCGTGGAAGCCCGTTTGCATATCGATATAAATATCCACCACAATGGCCACGAATACCTCCCAGGTTATGACCTTCAGAAGATTGTTTCGAAGATAAATGGTGGTGATAATGGTGATCCAGGCCACGAGAACTCCCAGCATAACAACGCCGATAAAGGAATACTCGCTGTGGGTCATGATATTAACTGTTCCGAATATTATTTCCAGAGCCACAAACAAAAAGGTGCACATCTTCATGAAGGTAATGTTACTTACCTTGCTCTTTTTTATCACAGGAAAAGCGGGCTCCATCTCAAGCTCAGAGTCCTTCAGGGCTCCCTGACACAGGGGACAGCACTCCTTTTTCCCTCTTATATTAACCTTGCATTTAGGACAATACTGCATAAAAACTTACTCCTCGTCATAATCATTAGTACTGAGCACAACTTCTATTCCAAGCTCCGTCAGGCATCTGAAGAAATTCAGCATGATCTTGTGGGTCTTGAAGGGAGAAACCTCTCCGAAGACCATCTTATCCTTGAAGGAACATACGCATACCTGCTGGGATGAAGCTGTCATAAAGGCTGCAAAGCTCTCGATGTAATCCGAAACTTCCGGTGGCATCTTGATCTGCCCTAAGTTGGACATGGAGCTGGTGACACCCTTTTTGGCTGATCTGTCAAAAAATCCGATTCCGATGTCCTTAAGGGGCAGGGGAATCATCTTGATTCCGAAATTGTGCTCCAGAGCCGCGTAGGAATTCATGGTCTTCTCTATGCTCTCGGAGGAAAGCTTCTCCTTGAAGTCCTTTGCCACGGGAGTGATGATGCTCTCCAGCTCTCCGTTGTAATTTGCCGGATCATAATCGATGTTGATTACTCCGAAAAAGTTGCGGCTGGTTCCGCTGTTAAAGTACTGCCTTAAGTTAACGGGAACGCTGACCACCACATGTCTTCTAAGCTGAAGCCTGTTCATTCCCTGGATAACAGCCTTGATATAGATGGCAACGCACAGAACGCCAACCGTTGTATTGTACTGATGAGCCAGCTCCAGGAACTTGCTGGCTGAAACACAGCCCTCCACCAGATGTGGAAGCAGGTAGTCATCCAGCTCTCCGCTGACCTGATAGGCCCTGATGGAGCGCATCTCCTTAAGCTGCTTGAGACCCTTTTGCTTGCTGTAATAATCGCCGAAAGCATCTCCGGTCTTTTCCTCCACGGAAAAATCGTCCGTGGGTTTGATATTTTCGTCCAGTCCGTGCCTAAGCTGCAGATATCTGGTGACCATGCTCTTAAATAACATAAAGGCACCGGTTCCGTCTGCCAGCACATGGAACATCTCAAGATTTATCCTTTTGCCGTAATAGTTGACCCTGTACAAAAGGTTCTTATGGCCGGGAATATACAGAGGCATGCAGGCCGGTGTGTGTTCCTCTTCCACCACTGCCCGAAGATTACTCTCCTCCAGGTAGTACCAGAATATTCCTCTGTGAAGTACACAGTTAAAAAACGGAAATTCCTCTATGGTCTCATCCAGAGCCTGCTGCAGCACTTCCTGATCCACATCCTCCTTCAGTTCACAGGTAAGTCTGAAAACTCTTGTGTTTGCCCCCTTGGCTGACGCCGGAATTATCTTGGCGGCATTATCAAGTTCATACCAGTTTGCTTTTGACATTAAATAAACTTCCTCACATAAATATTTTTATAGATGTTCAAGGCGCTCTGTAACGATGTCCATTGCCCCCTTACTCATTCGATAAATTACATCCTCCAGGGATATAAATTTCTTATTTCTTATAAATTTAAGATACCTTGGTGTAAAGCGCATCTTAATGCCCTTGGGCTCTATTCCCGCATTAACCTTGTCCTGAATGGTGGAACAGGTATCTGCAGGGTCATGGGCAAGGCTCTTACTCAGGATACAAAGTAGTGTCCCTGCGGTCCTTACAAAGCCCTCACAGTTGGGATCATCGGTCACATCTATGGACTGAAGGGCCCCAACAGACCACTTCTTAAGGCTCCTGTAGATGCCGTATTCGCAGTCCAGCTCCACCAGCTTCTCATTGATGCTGTCGTATAGCCAGACCTCATTGCCCTTAACAAACATATCACTGACGATAAAGAGCTCTCCTTCAAAGGGGAACTTGATTCCCACGTTGTCACAGCCTGTAAGAAGCACATTGGCGTTCACTTCGCTGACAAGGTCTTTTTTCTCAAATTCCTCCTCGTCAATGGTGAAGTTAGGAGCGCTGTCTGATTTTATCTGCTCGGTAAAAATGCTCTCCGGTGGCTCCTCGTCCCTGATCTCTTCATATACTTCCTTATCATCTTCAGGGCTTTCTTCCCTGCCCTTTTCCTCTATTCTGCCCTTAGGGGCGTTGTTTACAAGGAAAGAGCCAAAGCCGGGAGTCTGTACCGTGAACCTGTCGGTTCCGCACTCCTCAAAGGGACCTGCCACAGGGTATCTTCCTCTTTTACGGCCAAAATAGTCAGTATCAAAGGAGATCTCAGAGCCGTCGGGATTCTCAAATCTCTGCTCCGGTTCAAAGGCAAGCCCTAAGAACTGAGTATTTACCGGAATAGTGAAGTTCCTTGGCAAGAACTCATAGAGATTGGTGTGAAGGGTGTACCTTCCGTTGTCCTCGTCCACATAGAAGCTTATCTTGTGGTCATTGTCCACATGGGCTGTCTCTGCGGTGCAGCACCTTGCTCCGTTGAAATAGGCATTGCCTCCGAAGTAAACAGGAAGCCTGTCATAGTAAATATCTCTTGGACAGTGCTCCTCCACATCCAGGCCGTCAAAGCCCTTGAAATACTGTGAAGGTGTCGGGAAGCTGTTATAGGGCACAGTTCCGCAAATGAAATTGTTCCTGTCCATGGTATCTGTTCTGTTGTCCACGCAGTAGTCCATAAGGTCCTGCCTTACAGCCCGCTGGACGAACACGTTGTTATAGAATCTGGCATCGCCGTGCAGTATGGTCATGAAGCCTGCAATCTGTGTGGAATGAGGCACATGATAGGGCGTAAATCTGTCGCTGGGGAACTTCTTGGTAGAGTTGTCACAGCCCTGTCCCACATAGCTGAAGGAGCCCGCAATAAGGTTATGAACAAAGGCAATGCCCTGTGTGCTGACTCTGCAGGCTATATCCGACAAAAGCAGGTTGTGATCTATAAGTGTCGGGCCATGGGATACCTCCACAAAGATATCCTCTCCCAGGGACAGGCCGTCATCGATCATGGTTCCCTTAGGGGGCACATTGTCATGGAAAAAGTTCTGGCTGACTCTTGTGCCCTGGGCCTCCCAGTCAAGCCACAGGCCTCTGGTGCAATGATCGATATGGTTGCGCCTTATTATGGTATCTATGGCAGCGTGAAGCTTGATTCCTCCGATCTCCGCTCCCGCCAGATCATGCTTGTTATTGATATGATGAATATGGTTATCTTCTATAAGGGAAAAAGCTCCGCCCATGTGGCCTACAATACCGGTCTGACCGCAGTCATGGATATCGCAGCGTCTTACGATATGGGAGCCTATGTTCTCCTTGCTCCAGCCCTCATTGACAGCCTGACATACAGCGTCTCTCTGGGTTTGGGTTCCGTCCTTAAGGAAGGTGGTGGTCCACTTGTTGTTGCTGCCCCTCTGGAAATACTTGCCCAGGGAGATACCTGCGCACTTGGACTCATAGATATCGCAGTCCTCTATTATCCAGCCCTTGGCCCAGTTAGGTCCTATCATGCCCTCCTGATAAGCTGTGGGAGGTGCCCACTGAGTGGCAGCCTGTCTGATGCAAAAGCCTGAAACAGTGATATAGTTCACACCGGTCTTATCCGGTAAAAAACATGCACGTCTTACACTGAGCTCAATATTCTCCTGATTTGGGTCCTTGCCCTGGAAATTGGCATAGATAATGGTCTCGCTGTTTTCCCTTGCTGTAAACCAGGTATAAACAGAAAAATCAGGGTCCCAGGACTTCCTGCTCTTCTCGGGATGAAGGCACTGAGAAATATCCAGAACCTCATACATGGACTTGCCGTCAAGGTACAGATCTCCCAGGTGCCTTGGATCCTTCTTCATCCAGCACCAGTCTCCGTCAACAGCCTCGGCATAAGGATTAAAGCTTCCGAAGAAGCTGTCGGGAATCCTCACCCTGTATACGTTCTCAAAGGGCTCCCAGCCTGTGATCTCCTCAGCTCCGGTGATGACAGCCTCGCCCCTTGTGGTACTGACATAGGTTATTCTCTTATCTTCCGTTCCGGAATTAACGGGTCTTACATGTTCTCTGTATATCCCCGGTGCAACAAAAACCGTATCTCCGGGAGCCGCTATATTGGCAGCCTCCTGGATAGTCTTAAAGGGATGTTTGATTGATCCGTCTCCGCTTCTTAATACATTTCCGGCTACATATATCTGCATACGCCCCTCCAATCTGTGCTTTTTGCCACAAATACGTAATACATTTCTAAAATACGCATCAAATTAATTATACAATACATTCAAAACCTATTGTATGATTAAATAAATACCTGATAAAGGAGTCTTCCATGGCCAGAATGAAATTTATCTATGCTATCGCAATAATTGCCGCATTTATGCTTGGCGGAATAATAATAAACGTGGTCAGCTCTTTGTTCTAGACCACGTTTATAATAATGCTATTCAGTTTCAGCGGCTCTCTGTCTGATTGTACAGGTCCATGGCCGCTCTTGAAATAAATGACTTAAGTGAAATAGGTGCAGCAAAGTCATACTGCGCTATTCCTATGCTGACGTTTATGTTATAGCTAAGGCCCATGTCCTGAGCCATTCTCTTAACATTGTTCTTAATCTGATCTGACAGCCACACCGCCTCTGCCTTGTAGGCCATCTGTGCAATAACAACAAACTCATCCCCGCCATATCTCGAAACAAAGAATCTGTTCCTTGGTCCCTGACATGCGCTCTTGATTGCATTGGCAACTCTCACCAGTGCTCTGTCTCCCTCGAGACGTCCGTATGCCTCGTTGATGTTCCTGAACTCGTCGATATCAATCATCAGAACAAAGAGTGACATTCCAGGCTCCTCGGTTCTCATCTTCTGAGCCAGATACTTGAACATCTGATGTCTGTTGTTGATCTGGGTAAGAGGATCCAGTGAAATAAGGTTATCCAGCATGGATATGTAAACATAATAAACAGCGATTACTGATCCGTAGCATACCAGCGGAATTCTCCAGTGTACGGCCTGCAGTGCTCCAAGAATAATGGGAGCCAGGGGAAACAATCCGATCATGAAAAAGATATCCCTGTCAGCATATTTGTCCTTGTTGAAGGCTCTGTAAAAGGCCTTGACGGAAGCCGCTATCATATAGGCAAAGGGTACGATTACCAGTACCAGATAAAGCCTTCCTCCTACCAGATCTCCGTTCTCATCCACGTAATAAACAAGTCCTGTTCTGTAGGCGGAAACGCACAGGATACCTGATATCCACACCGGAATACTCAGAATAAGCCTGGTGATGTCATTCTCCACCGACTTGTCATTCTGTATGGCCTCAGACAATATGAACCACAAATATCCCGCCATACTAAGAAGAATATACGTAAAAAGGTTGGATAGATATAGAAGCGTACTGGATTCTCCGAAGCATCCTCCGTCCACCAGCGCCCAGAAAATTTCGGCGCAAAAATAAAGAATCAGAACCACGACGATATTTCCCAATACCATCTGTGAGAACTGTTTGTTAACGCCCTTAGCGATCTTGATTCCAATAAGTCCCAGAAGCAATATACAAGCAATATGTGCTTCAATGTAGAAAGTAGCGTACCCCAATTCTGCTCCTCCAATTATCATGCGTAATATTCATTTTAGCATGAATAAAGCTAATTTAAATGTAACTATTGAAGAGTTTATAAATTATTTAGAATTTCAATAAAAAAGACGAAAGCCAAGGCGCCTTCGTCTTATCTTAAGTATCTTTATTATCTTTATGCCCCTCCGGCAATAGCCTTCAGTGCTTCAAATTCAGAATCATATACACCACCCATGGCTTCCAGGTCCTCCCATGTGTACCAGGCTCCGCTAAGCTGAACCCCTCTGATGGAAACGTCCGTCGCAATTACCATGAAGGGCTTGTGGTTAACCACTATATAGCACTGCCTGTTAAGACCAAAGGGGGTCACAAAAACATGGCCGGTATCTATAAGATGATTTAAGTCTTCCAAGGAGACTCTTTTTGAAAGAAGTTCTGTTCTTTGCATGCACAATCTTCCCATGATTTATAATATAGAAATATTATACTATCTGGGCACATGAGTGTAAATTCGTTTATATTTATTTAAGATTATGTACTTTTCTTTCAGATTTTCTGAGAGTAGTCCCTCTCTCCGAATATGCCGGTTCCTACTCTTACAAAGGTTGCCCCCTCTTCGATGGCGATCTGATAGTCTCCTGTCATGCCCATTGAAAGGGTATCCATAGGCTGAGGCAGAAGCTCCATGCCGTTTATCTTATCCTTAAGCTCCCTTAAGCCCCTGAAATACTGTCTGTTGCTCTCGGGATCCTCTGTATAGGGAGCAATGGTCATAAGGCCTCGGATATTAAGATGAGGCAGAGCGCTTATTTCCTTGACAAAAGGAATGACCTCCTCAGGAGAAAGACCGAATTTGGTATCCTCAGCAGCCATATTCACCTCAATAAGGACATCGATCTTAATATCATTCTTGGCAAACTGCTTCTCGATCTCCTGAGCCAGCTTGATATTATCAACAGAATGTATCATGCAGGCCATGCCCGGAAGATATTTAACCTTGTTGGCCTGAAGATGACCTATCATATGCCAGTCAAGGTCCTCTGTGATGACCGCATTCTTATCCTTCATCTCCTGGACCTTGTTCTCGCCAAATACCCTGATGCCGCAGTCCATAGCCTCTCTAAGGGCCTCCACAGGCTTGGTCTTACTCACAGCTATAAGAGTAACCTCGCTGCGCTCTCTTCCTGCCTTCTCGCAGGCCTTTCTGATATTGCTTTCCACTATTTCAAGGTTTTCTTTTATCATAAAAATGCTCCTGTCACTATTTAATGTGTTTTTTGATTCAAAATCTCAGATAAAACACTAGATTTTGTGTTTTATTTTTCATCAGGATATTATATCATATAATTGAGTAAAAATAACAATCCGAAGGAATCCCATATGAACGTCAAGGATATTTCAAACGGATCCGAGATCAAAATACATGCATCCATCGGCGGCCATAGCATAGCTCTTATGACAATGGCTGTATTTGGCGTGTCTGCAGGTCTTTTGGTGAAGCCCATGGAATATTTTGGCAAATATTTGCAGTTTCTGGAGCCCTCCAAGATTGAAGTCAAAAATAAGCGTGACGGAAGAGTCTACAAATTCATGTCCTCCACCATCACACCGGTTAAGACCAGGTACGGCAACTTCCATCTTATCCGCAGCGAGGACAAGCTTGAGCCCGAGAACACAAGGAAGGCTGAACGCTTTGGCTTTGCCAGGATGGGTGTTGTATCAGTAGGTGACAATACTCTTGATCTTCACAACTGCATTATACACGACATTTCCATGCGTGGATTATCCTTAATTCTTGATAACGATATCAAAGTCAAGATTGGCGACAGATTAAACGTTTCCTTCCGCTATGGTCCCATGTTTCACAATTATCAGATAAGCACTGTTGCCGTGAGATATTTCAATGTTCAGGGCAAGCGTGCCGTGGGCTGCAGTATAGCCAACATGAATGTGGATTATATAACCCTTGTGGCCAACAAGCGAAACGAGAAATACACTCCTCTTGATCAGGAGCCGGATATTACTCTCAATCCGGAGATTTCCCAGCGTCAGCAGATCCAGGAGGTGGAGGAAGATCTTGCATCCCAGCTTATATCTGAAAGACCCAGGACCGGAGCAAAGACCATCACCGACGAGAATCCCTTCGCCCTTGATAAACTGGAACATATTTCCGACAAGACTCTCAGGCAGAGACACAAGGAAGAACGTCAGGCCAAACAGGCCAGGGAGATCGAGAACCTACTTGATCTTAGGGACATTTAAATAAGCATAACAAAAGACCAGGGCAGCTGCCCTGGTCTTATTTATTCTGTATCTGTAGCTTAGAAGCGTACCTGCTTCTCTACCATTCTTACAAATTCTACATTGTTTCTTTTC
>JAEEGF010320079.1_pt1 | contig 18917 bp, 19 predicted proteins | sample 9134171 | NCBI WGS metagenome assembly JAEEGF01 (sample SAMN16246542, study PRJNA631951) | gut metagenome | biome: gut microbiome; feature: rumen; material: AP-attached | host: Bos | place: Iran: Karaj | collected 2018-10
GTTCTTGCCGTTCACGAGCGAGTACGCCTCGTCCACGAAGAGGATGCCGTCGAGCGCAAAGTCGATAACCTTCCCGGTCTGGATGGCGGTCTGGCCCGTGTAGCCTGCCACGAGCCCACCGCGGTCGCACTCCACGAGATGCCCCTTCTTCGACACGCCGAGCGCCTTGTATATCTTCGCCATGATGCGCGCGACGGTCGTCTTGCCAGTGCCGGGGTTGCCGGTGAACACCATGTGGTATGATATGGGGGCCACCTTGAGGCCGGCGGCCTTGCGCTGCTGCGCCACGCGCACGAACTTCACGAAGCGCGCCACCTCCTCCTTCACGGGCTTGAGGCCGACGAGCCCGTTCAGCTCCGCGAGCGCCTCCTCCACGCTCACCTCGTTCGTGGAGGCGGGCGTGTAGCGTACGCCGGGCGGCACGGCCAGGTCGCTCTGCTCCGACTTTGCCGGATCGGAAGAATCGGCCAGGTCGTCCGCCCCGGCGTCCTTGTCGCTTATGGGGCAGAAAACGGCAAGCAGCATGGCGCCGACGAGGGCCACAGGCCCTATCAGCCGCCCGCACCAGCCGTCAAGCATGTCCATCGAGTGGAGGGCCCATCTTGCCCCCCACACGAGAACGGAGAGGACGGTCGCGTAGGCCAGCGCGCCGGCCAGCGTCTCCGTCCTCACCACGCACGCGAAGCAGACGATCAGCACGATGTCCAGCAGGCAGCCAATCGCCATGTTGCCAACAAAGCCCATCTGCTTCCGCTCCGCGCCCACTGCCTAGACCTCGTCAGAACATGGGCCTGTTGGCCACCTTGCGGATTTCCTGCTCATCCGTCCAGACGATCTCGCCAGTACGAAGATCCTTGAGTATCATCGTGAACTTGTAGTAATGGTCAGTAATCCTACCGGCGCGTGTGACCATGTCTGTGAGCGATCCTGTCAGGTACATCTGCGCAGCCGTCTGCTGGCCGGGCCTGATGGCCTTGCGCGGATCCGTAAGCCCCAGCTGGGCCTGCTCGTCCATGATGGCGATGTCGGCGCCGGACGTGGAACGGTCCACAAAGCGGAACAAACGCGAGCGGATGAGCCTCATGCGCACGGAATCCGTGATGCTCTGCATGTCCACGATCATCTGTGACCGGTTCTTCATCGGCTCAATGTCCAGGACAGGGCGCTCGCCCTTGGTGGCGTCCAGCACGCCCGGATCCGCGATCAGGGACTCGGCCATCTTCTCCACCGTCCGACGAATGTCCTGCGGCTCGATCTTCGTCGTCAGCGGCGTTCGGTCAAGCTCGGATTCGTAGACGCGCGGCGCCGTGGCACAACCCGCGAACACGACGAGCAAAGCCAGGCAAATGCAATTGTTGAGAGTAGCGTTCATTTTCTTGATCTCCAGTTAGGAATGTTAATGGTTGCCTAGTTATCAGTGGGCCGCACGCCACTCGCGAACGCGGATGCGCGAAGTCACGGCAGCGGGGTTGTTAGCGACGCCCGTCACCGTGACGGTGTCGAGTCCCTGCAGGACCAGCGGACGGTACGTGCGCGTGTCGGCGTCTATCTCCATGCCCTCGGAGTTGAACCAGGCAATTCGATACTGCAGGTGCTGCGAACGCTGGATCAGCGAAGACAGCTGGATGTTGACGCGGTTCAGTCCGGACGGCACCTTGTCGTAGGTAACTGCGGTGACCACCACTGAGTTGTGTAGGCGCGTGTTGCCCTCGTATATGACCGACCCGCCCGTCTCGTGGTTCATGACGACCGACGTGCCAGCCGTCGTGTGGCATCCAGAGAAGAAGATGCCGGCGAGCATGATGGAAAAAATGACAGATAACAGTTTCATTTGAGGTTTCCTTTCTTTCGTTTACTGGACAGCGGGGGTCTGGGATTGCGCCGTCGGCGTGACGGGCGTCTGCACCGTAGGAGCGACAGGCGTCTCGACCGTCGTAGGCTGGACGATAGTCGAAGACGAAACTGCCGTCGAGGCAGAACCGGGTGCCCATGTCACGGTCTGCCAGTTCTCCGTGTCGAAGTTCACCCGGCAGCCGCGGCGGAATGCGGCCTCTGCGTAGGCCACAGCCAGCTCGGCACGAAGCACTTCCTTGTTCTTGTAGTGCTGGAATCCCTCGGCGGAAAGCTCCAGGGCCACGTTGAACACGGCCCCCTCGGAGATGTTGACAGTTCCGGTCCACGGCTTCATCCACTGGCGGCTCACGCGCAGCTGATGAAGGCCGGGACGCGCACGGAAGGTGCCGCCAGAAGAGCCTACTGCTGCACCGTCAACTTCCACGGTGATGCCCCCGGCCACGACGCGAAGTTCATCCTTGACGGGCTTGGATGCATCGACCGTCGTCTCCAGCGGCTTGAATATGTCATCCAACGTCGTGGTAACGGTGAAGGACGCCATCACGCCTGAAGCGGATGTAGGCGCGCGCCAGCGCGGCCGAGCCGCGGCCAGATCGGCGCCAGTGTCCTGGACCCACATGTCGATCAGATCGTCGTAGATCGCCATGGCGTCGTCACTGTTGCCCATAGGGACAGGACGCTTGTTCACCCAGTTCTTGCCGTAAACGCTGCCGCCAGTGGTGGCGTCCAGCACCTTCGTCGCCATACGAAGCGTGTAGATCGTCACGCCGCGGTCGCCGGCCGGGCGCCGCATCTGGGAGGCGCCTACGATAGAGGCCGTGAGGATGTAGTCTGCTCCGAGCATCTGGGCCACGCGCGTCACGCTGCCGCCAGTGAAGAGTCCGGCGATGAGGCCGGCGCGTTCTTCGGCGGTCGTGATCTTGTATCGGTTGAATGCTGCGCCAATCTCGGCCGAATCCATGACTATGAAGTCCATGCCAGAGACCTCTGCCGCAAGGCGGTCGCGGATGCCGTCGACCTGATCGTCCATGATCGGCGCTGTCGAGTTGGCATCACGATATGCATTCGAAAGGTCGTCCTTGGACGCCGTCTTCGTGTGGTTCTTCACGAAGATCGCCATGACTGGAGGCTTGGCCGGTGGGGGTGGGGGAGGAGGTGCCAGCACTGCACGGCGAACCACATCTTCCTCTATCTTGACAACGTCAAGTCCCGGATTTGCGGCGGCAACACGCTTCTTGAACGCTTCAAGATCGGCTGACGACTGGCGCGACTCGACCTCGGACACGGTCTGGACGCCTTGAGCCTGGGCCAAGACAGCAGCGCACAACATTGCGGCGCCGACAAACATTACCTGTTTCGCTTTCATTTTCATTTCCCTTCCTAATTTGGATTTTCAGTCGCAACGATCTCAGAAGAACCCGTTGATGATCGGGAAGAACGAGACGTCAGAGTTTGAGATGATGTTGACGAGGCCGATCTGCAGCCCCTGCAGCTTGTCGGCCGTGTTTATCACGCCGATCTGGAGTCCCTGGATGTCGTACCCGCCGTTGTACAGGCCGACCTGGAACATGTCACCAGAGTCGATCCAGTTCGCGATGCCGATCTGCAACCCCTTGAAGTCGCCGCCGAAGTAGTTGACGACGCCAGTGTGGAGGCCGAGACCGTCGCCTGCCGCGTAGTTCACGAGCAGGTTCGCCAGCCAGCCGTTGGCATGGTTGTCCGCCACGCCTACGAGACCAAGGTCCAGGCCGTCGAAGTTGCAGCACCGCCCATAAAGGATGTTAAGCCGCAGACCTCCGACGTCGAAGTCAGGTCCGGGCACCTGGAGAGGCGAGAAGAAGCTCAGCATCGCGGGCGTGAAGCCCACGCCCTGGACTCGATCCTTCGCAATCTGGCGGCTGGCCCTTGGCACAGCCTCTTGCGCGCCGGCCGGCATTACGCCGGTACCGGAATTGTATACGGGCCTGACGCCAGGCTCGATCTGCCGGACTGTCGCAACGGCCGCACTCGCAGATACCGAAGCCAGCAACAGCATGCTCGTCATCAGTTTTTTCATTTCGTTTTCTCCTTCTTGGTTAATGTTACAGCTAAACAAGGTTAAGTCATGGCTAAAGCAGCGAGGGGATGCGCGCCCACGAAGCCGTTCCCTTCGCTCCTACTGTCAGCACCGTAGCCGTGGCAAAGCCACGCGCGTCGGAGATCCATACCAGTTTTGTCCCGCCACCGGGCGACACCGCGATCTCGCACGCGCGCCCCGTGCGCGCGTTTCGGACAGTGATGCTGTTCTTGCCGGCCGGCAGAGCAAAGCGACCGAGATGGACATGTTCGGGCACAGTCTGCCAAGCGCGGGTGTCCGCCTCAGTGATGACGGTGCTTGTGAGGTTGTAGGCAAACACACCCAGCATGATCGCCAAGTTGGCGTAGGAATTGCCGGTATTGACATGGTTGGCCACCTGCTGGGCGGCAATCTTCACTGCCGCGCGCGTCACGTTGCGCGTGGCGATACCGGGCACGCGATCCTTGAGGTCGCGATAGGCAAGCGCCTGAACGTTGACGACCGGGACGCACGACGCCGCCACGGCGCCACCAACCTCGACAGCGATCGGCGATGGCGGACAGGCCGGCGCGCTGTATATCGGAAAGTCCACGGACCACACCGTACCACCGAACGGAAGCGGTATCTTGATCGGCTCGCGCATGTCGATCAGGTTCTCCTCGTAGACGACGATAACGTCCTGACCTCCCCCCGCAGGTGCAACTGCAAGAGGCGTGATCGCAGGGCAGATGCGGCCCGCTTCCCGAAAGGCGATCTCGGCATTGGACGCATCGTTCTCCTTTGTCAAGAAGAGGCCCATCAGGTACCATGCGAGCGAATTCTCGTACGAGGCTCGCACCATGTCCGCAACGGGAGCGAGACGCGCAGTGATCTGACTACTGGCCGTTGCGGCGTTCTGCGCGTTTGCGGCGGCCTTGGCGTCAGCTTCGGCAGGTGACCCAGACGACTCCGCCTCCGTGCCGTACTCTTCCTTAAGCTGTTCCTGGACTGCCGTCGCGCGCCGAAGGTAGACACGTGCGTTGTCATGCTGCCCGAGCGCGAGAGAGTTGACCGCCTGATATTGCAGGCCAAACAGCAACTCGAACGCAGGCAGCTCGTAAGGGATGGCGCGATCGTCGCCAAGAGTGCCTGCCAAGATGTTGCCGGCGATCTGGCCCTTCTTCAGGACGGGACCAAGGTTCGTCTCCTCGAAAAGCTCGTCAAGCTGCGGCCCGAGCACGGCCGAACTGCCGGCGAAGTCGCCCTGCAGCATCTTGATTCGCGCCAGCTCGAAGGCACCCAGCTTCCTGTTCACGGTGCTGTTGGCCATCTTGGTCGCCCTGTCAATGGCAATCGCCCCTGTGCCGAACATCACGTCCTGCCGTGCCGCTTGCGCCTCCTGATAGGAGGTGCGGCAACCGCAAATGGCCACCCCAAAAGCAGCCGCAACAATTATTTCGCGCAACCCTCGCATCGACTATTCCCCCGCATGAAACTCTACTTCAAGCACGTTGTCGTCGCGCAGTATCTCGCGCCCGATCGTGAAACGCGGCTTCCCCGAAAGAGTGCTCAGAATGTTGGCATTCTTGTCCTTCGCCAGCGTCGCGATGTTGTTCCTCACCCACTGCCGCGTCGTTTCGTACTGCTGCGGATTCACCTTTACCGCCAGCCGCCCCTGGGCCGTGGCAGGATCGTAGACGAACTCTAGCAACTCGACCGTCATGACGACGGCACGCCCCACCACCTTGCCTTCGCGGATGGCATATTCAGGGAAATCAATCTGCAGCGAAGACGCATCCTTCGTTCCGGCAGACGCCACATAGTCGTCACGAACCGACTGCCGCAGATCCGCCTGGATGCGCCGCGAGAGCGTCAGATCGGCCGATGACGCGTCGTTTAGCTTCAGCAAGAACCGATAGGCATACCTGTTGCCCGTCTCACGCGCGAAGGATTCTATCGTGTAAGGCTTCACGACCGGTGCCGCAGGCGCCGCAGGAGCAACCGCAGTCGGCACCGCCGCCGCGACGACGGGTGCACGCATGGCTTCCCGCTTGATGCGTTGGCTCAGCGCGTCAACCTGCTTGTTGTAAGTCCCGTGGATGTCGCGCTGCTCAGGACGATAGAACAGGCCTTCCGTGCTCACGTAGTCGATCGAGAACGTCGATCCCGAATGTCGCACGTCCACGACGATATTCCAAGAACGACCGTCAAAGCGACAGCGCACGACATCAGGCGCGGTCGCCGTCGCCGACCACCTGCGCGCGGTGGCGGCCCTGACGATGACACCCGACATGTCAGTTCCAGCCGCGGCGGCGACAGTCTCGTTCCGCACATCGATCATCGGCACCCGACGCACGATTCCCAAGGCGGCGCAACCCGACAAAAACCCCAAAAGCAGGAGCGTGGGCACCCGCAAAACACCTTTTGCAAAATTATTCATGACGCACATTATACCATAAGAGGTGCGTGCTATTCCCCTTTCTGACAAAAGAACCGCAAAAAAATATTTCCGTCCCGATCAGTTGCCGATCCCGAGCTTGTTGAGGCGGTAGTTCATCATGCGCGGCGACACGCCCAGCTCGCGCCCGGCGGCGCTGCGGTTGCCGTTGTGGCGAAGGAGCGCATCCTCCAGCACGCGCTTCTCGAACGCCGCCAGCTGCTCGTCGAGCGTCTGCGTCGCATCGGGCCTGTACGGATCCTCCGCGAACTCCGGTGCCTGGAGCGATGGCGGCAGATTGTACCCGTGCACGCAGTCGTCCGTCGCGGTCAGCACCGCGCGCTCAATGCAGTTCTCAAGCTCGCGCACGTTCCCCGGCCACGAGTAGGACTGCAGCATGCTCACCGCAGGCGGCGAGATGCGCGTCACCTGCTTGCCGTACTTCACGTTCATCTTCCCAAGGAAATGCTCGGCCAACAGCACTATGTCACCTGTGCGCCTCGAGAGGTCAGGCATCGCGATCGGGAATACCGACAGGCGGTAGTAGAGGTCCTCGCGGAACATCTTCTTCGCCATCAGGTCCTCGAGGTTCCGGCTTGTCGCCGCGATGAAGCGCACGTTCGAGCGCAGCTCCTCGTTCGAGCCGATGCGCGAGAACGTCCGCTCCTGCAGGAAGCGCAGCAGCTTGATCTGTATCGGGATCGACAGGTCGCCGATCTCGTCGAGGAACAGCGTTCCTCCGTCCGCCGCCTCCGCGCGCCCGATGCGGCGCTGCGCCGCCCCGGTGAACGCCCCCTTCTCGTGCCCGAACAGCTCAGACTCCACCAGTGACTCCGGCAGCGCCGCGCAGTTCAGCGTCACGAACGGCTTGTCCTTGCGCATGGAAAGGCTCTGGATCGCCCGCGCCACGAGCTCCTTGCCCGTGCCGCTCGCGCCGCGTATAAGCACCGTCGCCTCGCTCGGCGCCACCTGGCGTATCTGCTCGTACACGGCGCGCATCTCGCGGCAATTCCCGATCAGGTCGCCCGGATTGTTCGCAAGCATGTCGCGCAGCCTGCGGTTCTCCTCCACCAGCGCCTGGCGCTCCGCCAGCTCCTCGCGGCACACAGCCGCCGCCTCCGCCGTGATGTTCGCGATGATCTCCAGCAACGCCACGTCGCGCTCCAGGTCGGCCGCCGCCGCCGTTCCCGGCTCGTTCAGGCGGTCGATCGACAAGGTGCCTATCACCTGCCCGAGATGCACCAGCGGCACGCAGATGAACGCGATCGGACGCTTGTCCGTCCTCGCCCCAGTCCTGTTGAGGAAGCGCCTGTCGGCATGGATGTCCGGCACCACCTCGCACTTGCCCGTCTGCGCCACGCGCCCTGTCACGCCTTCCCCGATGCGGTAGCGCCCAAGCGCCCGCTCGTCGTCGTCAAGCCCGCGCGAAGCCTCGATGCGCAGCTCGTCACCCTCCAGAAGCGTCATCGTCCCGCGAAGCATCCCCATGCGCCGCTCAAGGATGTCAAGGACCTTGTCCAGCAAGGCCCGCACATTCCGTTCCCTTACGACAACCGAACTGATCTCTTGAATTACCGGTATCTCCGGCGACAATTTCGTGTTCATGGGGCAACATTATACCAAACTTTCGCCCGATTGACAATAAATGTAAAAATCGCCAAGTCCATGTAAAAATAAGGCCTTTTGTTACAGCCAGTGTAAAAGATGGACGTGCCGATGGCCAGGACCGCTGGGGCTATCGGGACCGCCAAGACCATCAGGACCGCCAGGACCACCAAGACCACTAACCACCAGCCACCAATTTATGCTATACTCCTTGCCCATGGAAATACCGAAGATCAGATACGAAACCGACGACTTCTCCGACATCCTCGCGAAGGATGCCCGTTTCGACTCCCGTGCGTACGATTTCGTCCTCCAGGTGATTGCGGAGGCCTCAGCGGACGCGAAGGGACACGTCACCGGACAGGAGCTCCTCGATTATTTCCGCGATCTCGCCCTTGACGCCTACGGTCCGATGGCCTACACCGTCCTGACCGACTGGGGCATCCGCTCGTGCGAGGACGTCGGCACGATCGTGTTCAACCTCTACGACACGAAGCGCATCGACAAGACGGACAACGACTCGCCCGCCGACTTCATCGGCGGCTTCGACTTCAAGGAAGAATTTCTCGGCCCGTACAAGCCATGAACATCCGCGACTGGGGATATGACGGTCCTGCCGTCCTCGACAAGGGCGCCCTTCCCGCCCGCGTGCTCGGCACGTGGGGCGACTACTATCGCGTCGTCTGCGACAAGGGCGAAGGCATCGCCCGCAAGAAGGCGTCCGCATATTTCAAGCGGCGCGCTGAGGACAACGCGCCCTGTCAGGAGATCCCAACCACCGGCGACTTCGTGGCCCTCCACTGGAACCCGCACGGCGAGAGCCGCATTCTCGCCACCCTTCCGCGCTCCTCGAAGTTCGAGCGCGCCGCCGCAGGCACCTCCGGACGGCGGGCGCAGACAATCGCCGTCAACTTCGACACCCTCTTCTTCCTCATGTCGCTGAACCAGAACTTCAGCGTCCGCCGCCTAGAGCGCTTCCTCGCCCTAGGCCGTGCCACCGGCGCAGGCGTGGTGGTGCTCCTCACAAAGAGCGACCTGCTTGTAACGGATTCCGGCGGCGCCGTGCCGTTCCTCGCAGACGCCGCCGCATGCGCGGGCGACGTTCCAGTCTTCGCCATATCCTCAAGGACTGGCGACGGGCTAGACCAGCTTGCCCCATACGTCCTCCCCCGCCGCACCCTTGCCTTCATCGGCTCCTCCGGCGTCGGCAAATCGTCCCTCGTGAACGCCCTTGCCGGACAGGAACTCATGCCGACGCTGGAAGTCCGCGACTGGGACTCAAAGGGCCGCCATACGACCACCGAACGCGAGCTGATCCGCCTGCCGTCCGGCGCGCTCGTCATCGACACGCCAGGCATGCGCGAGATCGGCATGTGGGAGGCGGACACCGGCATTGCCGATTCTTTCGCGGACATAGCGACGCTCGTCGCTGGGTGCAGGTTCTCGGACTGCCGCCACGACACCGAACCCGGCTGCGCAGTCAAGGCCGCCCTCGCTTGCGGCAAGCTTTCAGAAGAACGCTGGCTCGCTTACCGCAGACTCAAGGCGGAAGCGGCGCGTGAGGAGACCAACCGTACCGAATCGTCACACCGGTACCGCAAGTAGACCCTTGCTACTTTTTCTGCCCATTTGCAGGCAGTTCACCGGTCACGTCGAGGATCCAGGCCGTGTCGGCCCAGTTGGGGTGCTCCCTATCCTTGAAAAGCTCCCTCAAAATCGGCTTCTTCACATCCTCGTCGCGGTTGAGGATGTCGTTGTACACCAGATCGAGGATGTCCTTGTCCTGCTCCTTGTCGAAGAGGATGCCTGCCAGAAGCATCACATTGTCGTCGGGAATCAGGTTGAGCGCGCGATGGACACATTCCTCCTTGCGCGCCTTGGGCACCTTGCGGAACAATTCGCGAAACGCATCGACGTCAGCCATGGTCACGACCTTGTCCTTGCTTGACTCCATCCACTTGTCCACGGTGGAGTCGAACTCCTCGACCCGCTTCTCCTCCTCCGCCTCCTTCTTCTCCTCTTCGGTCATTTCCGGCGCCGGATCGGCAGGCGCATCGTTGGCTGCTTCCGTGCCTTTCTTCTCCGAGGCATCAGGAGCAGGCCTATCACTTGCAACCTTAGGCTGTGCGGCGCTCGGCTTTTTGCTGACCCTTGCCACAGGCGGCTGCTCTGGCGCCGTGCCAGAGCCGGAATCGTTCTCCAGGACGGTCGGCTCCCTTGGCGGCAAGGCAACCAACACGCCTATAATCGCCGCAACAACAATGGCAACCGCCCCAATGGCAATCTTGGCCTTCGTCGTCATTTGCGCTCCTAATCACAATCCGTTCAACTCTTCGTGGCGGCAGAATCGATCTTGTCGTCAAGCACCTTCTTCTGGCTGTTGAACTCGGCCGATCCCATAGGCTTGTCGTTCCAGTCGATGAACGCCTGCTGCAAGCTCATGAAGAAGGCTCGGAGCGCGTCCTTCAGCTTCGCCATGTCCTTCTCTTCGAACGCGAAGTTGGACAGCAGCACCTTCTCCACCATCTCGAACATTATCTTCTGGCGCTCGACCGGCGTGGACGCGTCGGACTCCGAGAAGGCGTTCTGCTGCAGGTAGACGGCGTCGAGGAACTCGGCCTTGAGATAGACCGTGAAGTCCTCGGGAGAGGTGCCCTCCTCGCCCACGACCTTCATCATCTGGCCGACCTCGTTGCCCTTGCGCAGGATGGCGCGAGCACGCTCGACACGGTCCTGCTCGATGACGCTGTTGTAGTGGCTCCAGGAATCGAGCGGGTCGATGGCCGGATAGCGGCGCGCGTCCGAGCGGGCGCGCGAAAGTCCGTGGAATCCGCCCACCACCTTCAGCGTGGCCTGCGTCACCGGCTCGTCGAAGTTGCCGCCCGCGGGCGACACGGTGCCGCCGATTGTCACGGAACCGAAGGTGCCGTCCTTCAGTTTCACGCGGCCCGCCCGCTCGTAGAATGCGGCGATGCGCGATTCGAGATAGGCGGGGAACGCCTCTTCGCCCGGAATCTCCTCAAGGCGCCCGGAAAGCTCGCGCATGGCCTGCGCCCAGCGGGACGTGGAGTCCGCGAGCACCAGCACGTTGAGGCCCATCTGCCGGAAGTACTCCGCCAGGGTGACGGCCGTGTACACGGACGCCTCACGCGAAGCGACAGGCATGGACGACGTGTTGCATATGATGATCGTGCGGTCCATCAGCTTCTTGCCGGTGCGCGGATCGTCGAGCTCCGGAAATTCCTTCAGCATCTCCACCACCTCGCCGGCGCGCTCGCCGCAAGCTGCGGATATCACCACGTCGATCTTCGCATAGCGCGCGGTCGTCTGCTGCAGCACCGTCTTGCCCGCGCCGAACGGACCTGGAATGCAGTACGTGCCGCCGATGGCGACAGGGAAGAACGTGTCGATCGTGCGCACGGTCGTCTCGAGCGTCTCTTCCGGCGCGAGGCGCTCGACGAAGCACTTGATCGGCACCTTCACCGGCCAGCGCTGCATCATCTGCACGGCAACGTCCTTTCCGTCGGCGTCCGTCAGCGTGGCTATGTCATCCGTGACCGTATAGTCGCCTGCGGCGGCGAGCGACTTCACCGTGTATGCGCCGGCAAACGAGAACGGAACCATGATCTTGTGGGCAGGCATCGTCTTCCCGTCGAAGATGCCTTCCGTGACCCAGCCGATCGGCTCGCCAGCGGTAACGCGGTCGCCAGGCTTGGCCGTCGGGTGCCAATCCCACTTCCTGTCACGCGGCAGGCCAGGAAGATACATCCCGCGCTGAAGGAAGAATGCCGCTTCCTTGGATTGCTTTCCAGCCTCCTTCGCCAGCTCGGCAAGTGGATTCTGCAGACCGTCGTACACCTGCGTCAGCATGCCGGGGCCAAGTTCGGCGGCAAGCAGGTTGCCGGTGAACTCCACCGTGTCGTCCACCGCCAGGTCGGTGGTGGCCTCGAACACCTGCATGTCGCAGCGGCGGCCGCGCACGCGGACGATCTCCGCCATGAGCCGCTTGTCTCCAAGGACGGCATAGCCGACTTCGTTCTGGGCGACGGCGCCGTCGAACGCGACGGTTATCATGTTGCCGTTGACGCCGACGATTTTTCCGGTCGTAGTCATGTGTTGCTTTCCTTCAAGTCGATTTTCGAGGCGGCAGTTAGCCGGTTGAAGACGTCGTTGCCCGCCGACACGTCGCGCGCAGAGCCGCGCAGGACGACAGACAGGCGAATCGCGTATGTGAAGACAGCTGCCACCGAAAGCGGAGATGACGGCGGCGTGATGTCGCCGGCGGCATCCCAGCGCACCTGGTCCAGCAGTCGCTCGCGGCGGGCCACGTCCTTCTCCTGGAACGCGGCTACGGCGCGGTTCACCCAGTACAGAGAACATCCGTCCGCCGACCTGCGCCAGCGAGCAGCATCCTGCCCATGCAAGCGTGCGCGCTCCGCCGCCACGGCGTTGCGTATCTGAGTGTCAATGTCGCGCCACTTTGCCGCCAGAGGATGGTCCGAGGCGGATTCGCCCATCACGGCAGCCACAGCCTCTGCGTCCCCCACAGAAAGCTGGCTGCGGCAAAGCTCGGCAAACCGCTCGGCCGTATACGGCGGCGGGCCGTCAAGCGTCAACGGCTGCAAAGACGCAACAAGATAATCAGCCGCCATCTGCCATCAACCTTTCACTACCATCTACCAACTACCATCTACCAACTACCATCTACCAACTATCCGACAATCTTCGCGAGATCCGGACGCAAGCGCTTCGCAAGCGCGGCGGCGATGGTCTTCTCGGAGAAGTCGTGCTCCACGCGGCCGCCGTCGAGACGCACCGAGAAGCCGGCCCCAACCGATTCGTCCGTCACAACCTTCACGCCGCCTGCGGCATCTGCGGCGAGCTGGGCGCGCAACGCATCGGCCAGCTGCGCGTTGGCGGCCACCTGCACGTCGGCCGAGCCTGTCGCAAGCGCCTTGATAGCCTCGCCGGCCAGGTTGACTGCGTTGGCGGACAGCGCAGACTTCACATCCTTCGCAAGAAGGTCGGCAAAGAGTTTCTCGATGCCGTTCTTCACCTCGATCACCGTGTCGCGCGCCGCGTTGCCGACAGTAGTCTTCGCGCGCTCGGCGAACGCTTCGGCGTCGGCCTGGGCCTTCTCCACGATCGCCTTGGCGTCTGCCTCGGCCTTCTCCATGATCGCCTTCGCGTCCGCGTTGGCCTTGTCCACGATGGCCTTTGCCTCCGCGTTGGCCTTGTCCACGCCATCGCGCTGAATCTTTTCCAAGAGCTGTTGCAGTTCTTCTGCCATATTGCCTCCAAAAACGCGGTAATTATACCCTATCGTGCGGGGTATGGTCAAGTGCCGCAGATATGGTACAATATCCGCGTACCGCAAAGGACAATCATGCTGATCAAGACTACATCGTTCGCGCGCGCCGGGCTGCTTGGCAACCCGTCCGACGGCTATTTCGGCAAGACCGTTTCGTTCGCGTTCTCGAACTTCTCCGCCGAGCTGACCATGTACGAGACCCCCGAGCTCGGCTTCGTGCCGGGCGAGGTGGACGACGCCACCTTCGACTCCCCCGAAGACCTCCTCCAGGAGATCCAGCTCTTCGGCTACTACGGCGGCATCCGCCTCATGAAGGCCGTCTCGAAGCTGTTCTTCCTCTATTGCCGCGACCACAACCTCGACCTCCCCAAGAAGAACTTCACCGTCCGCTACACCTCCAACATTCCCCGCCTCGTCGGCCTCTCCGGCTCCTCCGCCATCTGCACCGCCATGCTCAAGGCCCTCCAGCTGTTCTACGGGGTGGAGGTCCCGCTCGAGTACGCCCCCACGCTGTGCCTGGAGGCCGAGCGCGACGAGCTCGGGATACAGTGCGGGCTCCAGGACCGCGTCATCCAGATGTACGGCGGGTGCGTCTTCATGGACTTCGACAAGCCGCTGGTGGAATCAACAGGCCACGGGCGCTACGAGCGCCTCGATCCCGCCCTCCTGCCCAACCTCTACGTCGCGTACGACCCGCAGCGCGCCGAGGTCTCCGGCACCTACCACAAGAAGCTCCGCGTCCTCTTCGAGGAGAAGAAACCGGATATCGTCGCCGCCATGAGCGAGTTCGCCGACATCGCACAGCGCGGACGCGACGCCCTTCTGGCCGGCCGCCGCGACGAACTCCCCGCGCTGATCAACGCGAACTTCGACCTGCGCGACCGCATCTTCAACGTCGCCCCCGCCAACCGCAACATGGTGATGACTGCGCGCTCCGCCGGCGCTTCCGCCAAGTTCGCCGGCTCTGGCGGCGCCATCGTCGGCACCTACGAGGACGACGCCCAGTTCGCCCGTCTATCGAAGGCACTTGCCGACATCGGCTGCCAGACCCTCAAGCCGACCATAGCTTCCTGATTGCCGCAAGGCTCGCCTTCAGCTCATCCGCCGTCACCGGCTCGTGCGGCTCGAACACGCGAAGAATGTCCCGCTTCGCGAGCGGAGCGAGCGCGGCGAAGTCCACCTTGCCCCATCCTGGCTGACGATGGTCGTCGTGGAAATCCTTCACGTCGTTCAGGTGCATCCCGCACACGTGCCCGGCCACGCGCGTGGCTATCTCCGTCACGGCACCGGACCAGCGATGGCACTCGCGCACCCTTGCATGCCCCGTGTCGAACCATAGCTTCACCGGTGCGTCCTTGTAGTCCTTCAGCAGCGTTTCCGCCTCCTCGGCGTTCGGGAATCCCTCCAGCCGCGGCAGGTTCTCCAGCGCCAGCGTCACCCCCGCCTTCTGGAAGTCCGGCAGGAGTATGTCTAGCTCCTTCCTGAAGATGTCCAGAAGCTTCTTCCCGCGCTTCCGACGCCGCGCCAGCGCCTTCTTCAGGTACTTCACGTAGACAGGACGGTCCGGGGTCTCCTTGCCGTCCTTCAGCACGAGGAGCTTGCGCAGGACCTCGCTGTCCAGGTTGACGAGCCATCCGTCAAGATCCACGTAGCCTGCGTGCGTCACCACCGTCTTCGCGCCGAGATCCGCCGCGCAGGCGAGCGTCTTCTTCAGGAGGATGCGCGCAAGCGCCCGCTCATCCTCGTTGCGCGAGGCGAGCCTGTGCAGCTCCGGGTGACCGCTAGGCGCACCCAGCGGCACCGGGCAGTAGGCGTGGACGGAATCGACGGGCATCCGGTCGATCCGGCTCTTGAACCCAGATATCTGCTCCGGCTGCGTGCGGAAGCCCAGCTCGAGCGCGTCGAACCCGAGCGCCAGCGCCTCGTCGGCTATGGCGGCGCCGTCGTCGAGGCGGACATTGTTCCAGTTTGTGGATAGTGCGAATCGCATGTGCGCAGCCATTATACCACAACGCGGAAGAGTCCGACCACGGCACCCAGCGCAAGTCCCCACAACGGGGAGAACCTCTTCGTCACAACGAGCGCGAAGGCGACGGCGAACACGATGCACGACGGCAGCCCGAACTTCATGTCGCCGAGCGAGTAGACGTCCGCCGCGCCGAAGCACTCAAGCGCCAGCGTCGCGCCCGCCGCCGTCACGAACCCCGCCACCAGCGGACGCAGCACCGCGAACACGCGCCTCACCCACTGGCTGCCGCGATGCCGCTCGAACCATCCGCCGCCGAAGTGGACTCCGATCACGCTCGGCAGCGTCACCGACAGCGTCGCGAAGAGCGACACGAGAACCGCCGCCCACAACGCGTGACCCTGCGTCTCCGCCACGCGGTACCCCACGAACGTCGCCGTGTTGACACCTATCGGCCCCGGCGTCATCTGCGCGATGCCGAGGATGTCCATGAACTGCGCGTTCGTGAGCCAGCCGCGCCCCACCATCTCCTGCTGTACGAGCGAGATGATCGCGAGCCCGCCCCCCAGCGTGAACAGCCCGATCTTGAAGAACGAGAGGAAGATGTCCGCCAGCAGCTTCAGCATCACCCGTTCTCCTTCCGCCGCACCGCAATCCAATTCCACACGATCCCGACCACGATCGCCCCAATTATCATCCACGCCATCGGCGGGTTCCACAGGAGCACCGCCCCGCACGCCCCGACGGCTATCGCGAGCGCCCACAACGTCCGCGCCTCCTTGCGCATCATGTTCGCGCCCATCCCGAGCATCATCCCCGCCACCGCAGGCCGCACGCCCTCCAGCACCCCCATCACCACCGGCATGTCCTGCGCGCTCGCGTAGGCGATCGCGTACGCCACGATGAGCGTGAACGGCACCACCAGCAGCCCCACGGCCGCCGCTACGTTGCCGGCAAGCCCGCGCAGACGGTTCCCCACCAGCATCGCGGTGTTGATGGCGATCACCCCCGGCAGCACCTGCGCGAGCGCGAAGAAGTCTACCATCTCCTCGCTCGTCGCCCACTTCCGCCGCCGCACGACCTCATCCTCGAGGAGCGGAAGCATCGCGTACCCCCCGCCGATCAGCATCGCGCCGATCTTCACGAACGACACCAGTATCGCCCCCGCCGTCGGCCTCTCGGCCGCTATGTTCCTGTCTCCTTCCACGCCGGGGATTATAGCATATCCGCTAGCCCTTGACGCTCGCGCAGACGAAGTAGAGCGGCGTGATCGCAAGCGCGAGAGTACGGAACATGTCAGGTGATATCCTACCGCAGGCCACACAGACAGCGGCACCGGCAAGTGCCGCCAGCGCGAACGCCGCCGCAAGACGACCGACACGCCTGTGCCGATGCCGCGGCACGGCATCATCGTCGGGTTCCTCGGCCTCGGCCAGCGCGACGAGACGCGCCTCGATGGCGTCAAAGTCGCGGCGGCGGTCCGGCGCGACTGCGCGGCGCGCTCCGAACATGAGCGCGCAGACGAGGTACGCCACGCCAGCCACTATGAACGCAGGCAGGAAGATAAAGAACTTGTGCAGGGCGCCAGTCGCCAGCATCGCCACGGTGAACACACTCGCGGCACACCACGCCGCCAAGGCGGCAGGATTGATCCGCACCCCCCTGTAGAGGCACCAGAAGCGCACAAGGCCAAGCTTCGGGAACAGCCAATGCTCCACGAGGCAGATGGCCCCCACTGGCGATAGGAGGAACACGACGATCGTCACCAGGTTGTCCACGCGTTGCATAGCAGGGAAGCATGCAGCGACGGCAATCACCGTGCCCACGCCGAACGACAGGTTGCGCAAGGATGCCTTCGGGAAGAACGTGGCGAACGAGAGCGCGGCGCGGTATATGTTCGGGGTGGCCGTGGTCCAGCCGGCCGCGACCACGGCCAGGAGACCCGTCCAGCCGAGTATCTGCCAGGTCACCGCGCCCGAATCAAGGTTGCCCAGCCCGGTCTTGAGGAGGAGCGCCGCCGTTGCGCCCATCACGCCGGCGCATGTCCAGGCGAAGAAGTGCCCCACGTACATGCCGAATAGCCCCACCCAGCCGTAGCTCGCCTTCCGCGCGAAGCGAAAGATCGCCATGTCGTTGAGTCCACCGTGGTAGGCGAAGTTGCACATCCACGCGAACGCCGCCACGTGCCAGAACGAGAGGTGCTGCCCACCTTCCGGCACGGCGCCCGTGAAGATGTGCTCGTTGAACAGCCGCAGGAGGTCGCCCGGTCCCGATATCGGCCCAAATCCCGTTGCATCCGTGAGAAGCGGCAGCGCCACGCACGCGCCGCAGAAAAAGCACGTTATCATCCACGGCGCGCAGATCGCCGAGAAACGCGCAACTCCCGCGAACCCGTACGCCGCCACGAACGTCGTCACCGCGACGAAGGCGAGCGTGAGCGCCACGCATCCCGCGCTCGTGGGATACCATTCCGACTGTATCGGGAACCCGAACGCCTGGCGCAGGGATGTGGCGGCAATGGCCGTCATCGTGGCCGCGTAGCAGATCGAGGTGAGTCCCCACGCCGCGCTGTACGCCTTCTGGAACCACGGGCCAGTCGCCTTGCGCAAGTATGCGAAGAGCGAAAGGCGGGTGTCTACCGCGATGGGCGCGCACACCCAGGCGTACATCAGCGTGGCGAGGAAGTTGCCGACTAGAAGCCCAAGCAGCAGCTCGGTCGCTCGCACTCCCCATGTCACGAGAAGCGCTCCGATAACGAACTCGGTGGCGGCGATATGCTCGCCGCCGTAGATGCCGAGGAAGCTTCCGAGCCCTGCGAGGCGAGTTCTCGGCACTGGCCGCTCCTCGGACGGCACGGCACGGGCGAGGGCGTCGATCTCTGAGTCGGTCATCATGTCAGTCCAGATGGAATACGGGTTGCAGGTCGAAGCAGACGGGACTGTTGTCTGGATTGACGTCCATGATGTCCGCCATGTAGTCCCACCACTTGCGGCATATCGCCGTCTCGGCCGAGGCGGTCCACCGCGCCTCGTCCTCAAGCTCTATGTAGCCGTACAGGACGTGCGTGCGCGGATCGAGAAAGATGGAGTAGTTGTGCCCGCCGAACTCGTGGATCATCTCCTTCATCTCCGGCCAGAGCAGGGCATGCCGACGCGCGTATTCGGCGTCCTGCCCCTCGTGCAGCTTCATCGTGAAACCCTTGCGGATCATTCCTTCCATGACTTGCTCCTTTTATTTTTTGAAGATGGCGCCTGACATGTCGCTCGGCACGTGCCAGGCGGACGGCGAGAGATATACGGTGAACACCTGCACGCCGTCGGGCGCGCAGTTGCGCTTGAAGGCCTGCGAGAAGAACCGGCGGAAGAACACGTCCAGCCAGCCGGCTATCGTCTTCGCGTCGTACTGTCCCTTGAACGACTTCTTCGCGGCAGCCAGGATCTGCCTGCGGTCCTTGCCTTCTTCCACGAAATGCCACAGGAAGAAGTCGTGCAGCTCGTAAGGCCCCACCTTGTCCTCCGTCTTTTGCGCGATCTTCCCCCTCTTCGCCGGCAGCAGCTCTGGACTTACAGGCGTCTCCAGGATGTCCAACAGGGCCTTGGCGGCTCCATTTTTCACCATTTGAGCTTCACCATCCGCAATCCAGCGGCAGACCTCGCGCACAACTGTCTTCGGCACGCCGGCGTTGACGCCGAACATGCTCATGTGGTCG
>JAEEGF011039854.1_pt1 | contig 18917 bp, 15 predicted proteins | sample 9134171 | NCBI WGS metagenome assembly JAEEGF01 (sample SAMN16246542, study PRJNA631951) | gut metagenome | biome: gut microbiome; feature: rumen; material: AP-attached | host: Bos | place: Iran: Karaj | collected 2018-10
GCACGTTCAGCGGCTCTAACGGTGATTATTTCTACCTGTGCGCGAACGGTATCATTAAGCAGGAGATCACTTCCTTCCGCACGAACGTCCCGGAGCTGTACTATCAATTCGATTCGAAAAACAATTCTTTTACGCAAATCGAAGGTGACGGCAAATACTTCCCCATGTTGTGGGAGCTTACGGAATTCTAATATGGCCCACATAATTGACACACCGCGCCTTTTCCTGCGCGAAATGACTATGGACGACTACGACGCGCTTTACGCCGTTCTCGCAGATACTACCATCATGCAGCACTATCCTTACACCTTTGACGAAGAGCGTGTCCGTGCCTGGATCGAGCGCAACATGAACCGCTACAAAGACAATGGTTTCGGGCTCTGGGCAGTGTGCCTTAAGGAGACCGGCGAGATGATCGGCGACTGCGGCCTGACGCTCCAGAATATCGAAGGACAAATGCTTCCCGAGATCGGCTATCACATCCGCGCTGACCGGCAGCACAAGGGCTACGCGAAGGAAGCGGCCGCCGCTGTGCGCGACTGGGCCTTTGAGAATACTGATTATCCGGCGCTTTATTCGTACTGCAAATATACCAACGTCGGTTCGTTCAAGACGGCGGAATCGATTGGTATGGTTTTCGAGAAGGAGTATCCTGATGAGGATAACAAGATCACGCACGTGTCCGTAATTACGCGCGAGATGTGGTCTAAGTGATCAGCACTTGCAAAGAAACTATAAGGGTTGCCTCATGTGAGACAACCCTTGTGTTTTTTTCAGGAATCCTGGTATGCGTTCCAGCCGACATCGTGCCAGCACTTGCCGTCTCACCCTTTCCGCACGAACACACAGTTGCAGCAGTAAGCGAGATCAACAACAGACAGGCCAATACTTTTTTAGTCTTCATAGCTACCTCTAAACGGTTAAAAGTAATATCGATTGCTGTTAACTGTTTGCCAATTATGAATAACGGATTATCAATGCTCAGTCGAATGTGAAAACGTCGAACAGTGCTCTCTTATCGTCGTCACCGCAAGTAAATTCGAAGTATACCGCGTGTCTTCCGGTGATCTTCTTTTCGAGCTCGAAAACGACCTCCTTGCTGTCTTCTGTGACAGTCTTGTCAGCTACTACTTCTCCGTCGTAAGATCCGAGTCTTATCTTGATCTCGAAGCCTTGAGGGATCTCGCCTGTGAGAGTCGCGGATGAAGCTCCGGTATCACCGAAGTTGATGTACTTAAAGCCGATCGTTGCGCCGCTCTGGATGTCTACAACAGGAGAAGAATCACCTTCGTAAACAGGCTGGACGTGAGCTACCCTCCTGTCCTTGTTTGTGCCCTCTGCGTTGTCCTGATACATGGGCTTTCCGAGGCCGTCGTACATGTGGCATGTGTAGCCTGCGGAGATGAGGGAATAAGCGTCGAGGCCGCCAAGATTAAAGCCCTGTGACGTGCAGTCAACAACGTCTGAACCTGCGGGCTCTCCTGACTCATCGTAGCGGATCTTACCGATAAAGATCTGTCCGTTCTTATCCATTGCGATGTCGACGGGCTCGACCATTGCCTGGCGTGAATATTCGTTGCAGCCGGTCTGTCTGTGATAGAAGATGTACCACTGGTCCTTGACCTTCATGAGTGATCCGTGGTTGTTGCCCCACTGGTATGTCATGATGCCGTTGCCGTCAGGTCCCTTGATGACTTCGCCGCCGTTGAAGCTGATGTCTCCGCCCATCTTGTATTCGCCAAGAGGTGAGTCGCTCCACTTGTATGAGAGAAACCCGTTGCAGCTGTTCATAACGCCTAAGTCAGGTCTCTGGTATTCGTAACGCTTGGAATAAACGAGGACATATTTGCCGTTGATCTTTCTGGGGCTCGACGCTTCGAAGAAGCCGTCTTCGGGGATAACGTGGCCGTCGTCTTCCTTTATCCAGAAAGGCTTTGAATGGCCCATCAGGTGATGGACAATAGTATCCTGCTTAAGGGTGGCCATATCGTCGTTGAGCTCGCCTGCGTGTGATTCGCAGAAGCCCCAGTATGCATATACTCTTCCGTCGTCGTCGACAAGTATGCCGGGGTCAAATCCGAGCTCTGTCTTGACCGGATTTTCAAAAGGTCCCCAGGGGCACTTCGATGTGACGAGCATGATGGAAGAACCGCGGTTTTCAGCTGCGTACATGTAGAAAGTATCGCCCTTCTGGACAACGTCGGGAGCGTAGAGGTCGCCGCCGTCGGAGGCTGTGTAGCAGACGCCGTGGCAGGTCCAGTTGGTGGGATCGTCAACGGGTGCTGACCATACGACGTAGTCGGGGCCGCAGTAGTCGGTCTTCTTCGTGTCGTGTGAGCCGTAAAGATAAATGCGTGTCTCGCCATTGTAAGTAAATACTCGCGGCTCGCCGTCCGGAACGTGTTCCCAGAGGGGCATGTAGGGGTTTGCGCCTTTGACCATCTTCTTGTTGTTGTCCATGTCAGTACCTCACTTTTATTATTTCACTGTTTAGAAAAATACTACTTCGGAAATATACATCATTGCGACGCTGATTATGTTGATGAGCAGCATGATCCCGACGACTTTGATGTGGGTCTTTTTCTTCTCATATATCGTGGCAATGAATTCTCTTACGAACGCGTTGATCCAGAAATAGCGCTTGGTCTTGCTGCCGATGCCTTCTGCCTTTATGCCGAGCGATTCCGCGAGCATTCCGGAGCGGAAGACGTGGTAGTTGGTAGTGGAGAAAGCGACCTTGAAACCGTCAGAACCGAAGTTCTCTCTGATAAGATCTTTTGCGAACTTGAAGTTCTCTTCTGTGGTGGTGGACTTTGTCTCTTCAAGGATCTGGTCTTCGCCGATGCCCCTCTCTAACAGATAGCGCTTGATGGCTTCGCCTTCGGAGATGACTTCGTCTGAGCCTTTGCCGCCTGAGGGCACGAAAACAATGCTCTTATTGGTATGCTCTTTTTGCATGTTCGCGAACTCGACCGCACGGTCGGCTCTCGACTGCAGAAGCTTTGTGAGAGTGCCGTCCTTTCTGATCTGGCAGCCGTGAATGATGATGTAATCCTTATCGAATGCAGGCACGTGCTTGGCGGCCTTGACGGCTGTCACGATGGTGCCGATAAGGATGCATTCCAGATAAGTTACGAGCGCGGAGATGGCGTTCTCGAGGAACAGCTCGATAAAGCGGCCGACGCCTCTTTCGTAGTGAACATCGATGATGGTCGAGCGCTGAAGATAATCGCCGATGATGAGGGGCAGCAGGGCGCCGATACCGATCGCGAGGCCCAAGATAACGGCCAGGAGGTTGCGCCAGGTCTTGCCCTCTTTGCGCATGAGCGTGATGTTGCTTACGGTAACGAAGACCGTGGTGACGATGACAACGGGGAACGTGAGCACGACGAAGGTCTGTGTCGAGCTTATCGCCTGATAGAATGCGCCGTTGATGCCGTTCCTGAAAGACATTGCCCGGACCTGTGTGATCATCAGGAAAAAGACGAAGATTATGAGACCCAGGGAAAGAACGTTATCGTAGCTGTAAAGGCTCTTTCTGACCTGGGCTTCGTGCTTCTTCATGAAGTATCCGCAAAGCGCGAACAGATAGGCGATTATAAGTATACTGACTACGCGCATTCCTGTGCAGTCGCCGAAGAATCTGTCTCTTGTGATGACACCGTCTTTGTGAGCGTAGAATACGGCGATTCCGGTCCCGTTGCTATTGTCAAAACAGATAAAGAACCTGCCGGGTGCGACAGATCTTAAGTTGACGGTTAAGTTCTTTTCGGTCACTTCCCAGCTTAACACCTCGGCTTTGCCAACAGACTCTTCGTCGAAGTAGACATTTTTGATGCCGGAAGAGCTGTTATAGTCGCTTCTTACATATGTGTATTCGTTGCCGACTGCGCGGACATATAAATATCCGCCTATAGCGATGAGGACGGCAAGAATTACGAAAAAATACTTTTTAATCAATTTAACTATCATACAGTCATTAAGTATATCCCTAATAAACTTTAGATAACAGGTTACAAATTAAAGCAATTATTGACAGGTTAGCAATGGCTAACTATAATGTGGTTGACAAGTTAGCAACGGCTAACTATAATGTGGACCGAAAAGAGGGCGTACATGAATATATCGCAGACTGCGGACATGAATCTTGGTGAACTTAAGGCAGGCGAGTCCTGCGTTGTAGTATCTGTCGGAGGGCAGGGAGCTCTCAGGCAGCATTTTCTGGACATGGGCATTATCCCCGGCGCAGAGATCACCATCGTAAAGTTCGCTCCTCTGGGAGACCCCGTCGAAGTCAGGATCCACGGCTATGAACTCTCATTAAGACTCGATGACGCGGCCAAGATCGCAGTCACGAAGATCGATAAGACTGAAGAGGCCGAGACCCCCAAGAAATCTAAGAAAACCCACACTGCTCACCCTTATCTCGGCGAGCCCGGTGTGCATCACGATAAGAAAACAGAAAAGCCCCTTCCCGACGATCACGTTCTGTCATTCGCCCTGGTAGGCAACCAGAACAGCGGCAAAACAACGTTATTTAACCGCCTTACGGGCTCAAACCAGCACGTGGGCAACTTCCCGGGCGTTACCGTCGACCGCAAGGACGGCGCCATCATCGGCCACGCAAACACAGTGATCACGGACCTTCCGGGCATCTACTCGATGTCTCCTTATTCGAGCGAAGAGATCGTGTCGCGTGACTTCGTTCTCAACAACAAGCCCGATGCTTTGATCAATATCGTTGACTCGACAAACATTGAGCGCAATCTATATTTGACGATGCAGCTTCTTGAGACTGACCGCCCGGTAGTAGTCGCCCTCAATATGATGGACGAGCTCACCGGCAACGGCGGATCGATCGACATCAATCTCATGGAGGAGATCTTAGGTGTTCCGGTCGTACCGATCAGCGCAGCCAAGAACCAGGGTATCGACGAGCTTATCACTCACGCGCTCCACATCGCGAAATACTGCGAGAAGCCTTTGGAGCAGGATTTCTGCGCGCCTGACAGCCCCATCCACGACTCGATCCATGCAGTCGAGCACCTCATCGAAGAAAAGACAAAAGCATGCGGTCTGCCTTTAAGATTCGCGGCATGCAAAGCGCTTGAAGGCGACAGTCTTATCCTTGATAAATTAGATCTCGACGAGAACGAGAAAGACCTTTTGGAGCACATCCGTGTAAAGGTCGAGAAGAAGTCCGGTCTCGATCCTTCCGCAGCAGTCGCAGACATGCGTTTTGCTTACATAATGCAGCTTTGCAAGAAGTGCGTCGTTAAGCCCAAGCAGAGCAAAGAGCGCGCCAGAAGCGAGAAGGCCGACAGGATCTTAACAGGCAAATTTACCGCGATCCCGATCTTCATCCTGATAATGGCAGCGGTATTCGTACTGACGTTTAATGTTATCGGCGCAGGCCTCCAGTGGCTCCTGGAACAGGGCATCGACAAGCTCACCGAAGTAACTGATCTGGCGCTTACCAAAGCGAACGTAAATGAAGTAATACATAGTCTCATTATCGACGGTATTTTCGAGGGCGTCGGAAGCGTCTTAAGCTTCCTGCCGATCGTCGTAGTAATGTTCTTCTTCCTGTCGCTCCTGGAGGATAGCGGATACATCGCGCGCATCGCGTTCTTCATGGATAAACTCCTGCGCAAGATAGGTCTTTCCGGACGCAGCATCGTACCTATGCTGATAGGCTTCGGATGCACAGTTCCTGCGGTTATGTCTACGCGCACTCTGCCTTCAGACAGAGACCGTAAGATGACGATCTTCCTTACGCCTTTTATGAGCTGCACCGCAAAGCTCCCGATCTACGCATTCTTCGTAAGTTCATTCTTCCCGAAGCAGGGAGGACTCGTCATGACGGGCCTTTATCTGCTCGGAATAATCGTCGGAATCCTCATCTCGTTCCTGTATAAAAAAGTGCTCTTCAAAGGTGAAGCTGCGCCGTTCGTCATGGAGCTTCCGAACTACAGACTTCCGTCTTTGCGCTCTACCCTCCAGCTCATGTGGGAAAAGGCTAAAGACTTCCTCCAGAAGGCTTTCTCCGTCATCCTCATCGCGACAGTTGTCGTATGGTTCCTGCAGAGCTTTGATTTAAGATTCAATCTCGTTACCGATTCTTCCGAATCGATAATGGCAGGCATCGCCGGATTCATCTCGCCCATCATGAAGCCTCTGGGCCTCGGCGACTGGCGAATCACGACATCACTTATAAGCGGATTCATGGCAAAAGAGAGCGTCGTCTCCGTGCTCGAAGTACTCTTCGGCGCAGAAGGCGGAATCACCGCAGTACTTGGCGTCATCGAGGCCGGCACGCTCCTTATCTTCAGCCTTCTCTACACGCCCTGCGTTGCGGCCATCGCATCCTTCAAGCGTGAGCTCGGCTGGAAATACGCTGCAGCCGTTGCCGTCTGGCAGTGCATGCTCGCGTGGATCGTAAGCTTTGCTTTCCGCCTTATCATGCTGGCTTGCACGGGAGGATTCGCATGAACCCTGCAGATCTCATTTTGATCGCCGTATTGGCCGTCATACTTACCGTTGCAGTAATCATTACGATCCGCCGCAAGACCCGCGGCTCTTCCTGCTGCGGCGACTGCGCCAAGTGCAAGGGAAAGTGCCCGTCAAAATGAAAAAGCTGCCAGTGTGCAGCAGGCAGCTTTTCCGGAGGGTAGTACCTCTAGGGTTGTATGAACGTTAAGAAATCTTTCTCGCTGATTGTGAACCCGTGAGTTCCGCGCTCAAAGACGATGTTGTCGCCTTGTGCTTGATCGGCTTCCAGCCCGGGTTTACGAAGAGGGCTGCCAAAGCGATCGGAATGTAGGTCAATATGAAGAACGGGAACGTGAAGACCGATAAGATCTTTTGTGCCGTTGTTGCGTGAATGTTTTTCCATTCTGAGATGAGTGATACGACACCCAGGATGAAGAGCATGGAGCATGCGTTGATGACCGTCTCGAGCATTGACCAGAGAGCGATCCTGATGTCGCCGCCCATGATGGCGCCGAGCGTGCCGTATGCCAGGTTGCAAGTGATAGATACTGCGGAGAGGAAGAATGCCGGCATGATGTTCATTGTCATATCGAATGCCGAGAAGCTTCCGTGGAAGATCGAGTAAATAAGGTCTTTTCCGTAATGTCTGAACACCTGGATGTAGCCTCTTGCCCAGCGCATGCGCTGACGGATAGACTGCTTCAGTGAAGTGGGCTGTTCGTCGTAGAAAACAGCTGTTCTGCAGAACGCGATCTTGCGGTCTTTGCATACGCGGTTGATCGTAAATTCGATGTCTTCCGTAAGAAGGTGGAAGGGCCAGCCGCCGATCTCTTTAAGAACCTTGTTTGAGAAGAAGAATCCCGTGCCGGAGATTGCTGCAGAAGAGCCGATCTTGTAACGAGGGTAGTTAAGATACATAGATTCTCTTAAGAAGCAGAGACTGTAGCCGGAGCTGATCCAGTTGTCGCCGAAGTTCTTGGAGTTGCGGTAAGAAGTGATCGCTTCGTTGCCCTGAAGGTGGCACTTGTGCATCTCTTCGATGTAATTGGGTGTAAGAATATTGTCTGCGTCAAAGACGAAGTATCCGTCAAAGCCTTCAGGGAAATCTCTCTTGATCTCCTTAAGAAGAGCTTCCATCGCGTAGCCCTTGCCGACGAGGTCTTTGGACTCGCGGCTGTAAGCGACAGCGTTGTGTTCGACGGCTACATCGAAAGTATTGTCGGTGCAGTTGTCAGCCATAACGAATGTCGTGACTTCGCCCTTGTAAGTCTGGTTGTTTATGCTGTCGATGAGCTGTCCTATAACGTTCTCTTCGTTTCTTGCGCAGATGAGGACCGCATAACGCTTGAGGTTTTCTTCTGATGAATCGTTTGCAGCGGGTGCATTCTTCGCAGCCTTCTTCTCGCGATGCTGCATCCAAAGCGAGATGGGCACGAAGATGAACTGATACGAGTAGCAGACGATAAAGATCGCAGCAATGATAAAGTTAATGATTCTAATGGTTTCCATACATTTTTCTCCCCTTTGTTTTCCCTCGGACAGAGTTATACCCCTGTAAATTCGAAAGTTAAAGTAGTTAAATCCTTAATATTTCCTTAAGATTGAGGCAAACCGAGTGCAGAATTTCCTTTGCTTTCACCTGCGGAAAGTATAGAAAAACCTTTATTTTCTAGCCATTTAATCCCCTTACGAATTCCTTACACCTTTGTCACTTTTGATTTTCATTAGAAGGCTCCGAAGGCTATAATGTTGGTTGTAAAAGGATTTTTATAACTGCTTTTGAGGTGGCAATTATGGCATTCAGGATCGTCCGCAATGACATTACGAAAATAAAAGCTGACGCGATAGTTAACACGGCAAATCCCAACCCGGTATATGATTCCGGCACGGACACCGCGATATATACTGCCGCAGGCGCGGAAGAGCTCCTCGAAGAGCGCAGGAAGATCGGCCGCATCGAAGAAGGCCGGGTAGCTATAACGCCCGCTTTTGCACTCGATGCAAAGTATATTTTCCACACCGTCGGCCCCGTCTGGGATGGCGGCGATAAAGGCGAGAAAGACATCGTCCGTGCCTGCTACACCAACTGTCTTAATAAGGCGGTAGAGCTGGGCATCGGGAGCATCGCATTCCCGCTCATCGCGACGGGCAATTACGGCTTCCCGAAGGCTGAAGCACTGCAGATCGCGACGGCGGTATTCAGCAGCTTTCTGGCCGAAAATGATCTCGACATAACGCTCGTAGTTTTTGACAATGAATCGTTCACTTTGTCTGGCAAGATCTTCGCGGGCATCGACCAGTACATCGATGAGAATTACGTCGAAGAGAAGACCGGAGAAGAGTACGGCGACCCGTATAAGGACATGCTCATGGCTGGTGCTGCAGGTGCAGGCTTCGGTGCCGGTGCGATAGCGGGCATGATGGGCGCTGCGGCAGAGAGATCTTTTGGTGCCGCAGATGAAAACGAATACGCAGGTGAAGCTTCTTTTGACGCATGCGCCGATGAAGAAACGCCCGTTAAAGACAGGGACCGCCGCGAGAAAAACAGCCGCAGATTGTTCCTCGGCAACCGCAGGATGGAGAGCAGGGCAGAGATGTGCGAGATGCGCGAGCCGCAGGCAGATATGCTTTCTGCTCCAAAAGCGGAAGCCGCTCCTGTTGCTCCGCTTGCTTCTGCCGCTGCCGCTGCTCCTGCGCCAAAGCAAAGATCGCTTGATGACGTGATGAAAAACATCTCCGAGACGTGGTCCGAGAGCCTTCTGCGCATGATCGACGAGAAGGGCCTTACGGATGTTGAAGTCTATAAGCGCGCGAATATCGACAGGAAGCTTTTCTCGAAGATCAGAACAGATAAAGATTACAAGCCGAAGAAGCCCACCGCCGTTGCGCTGGCGCTGGCATTAAGGCTCAACATCGATGAGACAAAAGACTTCCTCGGGCGTGCGGGCTTCGCATTCTCGCCGTCGAGCAAATTCGACCTCATCATCGAGTATTTCATCGAGAACCAGGTGTACGATTTCATGACGATCAATCTGGCGCTTTTCGAGCACGACCAGCCGCAGATAGGATAACAGGCGGTTTTTAGTCAGGTCTGACCGCCAGTGACGAGAAATGACACGTTTTGGCGCTGTTTTGTGTCAGTTTTCGTCACTTTCAAAGATATTGCCGTAAAGTGACACGTTTTGACTTCAATCCGTGTCATTTTTCGTCACAGGGAGCGCGCCCGGAAAATGTCGCCTGACAGGCGACCAGTCACCCCTTCAAACCTCATATACTGAAGCCACGATCAAACAGCCGCGGCAGGAATAAGCGCGGCGGAAATAATCAGACAGCCGCACGGATATGCGGCGGAAAGCGAGGAAAAGGAAATGAAGAAGGGATTGACAGAGATCGTATTTATCCTGGACCGCAGCGGTTCAATGGGAGGACTTGAGAAGGACACGATCGGAGGCTACAACTCCATGATCGCCAAGCAGAAGGAGGAAGAGGGAGAGGCAATCATCTCAACGGTTCTTTTCGATAACGAGACAGAGGTTTTGCACGACAGGGTAAGCCTCGATAAGATCGGGCCCATTACCGATAAAGAGTATTACGTAAGAGGTTCGACGGCGCTCCTTGATGCAGTCGGCGGCGCGATCCACCACATCGGCAACGTTCACAAGTACGCGAGGGAAGAGGACGTTCCGGAGAAGACGCTGTTCATCATAACGACAGACGGAATGGAGAATTCCAGCAGACAGTATTCTTACGACAAGGTAAAGAAGATGGTCGAGAGGCAGAAGGAAAAGTATCACTGGGAGTTCATATTCCTCGGCGCAAACATCGATGCTGTAAGCGTTGCGAACCAGTTCGGCGTCGACAAGAGCAGAGCTGTCAGATACGAGTGCGACAGCGCCGGCACAGCGCTCAACTACAAGGTAATGTCTAAGATGGTCTCATGCGCGAGAGCCTGCAAGTCTTCTGCAGAGATGGGTGCTGCGTTTGATTCGGACGAGATGCTCAGTGAGATCAGGGAAGACTATAAGAAGAGACATAAGAATTGAGGCGGTTAACGCCCAAAAAACTCGCCCGGTCAGCTCAAAACTGCCGGGCGTTTCTTTGTCAATTCTGTTTTTAGGACAGTATCGGGAAAATACAAGTCTTCAGCGCGGACTGTCCAATTAATCTAATGCACGTGAATTATGTGCGGCGTATGATTTTTATGAGGTGTTACCTCCAACGGAAGGCGGTTGCCCTCCCCTTTGCCCTTTGGGAGAGAGGAGGTGATTGTATGTCCGATTACGAGATCTTGAGCCTCGTGCTCGAAATAAGTATTTTGGTCGCTACAGTCGTTATGCTTTGCATAAAAACAAAGAATAAGTAAAACCGCCCGAAGCCTAGCAAGTTAGGGCGGTTTTTCAAACTAATTAATGGGCAACCGTCGACCGGTAACACCTCATTGCTAAGCTAATTATATCGTCAGGAAAAATGCGCGTCAACGCAATGAAAGAGCAAAATCTGCGGCCACAGTCAACATAGTCCGTTTATTGTCCGCAGAATGAAATATAATATGAGCATAAGGTTCGAATAAGGAGGAGAGTATCAGTATGCATGAGATCAAGTGCCCCAAATGCGGAGAAGTTTTTCAGGTAGATGAGAGCGGTTATACAGAGCTGCTCAGCCAGGTCAGGAACGAGGCTTTTGAAGAAGAGCTTCATAAGCGCGCCAAGGAATTAGAAGACAAGAATAAGAGCGCTATCAAGATGGCCCAGATGGAGCAGGAGAAGAAGCTTGCTGAGACCATCACCGGCAAGGATAAAGCGCTTGCGGATAAAGATATGGAGATCCAACAGCTCAAAAATAAGCTTGCGATGGGTGACTCCGAGAAGAAGCTTGCAGTAAGCGACGCGCTCCGCGATAAGGAGAAGGAAGCCGCCGATTATCAGGCTGAGATCATCAAGCTCAAGAGCCAGCTCGAGAACCAGAAGAACGAGAGCGCGCTTAACGAGAAGAATCTTGAAGAGCGCTACAAGACAGAGCTCAAACTCAAGGATGACCAGATCGAACAGTACAAGAATTTCAAGGCCCGCCAGTCCACGAAGATGGTCGGCGAGAGCTTGGAGCAGCACTGCCAGATACAGTTTAATTCTTTGCGCATGACCGCCTTCCCGAATGCTTACTTTGAGAAGGACAACAAGGTCAGCGAGACGAACAGCAAGGGCGATTTTATCTTCAGGGATTACGAGGACGGCCAGGAATTCATTTCCATCATGTTCGAGATGAAGAATGAGATGGATACGACTGCGACCAAGCACAAGAATGAAGATTTCTTTAAAGAGCTCGACAAGGATAGAAACGAGAAGGGCTGCGAATACGCAGTGCTCGTATCGCTCCTCGAAGCTGATAACGATCTTTATAACAACGGCATCGTAGATGTCTCTTACAAGTACCCTAAGATGTATGTTATAAGGCCGCAGTTCTTCATCCCGATGATCACTCTTTTGAGGAACGCTGCGCTCAATTCTTTGCAGTATCAGAAGGAGCTGGCGGTAGTAAAGAACCAGCAGCTTGACCTGTATAATTTCGAGACCAACATGCAGGAATTTAAGGACGCTTTCGGCCGCAACTACAGGATAGCTTCCGAGAAATTCCAGACTGCGATCGAGGAGATCGACAAGACGATCGATCATCTCGAGAAGGTCAAGAAGGCCCTCCAGTCTTCCGAGAACAATCTGCGTCTTGCTAACGATAAGGCCGATGATCTGTCCATCAAAAAGCTCACCAAAAATGCGCCTTCAGTGAAGAAGATGTTCGACGATCTGAAAGACGGCAAAGAGCTTGAGGGCGGCGAAGAATAAGATCGCGTTTGCAGCTGAGTCTTTAAAGCAGCGGGCACGTCCCGCTGTTTTTTGTTGCGGGTAAGTGCGCGAAAAAGAGGTAACTGCGTAGTGACGGCAAGTGACACGATTTAGGCTCTTTTTGTGTCACTTCTCGTCATTTTTTAACTTATTGCCAAAAAGTGACACACTACGGCGCCAAAACGTGTCATTTCCTGTCACTCGCCTGCCTGCCCCCACGCCAGGCCCTTATATAATGAAAAGAGCAATTTCATAGAGTATAATTATCACCATGAAGGTCTCAAGGAACAGAGTCGTGGTTACTATTTTGGCGGGCATTGTGCTCGTTCTTTTTTTCGCGACCGTGGCAGGACTGTTCTACTACAGGAGGATGATCGGAAGCTTAGGCGAGGTCCAGGAAGAGAACTTCAATGAGTATCCGAGACTTTATGCGTACATCGCAGAAGACCCCGACAGCCAGCTGTCGAACAGGATCTACAAGGAGATCTCCGAGTACGCGCAGGCGAATGACTGCTATGTCGAGATGACGGGGCAGAACCTGTCGACGAGCTATTCGAAGGCGGACAGGATCAATATCGCGATCAGTTCCAAAGTTGACGGAATCATTTTAGAGGGCGACGACTCAGAAGAGACGGCGGTGCTCATCGATAAAGCGACGCAGAAGGGCATTCCGGTCGTTACGGTCTTGTCTGACTGCATCAATTCGAGCAGAAAGAGTTTTATAGGTCTCAACAACTACAATCTCGGTACAGAGTATGGTGACCAATTGGCTGAGATCGCCAGGGAGAAGACACTGGTGCCGCTGACGGCTTTGATCCTTTTGGACAGAGACGACGGCAACGCGGACGATATCATTCACTCAGCTATCCAGGAATCGGTCCTGGGCAGAAGGATCGTTCTGACATCAAGCGTTGTAGATATCTCAACGCCTTTTACTTCGCAGGAAGACGTTATGAACATCTTGGACAGCCTCGATGAGATGCCGGACGTAATCATTTGTCTTAACGACAGAACGAGCGAAAGTGTGTACCAGTGCATCGTCGATAAGAACCTCGTAGGCAAGACGACGGTGCTCGGATATTTCGATTCGGAGACTATCCTGAAGGCTATCGACAAGGGCTCTGTTTATGCGACTTTCGCGATCGAAGAGAGGACTGTTGCTGAGCAGTGCGTTGACGCGCTCAACGAATACAACAACACGGGCTTCGTATCCGATTACTACAGCTCGAATTACAAACTCATAAACCGCAGGAATCTTGACGAATACTTACAGGAGGCGAAGGATGGCTAATTTCTTTGCCAACATGAAGATCTCCCGTAAGCTTGTCGCGGTATTCCTCGCGACATCCATCATCGCGATGGGCGTCAACCTCTTTATATACGTAAACCTCAACACGGCGCTCGACAAGATCAATTCGGTATTCTCGAGCAACATCAGTCTTAATGAGCTGTCGGACAATCTCAACGACATTCACACCGGTCTTACCGGATTCTTAGAGACTAAGGGTACTGACGACCTCGAGCTTTATTACGCGTCCACGCAGAAGATGCGCATGCTGATGATGAAGCTTAACAGCAGTGTCACCGACAACAACGTAAAGCTTTCAGAGCGTGACATCAGAAAGATGCTCGACACATATCTTACGACGGCTGACGAAGCGGTCACCGCAAAGCGAGGCAGAAATATCGATGAGTACACGGCAAAATACAACGAGTGCACAAAGATAAAGGATTACCTCAACACATACATTTATTCGATCAACAACGAACAGTTCAGGACGAACTCGAATAACTACAATGCGCTCGTAAGCTCCCTCCGTTATACGGAAATCATGAGCATGCTTATCTTCGTGGTCGCTTCGGTCATGAACGTGCTCCTCATCATCATTCTGACGAATACCATTACGAGACCTCTGACAAGGCTTTCTGCCAAGGCGGTAGAGATCTCGTCGGGCAACCCCGAGGACGTTGAGCCGCTCGAGGTCTATTCCGAAGACGAAGTCGGTAAGGTGACCAAAGCGTTCAACGGAATGCTCGGAAGCATCAAGGATTACATCGGGCGTATCAGGACGCAGCTCATCACAGAGAGCGAAATGAAGGAGAAGAACCTCCTCATGGAGACGCACCTTAAGGATGCGCAGCTTAAGTATCTGCAGTCGCAGATCAACCCGCACTTCCTCTTCAATACGCTCAACGCAGGCGCGCAGCTCGCCATGATGGAGGGCGCCGACAGGACCAACGAGTACATCAGGAACATGGCGGATTTCTTCAGATATAATGTCAAGAAGAGTTCTGACACGGTAAGGCTTTCCGAGGAGATAGAGCTCGTCGATTCGTATATGTACATCCTGAACGTCAGGTTTGCAGGGGAGATCATTTTCGAGAAGGACATCGACGAGAGTCTTCTTGATTTCATCGTCCCTTCCATGATCATCCAGCCTCTGGTAGAGAACTCGATCAAGTACGGCATCAAGGATGTCGAGCCGGGCGAGGGCAAGATCACGCTGTCTGTATACCGCGAAGACAATAACTGCTGCATCAGGGTCAGCGACAACGGCGTCGGCACCGATGAGGACATCATCGAGAAGATCATGAGCAACGAGAAAAAGCCCTCCGAGACGAGAGGCGTAGGCATAACGAATGTTATGGAGAGGCTCGATCTGTATTACAACCACAAGGATGTTTTCGAGATCAAGAGCAAGAAAAATGAAGGAACACAAGTTACGATAAAGATACCGATGGAGGCAGGCAATGTATAAGCTTTTGCTCGCGGACGATGAGGGAATCGTCATCGAATCGCTCAAGTTCATAATAGATAAAGAGTTTCCGGGTTGTTGCGAAGTGCACGAGGCGAAGACCGGAAGGCGCGTAATAGAGCTTGCCGACGAGGTGCGCCCCGACATCTCATTGATGGACATCAGGATGCCCGGGATCAACGGCATCGACGCAATGAAGGAGATCAGAAGAACGAACCCCAACATCGTGTTCGTCGTCATCTCCGCATACGATAAATTCGACTATGCGAAGCAGGCCATAAATCTCGGCGTTATCGATTACGTAAACAAACCTTTTGATAAGTCGCAGATCGTCGCTGTCTTGAAGAAAGCGATGGCCGAAGTCGACAGGAGCCGCGAGCAGAGATCCCGCGAGCTCGAGATCAAGGAAAAGCTCGATTCCATCGTGCCGATCGTCGAGAACGGCCTTATCCAGGACCTCTTATCGCACGAGCACTTCAAGGAAAATATCGAAGAATACAAAAAGCTTCTCGGGATCGACGAAGAGTACGGCCTGATGCTGGCCGTCGTGGGCGGCGACCGTGAGCCCGGCGGATACATGCGCGGCGCGGTCCCTGCGAGCGTCAAGACACAGAAAAATTACGAGACCGTTTTGCTCGTTATAAGCGATAACTTCAAGTGCATCACGGGCTCAGTAATGGGCAACAAGATCCCTGTTCTTATCCCCTGCGCGAAAAGCACGATCGCGCCCGAAGAATACGAGAAGATCGTCGATTCGGCAAAGCGGGCACAGGAAGAACTGACCGAGGCTTTGGGCCTTGATTTCAGGATCGGCATAGGCCCCGTCAAGCCCATGGACGAGATGGCTGATTCATACGCCGAAGCGCTGTCCGTGCTCGCTACCACGAAGCACACTATTGCTGAGAGTATCGACCTTCCGGAAGGCTGCGAATACGATACCGACTATCCGCAGAAGACCGAGAAAGAGCTCTTTGACGCGATATCTCAGGGCGACATCAGGAAGTCCGCTGAACAGGCAAATCTCTTCTTTGACTGGATGGTAAAGAGCTCCGGCGGTGAGATGAGCGACATCTGCCTCAAGGTCCTGGAATTCGTTCTCTGGGCAGAGAGGCTCGCGTACGGCAACGGCGGCCACGTCTATCACTTCCTCTCGAGAAGCGAATATCTGCCTGAGATCAATCACATGAAGAGCTACGAAGAGCTTCGCTTGTGGTTCCTCTCGCACATCGACCGCGCTGTAAACATGGTCAGCGCCGCAAATCTCGCGAAGACCGAGGATGTTGCCGAGAAGGCCAAGAAATACATCGACCAGCACTTCAAAGAAGACATCTCTCTGGACGACCTGTCCGGCATGTACGACATCAGCCCGTTCTATTTTTCGAAGGTCTTCAAGACGCAGACCGGCGTGACGTTTACCGATTACATCACGGGTGTCAGAGTCGCCCGTGCGAGAGAGCTCCTCGAGGGCACGAACAAGTCCATGAAGGAGATCTGCTCGGAGGTCGGCTATTCGGATCCGAACTATTTCAGCCGTATCTTCAAGAAGAATACCGGCGTAACTCCTACCGAGTATAAGGAAGGTAAAAGATGATGAGAAAGTTTTTAGCGCTGCTTGTAACGCTGTCACTGATATTGTGCGTGGGCTGCCAGACTCCCGAAAATAAGGTAGCCACGGTGACCACGAAGGGCGATTCGCTTCTGATCGGATTGTCCTTTGACTCCTTCGTAATCGAGCGCTGGACAAGGGACAGAGACGTTTTCGTATCGACCGCGAACGAGCTCGGCGCGGAAGTAAACGTGCAGTCCGCAGGCGGCGATGTCCCTACCCAGATCTCGCAGATAAAGTATTTTATCGAGATCGGCGTTGACGTGATCGTCATCATCACGGCAGACGCTGTCGCGCTCGCCGATGTCCTCAAAGAGGCTAAGAATAAAGGCATACCCGTCGTCTGCTACGACAGACTTGTCATGGAAGCGGGCGCAGATCTTTATATCTCCTTCAACAACGAATCAGTAGGCAGGCAGATGGCCCAGGCGATCTGCGACAACGTCCCTGACGGCGGCACGATCGTCGAGATCATGGGACCTGATTCCGACTACAACGTCGCGCAGGTAATGGGCGGTTTTGACGCAGTATGCGAAGAGCACAGCATGAACATCTCTTTGAAATACAACTGCGACAACTGGAAGCCTGAGCTCGCGTATGACTTCGTAAATGATAATTTCGAAGTGATCTCGAAGGCTGATGCGATCATGTGCGGCAACGACGCGCTCGCAGGCGAGACGATCCACGCTCTTGCGGAAAGAGGCTACGCGGGATCCATCTACGTTACAGGTCAGGACGGCGATCTCGAAGCCTGCCAGAGAATTGTTGAAGGCACCCAGCTCGTCACTGTCTATAAGCCCGTTGAAAAGCTCGCGATCCACGCCGCCGAATGCGCGGTCAAGCTCGCAAAGCACCAGGCGCTCGATACGATGGACACCTTCTTCGACGGCACGCAGGACATCCCTTACTACGCCATCGAACCCTCCGCTGTTACGATCGAGAACATCGATGAAGTCATCATCAAGAGCGGCTTCCATTTGAGAGAAGAAGTCTATCTGAACGTTGGTTGATCCTTGATGGGCAGGCAGTCGGAAAATCAAATGGGCAGGCAGATCTCCAACCGCAATTACAACTGGGATTTCTGGAAATTCATCGCGGCGGTCGGCGTCATTCTTGTGCACGCTCCGTATAAGGGCAACCTCGGCAGCATCTTAAGCTCCGTCGGCGTTCTGGGCGTCAGCTTTTTCTATCTCATCAGCGGATACGCGTGCTGCGGCGAACCTGAGAAGATGTGCCCGAAGATCAGAAAAAGGCTTTTGCGCAATGGCATTATCACCGTGCTCGCGGTAGCGTGGGCACTGGCCTTCAGCTACTACGCAATGAAGATGGAACATCTGGATATCATGTGGAAGATGGAGCTCAAAAAGCCCGTCACATATGTGCGCATGATCCTTCTGGGCGACCTCGAATTCTTCTACGGTTCGCACCTGTGGTTTATGGTCGCGCTCCTTTATTGCTATGTGATCTTCTATATCCTCGTGCGCTTCAGACTCAAGAAAGTCATCTATGTCCTGACGCCCATATTCCTTCTTGCGAGGATCGTCGTCGAGACATATGTCAATTCTTATAGTGGTGTCAGCTGGCACTGGAGCGCCAACGCGCTTATCGGAGGCCTTCCGATGATGCTTTTGGGCTATGTGATAGCGGATAAAAAAGAAAAGCTTGTGAAGATCCCCACATGGATTTTGATTCTTGGAATTGTTCTGTCCGCCGGCGCGGTCTTTGCCGCCATGTGCTTCAAAGTCGGCAAACTCAATGTTTTCCAGCCTTTCAACATCTTATGCTCATCACTGGTCTTGATCCTCGGCGCGAAAAAACCTCACTGGTCGATCGTCAAGCCGCTCTCATATTTAGGTAGGAAAGATTCTTTATATATTTATTTATTCCACTTCTACATCATCATGGTCATGTACGAAGTGATGAACGGCATGCACCTGTCTTCAAAGGTGATCGAATGGCAGCTCCCGCTGGCGGTCATCATCGTGTCGATTATTGTGGCGCGCGTGTTCTCCATGCTGGTGGATCTTGTGAAGCTGCCGTTTAAGCTGAAGAAGAAGAAGGCGGCAGAGGGTTAAGGCGGCTGCTTCTGTAATTATTCGCGAGAATAAGGCTTAGCTGCTTCTGTATTTTTACGCGAAAAAAAGGGCTAATAAATACAGAAAACCCGCATTCTCTGTATTTTTCGGTCTCTTTTTCGGGCAATAAATACAGATCACCCGGACGGGA
>JAEEGF010844379.1_pt1 | contig 18909 bp, 20 predicted proteins | sample 9134171 | NCBI WGS metagenome assembly JAEEGF01 (sample SAMN16246542, study PRJNA631951) | gut metagenome | biome: gut microbiome; feature: rumen; material: AP-attached | host: Bos | place: Iran: Karaj | collected 2018-10
CGAGAAGAACAAGCTCCAGGACTGGACTAACGCCTGGGACCCCGAGCGCGAGTCGTACTACTGGACATTCTACGACACGTCAACCACTCCGGGCGTTTACCTGCTGGACAAGGACAAGAAGATAATAGCCAAGAAGATAGACGCGGAGTCGCTCGACAGAATTCTGAACTACGAAATAAACGAGCGCAAGGATAACGACAAGCCTCGTCAGGCGCACGCTAAAGTAGCTGAATACGAGGCTCCTATCGACGTTCAGGTGCAATAACATAAACACAAGACCATGCCCATCATAAAGACCATAAACGGGTTCAAGCCCAAAGTTGCAGACGACTGCTTCATTGCCGACGATGCCGTTCTGTGCGGCGAGGTCAGCATAGGCAGTCAGTCAAGCGTATGGTTCGGAGCTGTGCTCCGTGCCGATGTCGGCGCCATAAGCATAGGCGAGCGCACGAACGTGCAGGACGGCGTGATAATGCACGCAAGCTACGGGAAGTCTAAAGTCGTCGTCGGCAACGACGTGACCATCGGACACAAGGCAATAATCCACGGCGCCACCATCAACGACCTTGCGCTCATAGGCATGAATTCAACAGTGCTGGACAACGCCGTCGTTGGCGAAGGAGCCATAGTCGCAGCCGGGGCTGTAGTGCTGGCTGGCACGGTCATCGAGCCATACACTCTGTGGGCAGGCATACCGGCGAAATGCGTCAAGATATTGGACAAGGAGAAAACGGCAGAAAGCCACAAGGCGCAGGCGGAGCACTACATCCATTGCTCGTCGTGGTATTCTGCGGAATAAACGGTATTAGAATTTGAGGTAAAAGTCCTTGGTGAGGGCCTTGTACTGGTCGGTATAGTCGTGGCGTTCGGACTTTTCGATGACGATGCGTTCCCCTATAGTCTCAGCCGATTTTTTTGAGAATTCAAGCAGCACTCGCTTTGGCGTCTGGCTGTCGGTTTTGGCATAGACATACGCCTTGCGTTTTATTTCCAAGCCACATTCACGACATTCATTCACAAGCACATCGCCTTCCTGCAAAGGCAAGACAACAGCGAAAACGCCGTCGTCGGCAAGCGCATCAGAAACGCCCTTTGCCAGTCTATCGAGCGGCAGGCTGTCGGAATGTCTGGCGGCAGTTCTTTTCTCGTCAGGCGACTTGAGCGACTGCGTGAAGTAAGGCGGATTGCAGATTATGAGGTCGTATTTCCCGCCAAATGACTGTGTAAGAAAATCGCCTTGGACGACTGTGATTCTGTCGCCCCATGCGCTTTCACGAGCGTTTTCACCGGCCTGTGTCGCCGCATCCGAATCAATCTCCAGTGCGTGGACAAAAGCATGTTCATTCCGCTGCGCGACCATGAGCGCAAGCAACCCTGTGCCCGTGCCTATGTCAAGGACACGACGCGCCTTCTCGACATCGACCCACGAGCCCAAAAGGACACCATCCGTGCCGACTTTCATGGCACAGCGGTCCTGATTCACTGTGAATTGCTTGAATCTGAAGTACTGATTGGGCATTACTTGCCAGTGTACTTTTTCCTGAGTCTCACCAAAACCTGCTTAGTGCTCAGAGGGAAATCGCCAGCCAGCATCCAACTGATGTAGCCTGGGTCGACCCTGAAGAGTTCCTCGACATATCTGCCCTTGTACTTGCCGAAGTTTATCATCTCCTTGCCGTTTTCGTCATAAACGATTTTTCCGTCAAGGTCAACATTTTTCGTAAAATTGGAGTACTTATCAAGGAAATCAACGGAGTTTTCCAAGTCGTCGTACTTGTCGAGCTGCGCCTTCAGCACCTCGTATGTGGCCGCAGTGTCAGCCAATGCGCTGTGCGCGTTCTCGAGGTCGGCATTGCAGTAGAACTTGTACGCAGCCGACAATGTTCTTGGCTCATGCTTATGGTATATCACCTGCACGTCAATCTTCTTGCAAACGCTGAAATCCACGTCCAGCACACCTGCTCTGAGGAACTCCTCGGCAAGCATAGGAACATCGAACTTGTTGGAATTGAAGCCGGCTATGTCGCTGTCCTTGAAGACTTCCGCAACCTGCTTGGCGACGTCCTTGAACAAAGGCTTATCCTTTACGTCCTCGTCGTAGATGCCATGCACAGCGGATGCGCCCTCAGGAATATGGAATCCAGGGTTCACTCTCATCGTCTTGCTTTCCTCTTCGCCATCTGGATAAACCTTAATGTAAGAAAGCTCTACGATACGGTCCTTTGCCGCATCGGTGCCAGTGGTCTCCAAATCGAAGAACACTAAGGGACGTTCTAACTTCAGCTTCATTTTCTCTTTCGGGATTATTCGTTAAGCAGCATTGGCATGAGGAGCATCAGCAGATCCTCATTCTCCTTGTTCTTCAGAGGCAGGATGATGCCGGCTCTTGATGCGTCTGCCAGTTCCATGAGTATATCGTCAGAGTCGATGTTCTTAAGTATCTCGACGAGGAACGAAGACTTGAATCCGATGCTCATCTCGTCGCCGTCGTACTGACACTGGAGTTTCTCCTCAGCAGATACTGAGAAATCGAGATCCTGTGCGGAAACCTGTATCTCGTTCGGAAGAATGTGCAGCTTGATAAGGTTGCTTGCCTCGTTGGCGAAGATAGACACACGCTTCAACGCTCCGATGAACGCCTGACGGTCCACGATTATCTTTCTTGGATTGTTCTGTGGGATTACGCCGTTGTAGTTAGGGTATCTGCCCTCCACCTGACGGCAATACATGTTGTAGTTGTCGAGGCAGAACTGAAGGTTCTTGCTGTCGTACTTAACAACTACGCTGCCCGACTCTTTCTGAAGCACTGTGAGCAGCGGATTCGCTGACTTCTTAGCCAGAATGAACGAAGAATCGGCAGAACCCTTGACCTCTGAAGTTGTGAATCTCACAAGCTTATGAGCGTCAGTCGCAACAGTTGTCACGTTGTTCTCGGTTATGTCGAAGTTCACGCCGTTCATCACTGGGCGCAAATCGTCGTCGGTAGTCGCGAAGATAGTTTTAGAGATAGCCTCGTAAAGTGTCTCAACAGGGAACACGATGTTGTTGGCGTTATCGTCGAACGAAGGCAGAGCAGGATACTCGGCGCCGTTCTGTCCCACAAGGTTGTATGAGCCCGAAGCCGTCTTTATGATTATTGCAAAGTTATTGTCGTTAATGTTGAATTCGAGAGGCTGGTCAGAGAACTCTCTCACTGTCTCAAGCAGCATCTTGGAAGAGATTGCCACCTTGATGTCGGCATCAGCGCTTGGCAGGTCCATTGTTGTCACGAGAGTCGTGTCCAAGTCCGACGCAGTGAGCGTCAATTTGCCGTCAGCGATGTCAAACAAGACATCCTCAAGGATAGGAAGAGTACTCTTAGGCGCTATCACGCGGCTGACAATCTGAAGACGTGAAAGAAGATCTGTGCTGTTTACTGTAAATTTCATATCTGATATGTTGTTTTAGTTTTTATTCCTGTTTTTGACTCACAAATTTTTCAAAGATAGACAAAATAAATTACAATATCACCCATATTGCCTATTTAGCATACCTGCGTTTTCTGACCACCACGTTCACGGCTCCGAAACCGAGCAGGAGCAGAACCGGCAGTATCACGTTGACCACTTGGAAGAATGTCTTGTTTTTTATGATTTCCACTTTGTTGAGCAGTCGCAGCTTGAATTCTCGCGAGCGCAGCTGCAGCCAGCCTTCATCATCAGTCAGGTAGAGCACCGAGTTCACGATGAAGTTTCTGTTGCCGAACTCTCGTCCGGTGTATCTGTCGTAGCCCAGCGGCACGATCTGCGGATTTGCCTGTGTGCCTACAATGTCGTTTCTTATTATCTCGGAGTTGGCCACGAAAATCATCCTTGTGTTCTTGCTCTTAGCCATGAACGGACGTGTCGTCGTGACACTGTCCGGCGCCATGCGATTGGTGTAGATGGACGAGAATGTGCCCTCAACAAGCGCCGCCACTGGCATGTAGTGCTGATTGAAGTATGTCTTGCTGTCCATGTCGTACATTGACGAGAGGTCTATTCTCGTCGGAGTAGGCTCGACGTGCGTGGCGTTGCTCGTAGCCAGCAGCACCGACTTCTTCACATCCTCGCCGTTGCTCACGTTCAGGTCTATTCCGCTCGCGAAGTTGGCTTTCACCTCGACGATGTTCTTTGTCACAGGGCTCTCTGGCGAAGCAAGCAGCAGCGGAGAATAATAGAACGGCATCGCCTCGTACTGCGGCTGCTCGCCTTTCTTCGCCACGTTCATTGGCACTTGCACACACTGCATGTCCTCGAGTATGGCCGGCACGATTCTGACTCCGTAGCGGAACAACTGGTCGGAAAGGTTGAGGTCCAAAGGTATGGCAGGCGACATGCCCACAGTCGAAAGGCTGTCGTTGGCGAGACGGACTCCATCCAGCATCCAGAGCACCCTTCCGCCGTTCATTATGTACTGGTCTATTATGAATTTCTCGCGCTCATTGAACTTCGCCTTCGGACCGGCTATAATTATCGCCTTGTAGCCGTCCAGCACCGAGGCGTCATAGCCCAGCGCCCCTCTGTCCACCTGGAAGTATTTACTCAGAGCCACCGAGGCGTCGTAAACATCCTCAGCCAGCAGTTCGCCATGACCTTCGATGAACGCCACTTTGTCCACCGATTTCTGCAGCCTGACTCTTAATGCGTCAGCGAACACATATTCCAGATTCTCAGCCGAATGGTTCAGATTCTCCTCGCCGGTGAACTGCGGATTATTCTGCAGCAATCTGACTGGTATCGAGTCATTGCCATAGACAATCACCGCCCACGGGAACACGACCTTCTGCACCGCCTTGCCCTCCTCGTCCTTGTCATAGACCACAGTCGCATGCAGCCCTCTGCCTTCCAGCTTAGAGTAAGTCTCGTTACGTTCCTTCTCGGTCGCTGCCGCCGAAGGATTCACGAACTCGTAAGTGAGGTCCTTGTTGGTATAGACATCCATCTCCTGCAGCAGTTCCTCAGTCGATTTCCTAAGCTTCAGGAATCCGGGATTCAAGTCGCCGTCAAGATAGATTATCACATTGACAGGCTTGTCCAGACTTTTCATCATTTTCTTGGTATTATCCGAAAGGCTGAACCTCTTCTCGGAGGTTAGGTCGATTCGGAAAAAGAAAAACGACGCTAATATGTTAAGTAACACTATAGCAAACAATGCGATCGGCAAGAAAATCAGCTTTTTGTTTTTCATAACGCTTTATTAAAAGTACGGCAAATATAAAGAAATAAGAGATTTTATTTTTATTTTTGCTATCTGTAATTTAATCAAGGCCAAACATAATCACACTTTTTATATGGGAAAAATCATAGCATTAGCCAATCAGAAAGGCGGAGTCGGCAAAACCACGACGACTATCAACTTAGCCGCATGTTTGGCAGCTTTCAACAAGAAAGTTCTCATAATCGACGCCGACCCTCAGGCCAATGCGTCGTCCGGTCTCGGCATCGACGTGCAGGAGCACAAGGACAAGAGCATCTACCAGTGCATGCTCGAAGGCCTGCCTGCTGTGGAGTGCACATGCAAGACTAAACTCGACAACCTTTTCATAATCCCTTCACACATCGACCTCGTAGGAGCAGAGGTCGAGATGGTGGACATGCAGAACCGCGAGACTGCGCTCAAGAACATCCTGGCGCCAGTCAAAGACCAGTACGACTACATCTTTATCGACTGTTCTCCTTCGCTGGGCATGATAACAGTGAACTCGCTGACCGCAGCGGACTCTGTAATCATCCCTGTGCAGTGCGAGTACTTCGCTCTCGAAGGTATCAGCAAGCTGATAAACACAATCAAGATAATAAAGACAAACTTCAATCCTGATTTGCAGATTGAAGGATTCTTGCTGACGATGTTCGACGCCCGACTGAGACTGTCGAACCTTGTCCGCGACGATGTGACCAAGAGCTTCGGCGACATGGTGTTCAAGACCGTAATACAACGCAATGTGAAACTGAGCGAGGCGCCAAGCTACGGCCAGCCTGTCATGCTGTACGACCCAGAGTCAAAAGGCTCGAAGAACTACATGCAGCTCGCCGAGGAACTTATAAACAATAACAAGTAAACAAAAAACACGGAGACACAGACAAATATGGCAAAGAAACCTGCTTTAGGAAGAGGACTGAGCTCGCTGCTCGGCGGTTCTACCGAAGAGATAAAGACTTCGGGATCCTCTATCTTCGACACGCTTCCCATATCATCAATCGAGCCCAATCCAGACCAGCCACGTACGAACTTCGACGAAGAGGCTTTGGACGACCTCGCTGAGTCAATCAAGCAGTTGGGCGTGATACAGCCTATCACCGTAAGAAAAATCTCCGACGACAAGTACCAGATAATCTCTGGCGAAAGAAGATTCCGCGCCGCACAGAAAGCCGGACTCTCGAAAATCCCTTCGTACATCAAGACTGCGGAAGACGAAACCGTGATGCAGATGGCGCTTGTGGAGAACGTGCAGAGAGAGGACCTGAACGCAATAGAAATCGCGCTCTCGTACAAAGCCCTGACCGAGACACAGAACCTGACACAGGAGAAAATCTCGTCGCTCGTGGGCAAGAAGAGAGCTACCGTTTCCAATTATCTCCGACTGCTCAAGCTCCCTGCAGAGATACAGCTTGGAATATCAAAGAAGCAGATAGACATGGCGCACGCACGCGCGCTGCTCAGCCTTGACGACCCACAGAAACAGCTCGAGATTTACGAGAAAGCCATCAAGAACAACCTGTCGTCTCACGCAGTGGAAGCGATGGTGAAGGAGGCATTGGAAGGCGGCAAGAAAAAGAGAGAAAAGAAGACGCTCGCCCCTGAATATGCGGAGATGAGAGACAGAATACAGAGCAAGCTCAACAACAAAGTAGAATTGTCTTGCAACAACAAAGGCAAAGGCAAAATCTCAATATCATTCAGCAACGCTGACGAACTTAACAAAATCATAAAACTGCTAGGAGAATAAACCGATCAAGAATCTTGCAGCCATATTGACTCTCTTTTTGATGCTGACAATGTCCGCAAACGTGTCGGCAGAAGAATTCGCACCTACACAAGATTCGGTTTACACAGAAACGGGCAAGGCATTCGAGGCTAACGACGAGCCGCAAGCCCCAAAGAATGCCATCACAATGGACGACAAGGCTGCCAAGGCTCTGACCGACTCCATTGACAAGGAACAAAGCAAGAAACAATGGTCGCCAAATCCTCGACATGCGCTGTACTACAGTCTTGTGCCAGGACTCGGATTAGGACAGATATACAATCGAAAATACTGGAAGCTGCCTATCGTGTACGCAGGATACGCCGCTCTGATTTACGCGATTATATACACCAACGGTAAATACACCGATTACAGAAAGGCCTACATCTCCATAGCCGACGAGGACGAAAGCACAACGACCTGGCAGAAATACATCCCTGCGGGACAAAACGCCGAAAACGTGGACATGGGATGGCTGACCAACGCCCTGAATCAGAGATACATGAGATTCAGAAGATACAGGGACTTGAGCATCATAGGCATCGTGGCATGGTACGGACTGTCCATCATCGACGCCTTCGTGGATGCCCAGTTGTTTAATTTTGACATAACACCGGATCTATCCTTGAGAGTCGAGCCGGAAATAAAACTTTACGAATATAAGAACGTTGGCGTTAATTGCACGTTGACTTTTTAAGTCTAACGGACGCGCCTAAAAAGACACGCATATGAACATAAGATTGCTTGCTAAAACAGTTATCACAATCATTTGTCTGCAGTTGCCAGTGATGCTCAACGCGCAACTGAACGGAGGCATAACACCGCCCGACGACATTGACGAACTGTTGTCCGACAACAACACCTCTAAAAGCGGGGGAAGCTACGTGCAAAGAGAAAAGCAAAGGATACACAGCAGTAACAGAAGCCGCACGACCACCTCATCATCTGCGTCTTCGTCATCATCATACGAGCCAAGACAGAGCAGCCGCACGCCTAACAGCAGCGGAAAGTTCGAAGTGCCAGAAGAATTCAACACGGCGCTTGACTCGCTGACATACTCATACTACGCGCGCCACGTCCACTACAAGAACTGCTACAAGAACTCAGCTAACGTAGCATACTCGGAGAAAGAGTACAGAGACCGCCTGAGCAAGCTGCCTTACGAGGTGGAAATGCCATACAACAACGTAGTGAGAGACGCCATAGACTTGTACACAGGCAGAAGAAGAAAGCTCGTGGAGAACATGCTGGGAATAGGAAAATACTACTTCCCAATCTTCGACGACATACTTGAGCGCCACGGAGTGCCGCTCGAGTTCCGTTACCTGCCTGTCATCGAGTCCGCACTGAACGCAAGAGCCGTGTCGAGAGCCGGAGCAGCCGGACTGTGGCAGTTCATGCCTTCTACCGGAAGAATGTACGGGCTGGAGGTGAACACACTCGTAGATGAGAGAAGAGACCCTGTGAAATCGACCAAGGCAGCCGCAAGATACCTGAAAGACCTCTACAGAATCTACGGCGACTGGCACCTCGCCATAGCCGCATACAACTGCGGACCAGGCACCGTCAACAGAGCCATACGCCGCTCCGGAGGCAAGAAAAACTACTGGCAGATATACGACTACCTGCCAGCCGAGACAAGAAGCTACGTGCCTATCTTCATCGCAGCCAACTATGTGATGAATTACTACCAGCAGCACAACCTGTGCCCTGCCGAAGTGGACATGCCTGCACACACTGACACAATCGTAGTGAAGGGCCGCACGACATTCAACAGAATCTCAGAGATAACCGGCGTGCCTATCGACGAGCTCGAGATTCTAAACCCACAGTACAGAAGAAACATTATACCAGGAGAGAAATACACTTTAAGACTTCCTGGCTATGCTATGTCGAAGTTTATCGCAATGGAGGACAGCGCATACAGCAACGGCGGAGGCGACTTCCAGTCGAGCAGCGAGACTGTGACAGAAGCCGAATCACGCTCATACAACTCCAGCGCGCCTACGACAACGGCCAAGAGCTCATCATCTTCGTCATCGTCAAAGAGCCGCGGCAAAACCGTTTACCACAAGGTGAGAAGAGGCGAGAACCTCGGCAACATTGCGAGAAAATATAATGTGACCATCTCCCAGATAAAGAAATGGAACCACCTTAGAGGCGCGAGAATAAATGCCGGTCAGAAACTTATAATCAAGAAATAAGGAAACCGACAAAGCAAAGACATGAGCAAAGCGAAAGCATATCACCTTATAGAGGACTACCCCAACAAGCTATATTACACGATAGCAGAGGTGGCAGACGACATCGGCATGGAGCAGTCCGCGCTGCGATTCTGGGAGAACGAGTTCGATATACTGAAGCCTAAGAGAGACCCTAAGGGCAGAAGACAATACACCAAGAAGGACGTGCTGACCGTAAGGCAGATCTACGACCTCGTGAAGATAGAAGGACTATCGCTCGAAGGCGCTAAAGCCAAGATTAAGAACAAGAAGGGCGAGGTGGAAAGAAACAGCGAACTCAGAGCCAAGCTGCTGTCGCTCAAAGAACAGATCAAGGCGCTGTCGTCGTTGCTGACACTGCCGTCGGAAGTCGAGACCGATGACGAGGAAATCGAGGTTCCGCACATCGTGGGATTCCCTGCGGCTCCAGTGGAAGAAGACAAGCCTGTAGTGTTCGACACGACTCCGGCAAAGGAGACTGTCGTGGAGAAGACAGAGGAAACGACCGTCGTGGAGGCGTCGCCTGTCGCAACTGAGACTGTGGAGACTACGGCAGAAACAACAGAGGCTGAAACCGCCGAGGAGGCTGAAGAAAGCATCGTTGCCGCCGCGACAGAAGAGCTCGCGACTGCGGTCGAGGAAACAACCGACACTGCGGAAGCGGAGGAAGAGCCTCAACAAGTGCACGTTTTCCAGCAGAACTCGCTCTTTGGCGAGGAATTCGTGGAGAAAATCACTTACACTCCAAAGAAAGACGAACCGACCGAAGAACCGAAAGAAAACAAGAAAGAAGACATCGACTCACGACAGCTATCGCTGTTCTGACAATAAAAAAGCAAGTCCGAAGACTTGCTTTTATTTTTTCGCGCACGTTTGGCCCTGCTTACGGCTTGAGCGATAAAGTGTGAATGATTTGTGAATATCGCTGGAAGCCCCTCCGAAATTGAGGATTGCGAACAGAAGCACCGGCGCCCATCCGCCGACAAGCGCGGCAACGGCTGGAGCCACAGCAAGGAGAAAGAACGGCATCAACGACACCCAATAGCGCATCGGCACATCCACTGGTCGTGTGTAGCGGCAGTAAGCGCAAAAACGAGTGAGCGAAACGCCGTAGGATATGCTTTTGTAATTATTATCCGAAACGTAGGCGCACGTCATGCCATGAATCAACTCATGCACAGGAATGCCGACCACAAAAGCCGCAAGCACCAGCCACCACGATGCGCTGACCGACGGCACGCCATGTACCAGCAAAAACAGCGGCACAAGAATAATCGCGCCAACTGCCGAGCCTGTAAGAAAGAAGAGAGCTGAACGCATGAGTTTTTTGTCTTTAATTACATAAAATATGTGTAATCATCATACCCCAGCTTCTCTACAATTTCAGCCATGATATAGTCATCTTCTGTTATTAGAAATTCGTCCAAGTCTTCAGGCTTCACATCGCCCAAATGCTTCTTCAAGAAACGCTGCTTGTCGAAATAAGGCAGATCGTCATAAAGTTTTTCTAATTCGTCCACGATCTAAATGTTTGGATAACCACACTCTGCATCAGATGCTTGCGCCGTGCTTCTCGTGAGCGTTCTTCACGGCCTTGAAGAGGTTTGATGCGAAGACGAACTCGTCCAGGTCCTCGCTGCCGCTGTTGAAAAGTTGTTTGTTGCTGCCCTGCCATTTCATATAACCCTTCTTGATGAAGACAATATTGTCGCCAATCTCCATGACGGAGTTCATGTCGTGGGTGTTGATTATGGTGGTCATATTGAACTCTTCTGTGATTTCCTTTATGAGGCGGTCGATGACCAAGCTCGAAACAGGATCGAGACCAGAGTTCGGCTCGTCACAGAACAGATATTTAGGATTCAGGGCTATGGCTCTGGCTATGGCGACACGCTTCTGCATACCGCCGCTTATCTCCGAAGGATGCAGCGAATAACTGCGCTCCACCAAATCGACACGGCCGAGGCAGAACCTCGCGCGCTTCTCTATCTCTATCGCTGTCATGTTCGAGAACATCTCAAGCGGATACATCACGTTCTCGAGCACCGTCATGAAGTCGAACAACGCCGAGCCCTGGAAAAGCATGCCCATCTCGCGGCGCAGAGCGCGCAGCTGCTTGAACGACATGTCTGGCATATTTCGTCCGTCGTATATAATCTGCCCTTGGTCCACACGATGCAGACCTATCAGGCTCTTCATGAGCACCGTTTTTCCCGAGCCGCTCTGACCGATGATAAGGCTGGTCTTGCCGGACTCAAACTTCGCGGAAATTCCCTTCAGAATCTCAGTGCCGTCAAACGACTTATGGACATCAATAAGTTCTATCATTGGGTGAAATGTTTTTTCGGTTAAGCCAGCATAAAGTTAGTAATCACGATATTGCTAAGCAGTATGAGTATGCTGCTGTTGACAACTGCGTTTGTCGAAGCCTTTCCCACATCGAGCGCTCCGCCCTTGACATTGTAGCCGTAATACGACGCCACCGACGAGATGATGAACGCAAATACAAGCGACTTGAATATGGAGTAGAACACATGGTAAGGCACGAACGAGAACTGCAGTCCTATCTCGAACTCTGTGACCGTCACGATGCCCGAGAACAGCGCCACCGAGTAACCGCCTATCATACCCATCGCCATGCTTATGATGACAAGCATCGGCATCATAATGATGAACGCCGAAACCTTAGGCAGAATAAGGAAATTGGCAGAGTTCACACCCATTATCTCCAGGGCGTCTATCTGCTCGGTAATTCTCATCGTTCCTATCTCCGAGGCGATGTTGGAACCGACCTTGCCGGCAAGTATGAGACACATTATCGTGGAGGAGAACTCCAACAGAAGGACGTCACGCGTGGCGAGTCCCACTGTGTAAATAGGCAGCAGAGGGCTATCCATATCAAGTTTTATCTGGATAACCATTATCGCTCCCATGAATATGGAAATGATGATAACTATGCCGAGCGAACTGAGACCAAGCGTCTCCATCTCCAGCAAAAGCTGTCGGAAATACATCTTCCACTTGTCAGGCTTTCCGAAGACCCTGTACATGAGCAAGAGGTATTTTCCAAGTGTCTCTAATGAATCTCTTATAAACATTTTTAGCCAATAAGTCCCGGCTTTTAAGGACCGGGACTATAAATATTCAATTATTAAAATGCGGTTATGATGCCCATGAAGTCGGCCGCCTTGAGAGAAGCGCCGCCTATCAGGCCGCCATCAACATCCTTGTTTGCAAACAGTTCCTTGGCGTTGGAAGGCTTGCAGCTGCCTCCGTAAAGTATCGAAGTGTTCTCTGCCACCTCGCTGCCGTATTTCTCTGCTATCAGGTTACGGATGAACGCGTGCATCTCCTGCGCCTGCTCGGCAGTAGCGGTCTTGCCTGTGCCTATCGCCCATACTGGCTCGTAGGCTATGACAACCTTGCCGAACGCCGAAGCGTCAAGATGGAAGAGCGACTCTTTGACCTGAGCCGAAACCACGTCGAAGAACTTGCCGTTCTCACGCTCCTCGAGCACCTCGCCCACGCAGACGATCGGGTTCAGTCCGTTGCCTATGGCAGCATCTACCTTAGCCTTCACCACAGCATTTGTCTCGCCGTAGTACGAACGTCTCTCGGAGTGTCCGAGTATGACGTGTGACGCGCCTGTGGAAACGACCATCGCAGGGCTGACCTCGCCGGTGTACGCTCCGCTTTCCTTGTCGCTGCAGTTCTGAGCAGCCACTTTCACCACACTGCCCTTAACAGCCTCAGCCACACTGGCCAAATGTATGAACGGAGGGGCGATTACGACCTCGCAATTAGGCTTTGCGCCGCTAAGAGCGTCCTTCAGTTCCTTGGCCAGAGCCACGCCTTCCTGAAGGGTCTTGTTCATTTTCCAGTTTCCTGCTACAATGTTCTTTCTCATAATATTTAGATTTAAGTTATTTGATAATGAAGTTTTTCGAAAAAAGTCATATCAAATATACTCAAACAAAAACGTATTTGTCACTCAACGGCTATTGTTATACAACATATATCAGTCGCGTCCGCGGTTGAGCTTGAGGTCCATGACGGACAGCACAAGCATAGGTATCAGCCAGATAAGCAATGCGACTAGCACGTTGCGACGCTCATGCGTAGGAGCTACAATTCCGTATTTAGACTTCTCCAGCGGCACCTTGAACTCCGGAACGTCAGGCAAAGGCCACTTGTTTATAATCACGCCGTCCTTCACCAGCACAACTCCAGGGTTATATCTTATGATGGTCTTGAGCGTTATCTTGTCGGTGAGTCCCACGACGATGTCCTGGCTGACAGTGTTGCGGAAGTTCTGAATATCCTCATCGACCGAAGCTGTGAGCAGATACATGTTGTAGCCGTTCTTCAGCGCGAAGGCGTTCAAGTCGGTAATCTTTTCGCGCTTCTGGTCGTTGAAGTTGACTTTGCTCAGGTCGTAGCTTATAATCAGGAACGTGTAGCCCTTGTCATCGAGGAACTCCTCGGTCACGTCGCCGTCGTCCTCGGTGTCTATCGTGAAATCATGTATCGGCGGCACATAACCCTGCTTCACCAGCACCGACTTCTGGTCCACGAAGCGCCATGTGGAGTCGTTCGCAGGATAATTGTCGATGGTGAATTCCTTCTGCACACCGTTCTTTTCGTAAATCAGTTTTGTGTCATAAACGTCCTGCTCGGCGTCATCTGGTATCTCCATGCCCTTGCGTATGTCGGCGCCGATGTGGTAAGGCCGGAAATCGACGATAGGCAAGCTTCTGTAGCAGTAGCCGGCCAGTCCCAAAGCGCACAGGACAGTGAAGCCTTCTATAATCCATTGGCATGTCTTGGTCAGGCGGCAACGGTATGTCTTCAAGAAAATGAATATCAGGGCAATGAGCACAACGAGCACGACATTCTTCCAGAACGTCGCCCAGTTGCTTATCACGACAGCGTCGCCGAAGCATCCGCAGTCATGCACAGGATTCTCTATGGCGATCCACAGTGTGAGCGGAGTCATGAACAGCATGAGCACCGCCGCCACAAAGGCGTTCTGGCGGACACGGATGCCGAAGAAGAGATTCGCGCCGACTGCGAGTTCCACCGTAGCCAGAATGACAGACGCCACGAAAGCGAACGATGAGAAGTTCATGAAGAATTCGCCCATCGCCTCGAGATAGTCCTGTATCTTATAGGCAGTGCCCCAAGGGTCTATTATCTTAACGAATCCGGAGAATGTAAAGACTGCTCCTACAGCAAGCCTCGCTATCAGAAAAACTATCTTTTTTACGCTTTCCATATCTTCGCTTTATTTTTCGTTGTCCTGTTCAAGTATTCTTATCAGTCCAAAGACAGCATAGTTGAGCATGTCCTTGTAATTGGCGTCAATGCCCTCGGAAACTATGGTTTTGCCGTCGTTGTCCTCAATCTGCTTAGTGCGGTTGAGCTTCATGAGTATGAGGTCGGTGTACGACTCCGGACGCATGCCGCGCCAAGCCTCGCCGTAGTCGTGGTTCTTGGCTTTCATAAGCGCCTTGGTCTCCTCCATCTTGCGGTCGTAGGCTTCGGTGGCCTGCTGCGCCGTCATGTCCTCCTTGTCGGCGTATCCGAGTTCGAGCTGTATCATGCCGATGATGGCGTAGTTGACTATGCCGATGAGCTCCGACTTAATGCCTTCGTCCACCATGGCGTCGGCCGTCTCGAGCGTTCTTATTCTGCTGGCTTTGATAAAAATCTGGTCGGTCAGCGACTGCGGACGGAGTATTCTCCACGCCGCGCCGTAGTCCTTCAGTTTGTTGACAAAGAGCGCACGGCATTCCGCTGTGACGATGTCAAATTCCTCGTTAGTGTTACGCTGTTGTGCCATAAGTCAATGTGATTATTCGTTGTTTAAGCGTCCGCACCGAGCATTGGCGGCATCGCCTCTGCCTGGTTCTGGTGCAGCTTCACCTCGCCGAACTCAGCCTCGTACTTGCGCACATTGTCGGAGAGCGCGAGCATCAGGCGCTTCGCGTGTTCTGGAGTAAGGATTATGCGGGATTTCACTACTGCCGAAGGCTGCTGCGGCATCACTCTGACGAAATCGACTATGAACTCGGACGACGAGTGCGATATGATACCGAGATTTGAATAAACGCCTTCTGCCACTTCAGGGCTTATTGTTATGCTTAGTCCTTTGGACTGCTTCTTTTCTTCCATGCTTATAAAAACTAAATCTCACAAATATAGCATTTTTAGCAGAAAGCCTACAGCAATGGCGGCAAAAAAGCGTCCTCGTAATGCTCTATCACGTTGCCCGAAGGCGACACGACAACGGAGATTATGTCGAAGCGGAACTCGCAGTCGTCATCCAGTTGTGTCATGAAATGGTCGGCGGCAGAGACCAAGTGGCGTATCTTGGCGTCGTCCACAGCCTCGACCGGAGACTGGTGCCACGCCGTCGCCCTCGTCTTAACTTCCACGAAGACCACCGTTGAGCCTGTCCGTGCGATTATGTCGATTTCCTCGTGGCGGTATCGCCAATTGGTGTGGAGTATCTGGTAGCCTTTGTCGATGAGCAGCTGTCTCGCCAGTTCCTCGCCCTTCGCGCCTAATTCGTTGTGCTTTGCCATGAGGACAAATGTAAGAAATAATCAGCGACAAGAAGAAAAACGCCTCTCCATAAGCAGTACAAAAGACTTAAAATTCGGCATCAACCCATAGCGATTATAAATTTATCGTAACTTTGATATTTTAACAAGCGAGAAAAGAAACGATGCAAGAGGATAAGCATCGAAAATCAATAAAATGAACAACAAACTAACAACACTATTAACAGCAATAACAACGATAGCAACAATGGCAGCAAAAGCGGAAGAAAAGAGAGCGTTCGAGATAAGCGACTTGTACAGAATCGAGAGTGTGGCGGACTTCGCCATATCGCCCGACGGAGAGAAGATAGCGATGGCTGTGGCAAAGAAGAACCTGGAGAAGGGCGAGAGCAAAACCACAATCTACATAACCGACCGCGACGGAGGGAAGAAAGAGACCGTCATGACTCTGGACTGGTGCAGCGGACTGGCATGGAGCCGCGACGGCAAGGAACTGTACTTCGGCACGAGCGACAAGAAAGCCAAGAACAAAGAGAAGAAAGGCAACTACTCAAGCCACGAACAGCTGTTCAGAGCAACGGCAAAGAAAGGCGCGAAGATGAAGGCCGTGACGAACTTCTCGATGGGCGCGAACGGTGCCGTGCTGTCGAACGACGAGAGATACGTGCTGTTCTCAAGCAAGATTTACCCCGAAGCCGGCGCCGACAACGAACTGAACCACAAGTACCACAAGAAAGCGGCCGACGGACCGGTGCAGGCGCACGTTGCCGACTCGCTGCTCTACCGCCACTGGACATCGTGGAACGACGGCAAGAGAGAGCACATAATCCTTTTTGACACAAAGAAAGGCACATACACAGACCTGACGCCCGGCGACTACGACTCCCCTGTCTTCATGCTGGGCGGAGGCAACGGATTCGGCATCTCGCCCGACGGCAAAGAGGTCTGCTTCTCATCCAACAGGAGCAAGCACCCCGAGGCAAACACCAATTCCGACGTATTCATTACCGACATAAACGGCAAAAAGCTCGTAAACATCACCGCAAGCAACGAAGGCTGGGACGGCGACGCGCAATATTCGCCCGACGGGAAATACATTGCCTACAAGCAGCAACTCACACCGGGATACGAATCCGACATGATAAACCTGGTCGTTTATAACAGAGAAAACGGCGAAAAGAAGGTGCTGACCGAGACTCTGGACAACTGGGTGGACGGATACAAATGGGCAGCGGACTCGAAGTCGATATACTTCAGCGCCGAAGCACCAGGACACAGACGGCTCTACAACGTGACTCTGGACGGCAAGCTGACACAACTGACCGACGAGGTGACCGTAGGCGCGTTCGACGTGGACAAGAACGGCGGCATCGTATTCGCAGCCACGACCGTGGGCAAGCCGTCGGCGCTGTACTCGCTGGCGAAAGGCGACAAAGAGCCGAAGCAGATAACACACTTCAACGACAAACTCGAGAACGAGGTTGACATAAGAAGTGCCGAGATAATGTGGGTGAAAGGCGCGGACGGAGCGGACATAGAAGTGTTCATAGTGAAGCCGCACGGATTCGACCCGAAGAAGAAATACCCGTTGGTGCTGAACGTGCACGGCGGCCCGCAGCAGCAATGGACCAACTCGTTCCGCGGCGACTGGCAGGTCTATCCCGGACGAGGCTACATCGTGGCGTTCTGCAACCCTCACGGCTCGACTGGCTACGGGCAGGACTTCACAAGAGCCATTTCCGGCGACTGGGGCGGCAAGCCGTTCGACGACCTGATGGCAGTGTGCGACACGCTCGAGAAGCTGCCGTTCGTCGATAAGGACAGGATGGGCGCCATGGGCTGGTCGTTCGGCGGCTATATGATGAACTGGTTCCAGGCCAAAACCAAGAGATTCAAGTGCCTGGCGTCGATGATGGGCGTTTACAACCTGAAATCGATGTGGGGAGCGACCGAGGAGCTGTGGTTCCCGAACTTCGACCTCGAGGGACGGCCTTGGGACTCGGAGCTGTACGTCAAGTTCTCGCCGTCGGAGTACATCAAGGACTTCAGCACACCGACGCTGATAATCACCGGCGAAAAGGACTTCCGCGTGCCTTACACACAGTCGCTGGAATACTTCTCGGCACTGCAGAGCCTCGACATAGAGTCGCAGCTGATAGTCTTCACTAACGACGGACACTGGCCTAACGACGTGAAGTCGATGCCGCTGTACTACGCTGCGCACCTCGCATGGTTCCACAAGCACCTCGGCGGCGGCGACAGCCCTTACGACGTGCGCGACCTGTCGCTCAACAGAGTGTTCGGCAAGGATAAAAAGTAAAAACAAAAAGACATACACATGAAAACCTTCTTCAGAATCTTTTTCACAAGTTTCATCGTGCTGTTAGTCGTGATGGCGGTGGCGATGGCGACGCACACCAAAGCCGAGCTGCACCTGCTGCTCAACTCCTTCCACACCGAGGCGCTCGACACATTCTTCCGCTACTACACCAAGATGGCGGAGTTCCCGCTGTACATCATAGCCGGACTGGCATTGCTGTTCTGGCGTGCAGGAGCGGCGTACGTCTTCGCGGCATCGGAGGCCACGAGCGCCATCGTCGTGTTCATCATCAAGCGCATCTGCCAGATACCACGCCCCGTGACATACTTCGAGCAGCTCGGACAGATAGACCTGCTGCCGCTGGTCGATGGCGTGAGAATGAACCGCAGCCTGTCGTTCCCTTCGGGACACACAAGCACGTTCTTCACATTCTTCACCATAGGCGCTCTGCTGCTGTCTTATTACTATTCAAGGAAAGACACCACATGGCAAAGACAATGCCTGCGCTATTTCGCCATGGCGGCACTGCTCATCTTCCCGATAATCGGCAGTTACTCGAGAATATACCTCTCGCAGCACTTCCTGCAGGACTGCTTCGCCGGCAGCATAATCGGAGTAGCCGTGCCGCTGCTTTACGTCCACCTTGTCGTGAGCAAGGGATGGAACGAAAGAGAATGGTTCAACAGGTCGCTGTTCGGCAAGAACGCTTACTTCCTGAGAAAACAGAAATAGCATAAAGAAAAAAGAGAACCTTCGCGGGTTCTCTTTTTGTTTGCGGTTATATGCTCTGGCTTACGGTTTCTGGAACAAGGCGTG
>JAEEGF010918067.1_pt1 | contig 18907 bp, 8 predicted proteins | sample 9134171 | NCBI WGS metagenome assembly JAEEGF01 (sample SAMN16246542, study PRJNA631951) | gut metagenome | biome: gut microbiome; feature: rumen; material: AP-attached | host: Bos | place: Iran: Karaj | collected 2018-10
AATGAGTTCAACAAATAGTGGTTACTTTAGCTGATTATGAGGAGATTAACCAAAAGTGCGGATTGCCGGAATACTACGAAGACGAGGACAAGATGAACCAACTCTTTGCCCGTCAGGGAGAGTTGCAGGACATCATCGACGCCACAGATGCGTGGAACCTCGACAGTCGTCTCGAAAGGGCTATGGACGCCCTGCGTTGTCCGCCTGCCGACCAACTTTGCGGTGTGCTGTCAGGAGGCGAACGCCGTCGTGTGGCCCTATGCCGACTGCTCCTCCAAAAGCCCGACGTCCTATTGCTCGACGAGCCTACGAACCACCTCGATGCAGAGTCCATCGACTGGCTAGAACAACACCTGCAGCAATATGAAGGAACTGTGATCTGCGTCACGCATGACCGCTACTTCCTCGACGATGTGGCAGGATGGATTCTGGAACTCGACCGAGGCGAAGGCATCCCTTGGAAAGGCAACTATTCGAGCTGGCTCGAGCAGAAGACAAAACGCATGGAGATGGAGGAGAAAGTGGCTTCGAAGCGCAGAAAGACGCTGGAACGAGAGCTGGAATGGGTGCGTATGGCACCGAAAGCCCGTCAGGCAAAGGGAAAAGCTCGCTTGAACTCCTACGACAAGATGCTGAACGAAGAGCAGAAGGAACGTGAGGAGAAACTGGAAATCTTCATTCCCAATGGTCCTCGCCTGGGCAATAAAGTCATCGAGGCTCACGGCGTATCGAAGGCCTATGGCGATAAGGTGCTCATCAAGGACCTTGAATTCATGCTTCCGCCCAACGGCATTGTGGGCGTCATTGGTCCTAATGGAGCAGGAAAGACCACCCTCTTCCGCATGATCATGGGACTAGAGAAGCCCGATGCAGGAACGTTCGAGGTGGGCGAAACGGTGAAGCTGGCCTATGTCGACCAGAGTCACCACGACATCAAAGCAGACGAGAGTGTCTATCAAGTCATCAGTCAGGGCAACGAACTCATCCGCATGGGAGGTCGCGACATTAATGTCAGGGCCTATCTCTCGCGATTCAACTTCTCTGGTGCCGACCAAGAGAAGAAGTGCGGCGTCTTGTCCGGTGGTGAGCGCAACCGCCTGCACCTGGCTATGGCCTTGAAGCAGGAAGGCAACGTGCTCTTGCTCGACGAGCCTACCAACGACATTGACGTGAACACCCTTCGCGCTTTGGAGGAAGGTTTGGAATCGTTCGCGGGTTGTGCCGTAATCATAAGCCATGACCGATGGTTCCTCGACCGCATCTGCACACACATCCTTGCTTACGAAGGCGACGGAAAGGTGTTCTATTTCGAAGGCTCGTACTCGGAATACGAAGCCAACAAGTGCAAGCGGCTCGGCATTGAAGAACCCAAGCGCGCACGCTATCGCAAACTCACAGACGACTAACATTAAACCAACATACACTATGAAACGTTTTGCTTTTATCATTCTTAGTTTTGCATTCATGCTTTCGGCTAATGGCCAGAGCTATCCCATCCAGCCCGTGCCGTTCACAAGCGTAAGCATCGAGCAAGGCACGTTCTGGGGTCAACGACTGCAGGCAAGCCGTGATGTAACAATCCCCTTGGCCTTCTCGAAATGCGAAAGCGAAGGACGTTACAAGAACTTCGAGATTGCTGCCCGTCAACTGAAAGGCGAGGACACCAGCGACGTGAAGGTTGGCGGATACTCGTTCGACGATACCGATGTCTATAAGACCATTGAAGGTGCCAGTTATCTGCTGCAGACCTATCCCGACAAGAAGCTGAAGGCCTATATCGACAGCGTGCTTGCCATTGTGGCTTCGGCACAGGAAGCCGACGGCTACCTCTACACGGCTCGCACGATGAATCCCAAGCATCCGCACGAGTGGAGTGGTCCGAAGCGTTGGGTGAAGGAAGAGGACCTAAGTCACGAACTCTACAACCTTGGACACATGGTGGAGGGAGCTATTGCCCACTATCAGGCTACTGGCGAACGCACGTTCCTCGACATTGCCATTCGCTATGCCGACTGCGTATGTCGCGAGGTTGGTCCCAACCCCGGTCAGGCTTGCGTAGTTCCAGGTCATCAGATTCCTGAAATGGCGCTTGCGAAGCTCTACACCATTACTGGCGAGAAGAAGTATCTGGACGAGGCTAAGTTCTTGCTTGACTACAGAGGCAAGACCACCATCGTTCATGACTATTCACAAGCCCACAAACCCGTCATCGAACAAGACGAAGCCGTTGGACACGCCGTTCGTGCAGCATACATGTATTCAGGTATGGCCGACGTTGCCGCGCTTACTGGCGACAAGGCATACATCCAAGCCATCGACCGCATTTGGGAGAACATCGTAGGCAAGAAGATGTACATCACTGGCGGCATCGGAAGCACGTCGAGCGGTGAAGCCTTTGGCCGAAACTACGAACTGCCCAACATGTCGGCTTACTGCGAGACTTGTGCCGCCATCGGTAACGTGTACGTCAACCATCGCCTTTTCCTTCTGCACGGCGAGTCGAAGTATTACGACGTGCTCGAACGCACGCTCTACAACGGAGTCATCTCCGGCGTGTCGCTCGACGGCGGAGGCTTCTTCTACCCCAACCCATTGGAGTCGATGGGTCAACATCAGCGTCAGGCTTGGTTTGGCTGCGCTTGCTGTCCGTCGAACATCTGTCGCTTCATCCCCTCTGTTCCGGGTTACTTCTACCAGACACACGAGCGCGACCTCTATGTCAACCTCTTTGGAGGCAACACGGCTACGCTTAAGGTGATGGGCAAGGAGGTAGTGCTTCGCCAGGAAACCAACTACCCGTGGGAAGGCAATATCGTGCTCAGCATCGACAAGAACAAGGCTGGCAACTTCCGCCTTCGCATCCGCATTCCCGGATGGGTGCAGAACAAGGTGGTGCCAAGCGACCTCTACTCTTATGCCGACACCAAGCGACTGGGATATCAAGTAAAGGTCAATGGTCAACTGGTCAATGGTCAGTTAGAAAACGGTTATCTGGGCATCGACAGAAAGTGGAAGAAGGGCGACAAGGTGGAGATTCACTTCGACATGGAACCACGTCTGGTTACTGCTTCAGAAATGGTTTCTGCCGACCAAGGCCGCGTGGCTATCGAAAGAGGTCCTATCGTCTACTGTGCCGAATGGCCGGACAACGATTTCGACCTTGGAAGCATCCTGCTGAACCAGCGTCCTCAGTTCACGATGAACAAGGAACAATTCACGGTTAAGACTGCGTCTCTGACTGTTCCCCTGAACACCTTGACGACTGACGCACAGATACTTAACTTCGACCAAGACGGCAAGCTCTCGACGAAAGACGTGCGTCTGAAGCTCATCCCCTACTATGCTTGGAACCACAGAGGACCGGGTCGCATGATGGTGTGGCTTCCTTGGCAGTTGAGATCCACGAGGCCTGCTGTTCCCCCCACCCTCGCTTCGAAGAGCAAGGTCGGGACTTCGTCACGAATCCCGTCATTGAGCAGCATCAACGACCGCCTTATTCCCAAGAACGCAAACGACCGCTCTATCCCCTACACCCACTGGTGGCCAAAGCAGGGTTCAACGGAGTGGATAACTTACACCTTTGCCGAGAAGGCAACCATCCAGAGAAGCACCGTTTATTGGTATGACGACCAACCTTGGCAAGGCTGTAAGATTCCCGATAGCTGGAAGCTTTACTACAAGGATGGCGCAGGCGAGTGGAAGGAAGTGTCCAATCCCGACCAGTATCCCGTGCAGAAGGGAGTTCCCTGCACCGTGAACTTCGACCCCGTTGAGACCACAGCCGTGAAGCTGGAGGTGAAAATCAACAAGGACAAGTCGGCAGGTCTCTATGAGTGGGAAGTAGAATAGATGATTCTTCGAGCCTAGGTTCGAGACACTTTGAGCCTAGGTTCGAGGGCAATCGAACCTATATTCGAGACGCATCGAGCCTATATTCAAAGGCAATCGAGCCTAAGGTGCAAATCAATAAGCCCTAAGGGATTAACAAATAAGGCCTAAGGGATTCGCCAAGAAGCCCTAAGGGATTAACAAATAAGGCCTAAGGGATTGCACTAGAAAACCTAAGAGATTGTCCAATCGGACATCGGCGTTCGGGCAATCTGGCAACGGGTTAAATACAAGACAAATTTAGGAAATAGGAACAAGGGTGGCAACTTTCCAGTTGCTGCCCTTTTCTTTGCGCAGTATCATGCGGAAACGCGCATCTCCCACACGGGCAGTCGAACCTATGCTGTCTGCCAACAAAGCATTGCTGGCCTTAAGCGTAACGACGCACGAATCGGCAAACGACTCCACATCATCAACCTCCACCTCCACAGGCATTTCCCTCGCGTTCAGTACATCAAGGTCGGCTTGCGTCAAGTTCGACGCACGCCAACTGACAGCGTCCTTCATTTCCTCCGTCGCCAACTTGGTGGCACGAGAGAAGTCACAATCAAGGTAGGAAGCCAGGAATCGCTCGGCTATCTGCTCAGGGTCACTGTCCCGACTGCAAGATGCCGCAAACACGAAGGCAAGCAAGAAAAATAACAGGTTTCGACTCATAAGGAACATTTTACATTCGCAAAGATAGTAATTTTTAATCTTTAATTTTTCTTTTTTAATTTAATATTGTATCTTTGTGGTGAAAATAACTAACCCAATGATAAAATTCTTATGCTTGGGGAGTGGCAGTAGTGGGAACTGCTATTACCTCAAGAGCGAAAAATGTAGTATACTCATAGATGCCGGCATCCCAGTGCGAACGCTCAAGACGACGTTGCGCGATTATGGATTCTCGATAGAGGCTATTGACGGCATCTTCATTACCCACGACCATGCCGACCACATTAAGGCCGTTGGCAGTCTGGCCAACGACTACGGTAAACTCATCTATGCCACAGAGAAGGTGCACATAGGCATCAACAACAACTATTGCACGACTTCGAAGGTGACAGAAGCCAGCCGGCGCTATCTCTACAAAGGCGAGACGATGCTCATTGGCGACCTTCAAATCACGCCATTCGAGGTTTCGCACGACAGCAGCGACTGTGTGGGATATCGCATCAAACAGGGCGACATCACCTTCTGTCTGGCCACCGATGTGGGAGAGATAACTCCGGCTGTGGCTGAAGCTATTGGCGAGGCCAATTACCTGGTGCTGGAAGCCAATCACGATGAAGAGATGCTGCAGCAAGGGCCTTATCCCAACTACCTGAAGACGCGCATTCGTTCGGCACGCGGACACTTGTCGAACCGCCAGTGCGCCGATGCCCTCATCACCTATGCATCTCCCGTGTTGCGCGAAGTGTGGTTGTGCCACCTAAGTGAAGAAAACAATCATCCCGAACTGGCTCGCAAGACCGTCGAGGCTGTATTGCGCAGTTACGGCATTGTGGCGGGAGCTGACTTTGGCCTTGAGATTCTGAACCGACAGACACCGACAGGCGTGTTTGATTTGGTGTAAAGGAGTCAAATGAGACAAACACACAAGTCTTTGGGACAATAGGCATAAAGGCCAACAAGGTTATTCGCTATCTTTGCCATTGAAAATAAACTAACTATCATTTCATATGGCAAACTTTAGAAGAGTAAGACTGCTTATGTTGCTGTTCATGACAGCAGCATCGACGCTTCAAGCGCAAAACCCCATTGTACAAACCTGCTTTACCACCGACCCTGCACCTTTGTCCGTCGGCGATTCTGTGCTTTATGTCTTCACAGGACACGATGAGGACAAGGCCGACTTCTTCTGGATGCAGGAGTGGCGTGTCTATTCCACCCGCGACATGGTCAACTGGACGGATCACGGCTCGCCCTTGGCTTTGGAGAGTTTCTCTTGGGCCGACGACCGCGCATGGGCCAGTCAGTGCATCGAACGCAACGGGAAGTTCTATTGGTACATCTGCGCCCACTCCAAGCTGTCTGGCGGCATGGCCATTGGCGTAGCAGTTGCTAATCGTCCGGAAGGTCCTTATCGCGACGCTCTCGGACGCCCGCTCTACGAGAATGGTTCGTGGGATCACATCGACCCGACCGTATGGATTGATGAGAAGACAGGACAAGCTTGGGTCATGTGGGGTAATCCTCGTGTCTATGCACTTGAGTTGCAAGACGACATGATACACACGAAGGGCGACGTCCACCTTATCGACATGACGGAAGAAGGTTTCGGTTCGCCTCTGATGAACCAGAGGGAGAAGGGCAAGAAGTATCGCGACTCATACGTCGAAGGTCCTTGGCTGATGCAGCGCAACAACCGTTGGCTCTTACTCTACGCCGCAGGTGGAGTGCCTGAGCACATCGCTTACTCTTCGGCCGACAACCCACTCGGTCCTTGGCATTATGAGGGCGAGATTATGCCGCTTGGAGGCACGGATTCCTTCACGAACCACTGTGGAGTGACGGACTTCCGCGGTCACAGTTATTTCTTCTACCACACAGGTTGGTTGCCCGGTGGCGGAGGCTTTGGCAGAAGCACGTCTGTCGAGGAATTCCAATATACTGCCGACGGCAAGTTCCCCACCATCACGCCAACGAGAGAGGGGGTGAAGCCCATCGCAAACTTCTGTCCCTTCCGTCGTGTCGAGGCCGAAACGATGGCGTTCTCGCGAGGAGTTCACACCACACATAACGACCAGACGGGTGTATATGTCAGTGACATTCACAATGGCGATTGGATAAAGTTGCAAAGCGTTGATCTCGGCGCTTTTGGAGCAAGGAAGTTCACCGTCAGAGCGGCTTCTGCCTTGCGTGGAGGCACCATCGAACTGCACATCGACAGCGTGCGCGGCTTGCGTCTGGGTACTGTTGAAATCACCGGAACTGGTGGTTGGGAACAATGGAGAACCTTCGACACCTTCCTGCCTCGCATCGCTACAGGCGTTCACGACTTGTATCTCACCTTCCACGGACGCAAGGGGCCTCATCTCTTCAATCTCGACTGGTGGCAGTTGGACGAGGAGAAGGACCTGAACCTGCCCATCCTGCAAACGCACTACACCGCCGATCCCTCTCCGCTGGTCATTGGCGATACCTTATTCTTATATGTTAGCCACGACTCCCATGCCGATGAGATCATGGATGCACGCGAGCGCAACTCAGCCGGTTTCTTCATGTATGACTGGCTTCTATATTCCACCACCGACATGGTGAACTGGACAGATCATGGTCCTGTGGCTTCGCTTCGCGACTTCAGTTGGCGCGGTCGAGACAATGGTGCCTGGGCTGTTCAATGTGTAGAGCGCAATGGCAAGTACTATCTCTATTGTCCGCTCCACGGACACGGCATTGGCGTGCTGGTTGCCGACTCTCCTTACGGACCATTCAAAGATCCGTTGGGCAAGCCTCTGGTTTGGCAACGCGAGCATTGGGACGACATCGACCCAACCGTATATATAGATAAGGAAGGACAAGCGTGGATGTACTGGGGCAATCCCAACACCTACTATGTGCGCTTGGGCAAAGACATGATTTCCACGGAAGGCGACATCGTGAAGCTCGACTATCACATCGACCACTATCAGGAAGGTCCTTGGCTCTACGAACGTAATAATCATTGGTATCTCGCATACGCATCGACTTGCTGTCCTGAAGGCATTGGCTATGCGATGGGCGATTCTCCACAAGGTCCCTGGCAATGCAAAGGCTATCTGATGGCCCCCACCCCACGCGACAGAGGCAACCACCCGGGTATTGCCGACTTTAAGGGCAAGACCTACCTTTTCGGACAGGACTACGACCTGCTCCATTTCGAAACGAAGAATCACTTCGAACGCCGTTCGGTAAGTGTTGCAGAGATGACTTACAACGCCGATGGCACAGTCAACGAAGTTCCTTATTGGCTCGACCACAAGGAATTGTCTCCCGTAGGCAACCTGAATCCTTATCGTCGCGTGGAAGCAGAGACGATGGCTTGGGGATACGGCTTACGCACAGAGAAGGTGGGCATTGCCGGCACTCGTGAACTGGTGTCAAAGGCACGCGGAAAGAGTGTTGTCGACCAGTTTGCCTATAGCACGGGCCACAAGAATCTTTATGTCTATGACCTGAATGCTGGCGAATACATCCGTCTGCGCAGTGTTGATTTTGGCAAGAAAGCTCCACGTTCCTTCACCCTTAGTGCCGCTGCAGCTCCTGAAGCCAAGGCTGTTATCGCTGTATGCCTCGATTCGGCAGGTGGTCAGCAACTATGCACCATCACCATCGATTCCACTGGCTCAGTCGACGACTATCGTCAAGTCACGGCCCAGCTTAAGTCCAAGATTCCTACGGGTATTCATGACCTCTATCTCTGCATCCTCGAAGCTAAAGGCGACGTTCGTCTCGATTGGTGGCAATTCAAGAAATAATCATTCCCTATGAAGCGCATCCTATTACTTACTCCCCTGCTCTTTGCAGTTCATCTCGTAAGTGCTCAGACATTCACTTTCGGGAAGGGGAAACTCGAGTTGAAGGCTCTTAGCGAACAAGCCGTACGCGTTCGCTACATCGAACCTTGGGCTTCTGCCATAAGCCCTATGCCTTTGGGCGACAAGCCCTTGATTTACGTCTCCGAAGACCAGCGTCCCATCTGCAAGGCAAAAGCAGGCAAAGACGGAAGCATAACAGTTGCCACCAAGTCGCTTAGTCTCGTGGCCAATCCCACATCGGGGCGCATCGTAGTCAAAGATGCATCCGGAAACGTCGTTACCAGCGTGCTGGCACAAAGCCTCAAGCCCTCTACCGTACAGGGCGAACTCACGGGCATTGCCAGCCTAACGCTCGACTCCCCTGAAGGCGAGTATCTCTATGGACTCGGACAATTCCAGGACGGCTATAGCAATGTGCGCAACCTGACTCGAAGGCTTACGCAGGTCAACACACAAATCTCCATTCCCATGTTCCTTTCCAACAAGGGCTATGGTCTCTTGTGGAATAACTATGGTTTGGTGGATTTCAATCCTTGCGATTCGTACATCAACCTTCAGCAATCAAGCGAAGTCGGGAATCGCGAGGTGGTTAATGTCACCACCACGGAAGGTGGCCGCCGAGAGGAGCGCTTCTCAGGTTCTTTCCAAGCCGAACTTACTGTTCCCGAGGATGGACAATACGCCCTCATGCTCGACGTTGGGCAGAGCATGGCTCGCCGGCATAATCTCAGCATCGATGGGAAGAACATTATCGACGTCCGCAACATGTGGTTGCCTCCTACGACATCTGTTATCGTTGACTTGAAGGCAGGCACTCACACCATCACAGCAAGGCTCGAACGCGGCGACCATCCTATGCTTTTCTGGCGTCGGACCAATGCCACTACTACCTTGCGCTCTCCTGTTGCCGAGGCCGTCGATTACACCATCTTCGTTGGTTCTCCTGACGAAATCACTCACGCTCTTCATGCCGTAACGGGCAACTCTCCTCTAATTCCCCGATGGGCGTTGGGCTACATCCATTGCCGCGAACGCTTCCATTCGCAGGAAGAGATTCTGAACACCGCCAACGAGTTCAAGAAACGTAACATACCTCTCGACATGCTCGTGCAGGATTGGCAATATTGGGGCAAATATGGATGGAATGCGATGCAGTTCGACGAGCAGTTATATCCCAACCCTCGAGCCATGATGGATTCACTTCATGCCATGAACCTCCGACTCATGCTTTCTGTGTGGTCACGCATCGACCAAAAGAGCGAAGTCGGGCGACAAATGACGGAAGCCGGATATTACATCCCTCAGACACAATGGATTGACTTCTTCAACCCCGATGCTGCCACTGCTTACTGGAAGCACTTCAGTCAAAGACTCCTGCCTACGGGCATCGATGCTTGGTGGCAGGATGCAACTGAACCCGAGAACGATGACCTTGCAGGTAGGCGTGTAGGCAATGGTAAGATTGCAGGCGAGCGCGTTCGCAATCTCTATCCCCTACTCGTCAATCGCACGGTGTATGAAGGCTGCATCCACGACCGTCCCCAACAGCGTGCTATGATTCTCACTCGTTGTGGTTTCCCTGGCATACAGCGATATGGTGCTGCCATGTGGAGTGGAGACGTGGGTAACGACTGGGTAACCCTGAAACGCCAGATTATTGCCGGACTCGGAATGATGGCGGCAGGTCAGCCTTGGTGGACTTACGACGCAGGCGGATTCTTCCGTCCGGGCGACCAATACACCAATGCCGACTACATTCAGCGCATGCTTCGCTGGATTCAGACTGCTGTCTATCTGCCCCTCATGCGAGTACACGGTTACATGAGTGACACCGAACCTTGGCGCTATGGCGAGGAAGCCGAGAAGACAATTGCCAACTGCATCCGCGAGCGTCAGCGATTGCTACCTTATATATATAGTTGTGCTGCTGCCGTGAGCGAGGAAGGCCGTATGATGATGCGTCCGCTTGTCTTCGACTTCGACTCCGATGCTGAAGCCTTGAAGCAGGAGACAGAATATATGTTTGGTCCCTCGCTACTCGTCTGTCCTATTACCGAACCCAATGTCACCACATGCCGCGTCTATCTGCCTCCAACGAAAGACGGTTGGACGGAATGGCATACGGGCAATCATTACCAAGGTGGGCAATACATCGACAACATCCCTGTCGACAAAGCCACGATTCCCGTCTTTGCCCGTGCTGGCAGCATTATTCCTTTGGCAGGCGACACGCTTGCGCTCTTCTCTGGAGCAGATGCCGACTTCACCCTCTATGAGGACGATGGTGTTAGTCACGCTTTTGAGCAGGGTAAGTGTTCGCGCATAACCTTCCGTTGGAATCAGGACAAGCAACAACTTATCATCGACCGCCGTCGCGGTTCATACGAAGGAATGCCTGCAACGCGTCGCTTTACCATCAAAGAGCCTTATAGCAACAAGACACGCACGATTGACTATAACGGCAAGGCTGTGAAATTACAATATTGAAGAACGAAATACAAAAACGTATGAAACGCATCAAGAGTTTGCTCATTCTTTGCCTCCTAAGCCTCCCTGTGATGGCTCAGGAAACAGTATACGACGAAGGCCCAACCATGGGATGGAGTTCGTGGAACACCTATGGTTTGAATATTAATGAAGACCTCATCCGCAGGCAGGCCGTTGCTATGGTAGGTAAAGGCTTGAAAGGCGTAGGTTTTCAGTACATCAACATCGACGACGGATACTTTGGAGGTCGCGATGAGGAGACAGGCCAATTGCTCATCCACCCCACCCGCTTCCCTAATGGTTTGAAAGGGATTGTCGACTATATCCATGGTAAAGGCTTAAAGGCAGGCATATACTCCGATGCCGGACACAGCACTTGCGGATGCTATCATGGAGGTGACAAGATTGCCGCCAATGTGGGGCTATACGAACATGACCAGCAGGATGCCGACTTCTTCTTCAAAGAGTTAGGATTCGACTTCATCAAGGTGGACTTCTGTGGTGGCGACCCCATCCACAACGAAGCCCGGCTGAAACTGGACGAGCGTGAGCGTTATACCTCCATTGCCCAAGCCATCAAGAATACAGGACGCACCGATGTACGCATGAACGCTTGCCGTTGGGCCTATCCTGGCACGTGGATTTCCGATGTTGCCTTCTCATGGCGAACCACGGGTGACATCTACGACGGATGGAACAGCGTCAAGGGCATATTGCATGAGAACCTCTACCTCTCTGCATACTGCCACGATGGTCGGTACAACGATATGGACATGTTGGAGGTTGGCCGTTCCATGAGCAATATTGAGGACCAGACACATTTCGGTATGTGGTGCATCATGTCCTCGCCCTTGCTCATCGGATGCGATATGACCAACATCAAGACAGCCACTCTTAGTCTGCTCAAGAACAAGGAACTCATTGCACTCAACCAAGATCCCCTTCACCTGCAGGCCTATGTTTGCCAGCGCGCAGGCGATTGCTATGTGCTGGTTAAGGACGTGGAGGTGCTGAATGGCAGCAAGCGTGCCTTTGCCGTATACAACCCATCCGATGAGGAGAAGACCGTAGAAGTGGACTTCTCGAAGATGGACCTTGCAGGCACAATACAACTGCGTGACTTGTTTAAGAAGAAAGATGCCGGAACGGCAGAAGGGACACTATCCGTCACCGTACCAGCCCACGGAACAGCCATCTATAGTGCTGTGGCCGACACACGCCTGGAACGCACCCTCTACGAGGCTGAGACCGCCTTCAACGGCACTTATCAGGAAATTACGAACAACCAAACCATGCCCAGCGGCACTTATGACGAGGCGGACTTTGCTTCGGGTGGTTGCAAGGTGGGTTGGCTTGGCAAGAGCAATGACAACTATCTCGAGTGGCGCAACGTCTATAGCCAAACAGGTGGACGCTATCGCCTGACAATGGGTTATATCTGCGGTGAGAGCCGTTCACTTGTGCTTTACGTCAACGGACAACGCGTTCAGAACTTCTCCAGCCTGAACTCAGGCGGTTGGAACAAGGTCGGCACTCGTTCGGTAGAGATTCGTCTCAATGCAGGTCAGAACACCATTCGCATCGTCAACGCCACAAACTGGATGCCCGATATGGACTACATGCGTCTCGAACTCCTTGAGGCAGACGGAATAGGGGAACTTCGTTCCAGTTCCAAGTCCAAAGTTCAGAGTGCAGGGTTGTATGACTTAAGCGGACGACCTATTATCGCAACAAGGAAGGGACTTAAAATCAAGAAGGGACGTATCTTTATAACAAAGTAAGTATGAAAAGGACGCTGTTTGCCCTGTTTTCGGCATTTGTTAATGCATTAGTTGTTGCTCAGCAAGTTGACCTGAATCCCGTGCCCCAAGGACTGAGGTGGGGTGAAAAGGCTTTCGACAGGGCAACAGCCACCTATCGCATGGTAGGAGCAGAGACTGCCGATCCCTATGCCATCAAGTTACTGAAGGGCGAACAGAATGACATTACACCCAACAATCGTCCTACGCTCAACTTCTCCGATGAAGGTCGTATCGTGCTGGCTGTGGGCGAAGTCGGCGACGAAGCCATAGCCCAGTACACATCGTTCGTCCCCACACAAGCACAAGGCTACTATCTCAAGGTAACCTCCGACTCCATTATCCTTGCTGGTCGTGACGAGGCTGGTACTTACTATGCCGCACAGACCCTGATGCAGGTGCTTCAGTCTGAGGAGGTGATGTGCGTCGCCATCAAGGACTATCCCAGCACGCTCCAACGCGGAGTGATTGAAGGTTTCTATGGCAATCCCTGGAGTACCGAAGACCGAAAGCGTCAGTTCGACTTCTATGCCGCGAACAAGATGAACGTCTATGTCTATGGTCCCAAAGACGACCCCTACCACCGCACAAAGTGGCGCACCAATTATCCTGCCAAGGAGGGGGCTGTCATTGCAGAACTGGCTTCTTATGCCCGCGAGCGACACATCGACTTTATATGGGCCATTCACACAGGTGGAAGCATCTCGAACAGCGAGTCCGACTTCAAGGCTGTAGTGTCGAAACTGGAGAATGTCTATTCTTTGGGCGTTCGCAACTTCTCCATCTTCTTCGATGACTTCGGCAGTGCCGATGCCACGCTGCAGTGTGCTGAGTTGAACTACGTTTGGGACAACTTCATCGAGAAGTACGACGACCTGCAACACCTGTCCATGTGTCCCACACAGTACAACGCCGCCTATGCCGGATGGAACGCCAGCAGCAGTTACCTCAACGGCTTGCGCGACAAGTTGAACAAGGACATCGAAATCATGTGGACGGGTGATGGTGTTGTCGATATGATTAATGAGTCGGACATCACCTTCTTCAAGAATGCCACCGGCCACTATCCCTTCATTTGGCTCAACTATCCAGTCAGCGACTACTGTATCAGCCACTTGCTCATGGGTAAGTTCTACGGCAATGACAAAGGCAACAACGCGTTTGGCAGCAAGATGACGGCCTTCGCCAGCAATCCCATGGAGTATGCCGAGGCTTCAAAGGTGGCCCTCTTTGGCGTGGCTGACTACAGTTGGAACATGAAGAGTTACAATCCCGAACAGAACTGGGAACGCGGTATCGCAGCCATCATGCCCACTCAGGCCGAAGCCTTCCATGTGTTCTGCGAACATAATGTCGACCTAGGTTCTACCGCCCATGGGCTTCGCCGAACAGGCGAGAGTCCGAACTTCAATGCATCGGCATCGCCTGCAGAACTTAGGGTTCAGTTCGAGAAGATGATACAAAGTGCCGATGCCTTGCTTGGCGACGACTACAATCCCAACCTCATCAAGGAGATAACACCTTGGTTGCAGAAGATGAAGATGATGGGACAGCGTGGAGTGCTACTGCTGGAGATGGAGGAATGTATCGCCAACGGCAACACCGAGCTCTTCCTCGACGACTACAAGCAAGTGAAATCCCTCATCGAACAAGAGGATGCCCTCATCAGTCGCAACTTCGAAGGTTCTGTCAAGAGTGCTCGTCCTGTGGTTGCCGACCAGAAGGTTGCTCCTTACCTAAAGCAGAAGCTGGGTGCGCTGATAGTCGACTACAAGGCTAAATACAAGGAAGGATGGGAAAACTTCGACGTAGTGGTGCTAGAGAACGGCAACTACTACATCAAGGTCGATGGGAAATACCTCTACAACAAGAACGCCTCCAGCACACGCACGGGCGACTACCCCACCCTTACCGCCACCATCGATGATGCACAGCCTCAGAAGTGTGAGTGGACCATCACCCTCGATGCTAGCACAAACCGCTACAAGATAGTGAGCACGCAGGACGGACGATACGTCAACGAGGTTGGCGCATTCTGGGCAAGCCAGAGTATCAACCCCTACGATCCTGCATGGCACACCTACAACATCTATCGCCTTAATGGCAAGTACGCCATCCAAAATGCCGACAAGGCCAAGACCAACTATTGGAGTACAAACGGTTCGCGCATCGTACAGTCTGATCTTAAGACCTATTCCTACGAGAACGCCATCTTCGAAATCATTCCCGTAGGAGGCCCGCAACCCGACTTCCCCATAGTGGACGGCAGCACGGCATACTACATCATGAATAGCGACAGCCTTCTGCTCACCACCACATCCTCCCCCGCTGCAGAAAGCAAGCCCTCCTTCCAAGCCCACAAGACGATAGACAACTACCAGCAATGGAAGATTACGCCTGATGCCGAATCTGGGCGATGGAAGATAGCCATGGCGAAGAATTCTTCGAAGTTCCTCGATGAGTTCGGCAGCATCAACAAGAACGCCTACTACAGCAGTTGGAACTCCTATGCTCTATACGAGAACGGCGGCAAATGGGCTATCCAAAACGGAGGGGACGCTGGCACTGCCTTCTGGACCATCAACGACAACAACACCATCACGGGCAAGAGCAGTAACCCCATCGAGAAGAGTTACCAGTTCATCATCATCCCCGTAGGTACGCTCACAGGAATTGAGGAGCTTCGCCCCAACTCAGAGCCCGAAGTTCAGGGTTCAGAGCTGTACGACTTGAGCGGACGCAGAATTATAAATGGTAAAGGGTTAAGAATTAGGCGCGGGCGTAAGTTTGTGGCGAGGTGAAATATCTTTGTTTTATTTCGAACGTTCCTGCCACACATGGGGGTAGGATAGTTAGAAAATAAGAAAGTAACTTATAGACAAGAGTTTTTTTCGATTGCATGCAACGAAGCTCAAAGCAACAATATCGAAAAAGAACAAGGAAGAATTACGAATGTAATTTACATAATAAATATAATAATTATAATAGTATAATTAATATAATAATAATCTTATAAATAATCTTATAATCCCGTCTACTCAAACCTCGTTTTTCATTCCTGTCTATAAGTTACTTTCTAACTTTCTTACTTCATAACGCCACTCTATACGATAAGTGTCTGGAGAATGATGGAATTAGGTTCGTCGAAGAAAGGCCTAGACCTTACGGCCGAAGACCTGAGAGCCTAAGACAAAAGGCCTAAGGGATTATGGAGGAAGGCAAGGGCGCGAAGTGTGATTGTCAAAGAATCATTGGGTTTAAGACAAGTCTCTGCAAGTTCTTTTACCTTACCACAAACGTTGTCTCGTTTCTCACTTATTCACGAACTTTTTCCCGTTTTTAATGTAAACGCCCTTCTTTGGAGCGATTACGTGACGTCCACTGAGATCATACAACTCTGAACCCTGAACTTTGGACTCTGAACTGGAGCGAGGCTCCTCTACCCCATCAGCAAGGACATGTTGGAGACGGGAGAGTTCGGTACGCGTAATAATCATAACCTTGCCTCCGTCAGCATTGGCAGGCAAACGGGGAGAGGTGGCGGCATAATCCCACCACTCGAGATTTGCGGCTGTTGCCGTGGGAGCACAAAGAAGACGCGGTGTGCCGTTCTCCATACCAATGAGTAGCCATCCCCTGCCGTCGAAAGACTCGAATACGGTGGGCGACGTGATGATGCGAGAAGTCTCGAACAGGCTTTTTTGATTCTTGAAAATTCCCTTCGTGGGATTTAGACTGCGACTGTAGGCCATGTTAATGCCATTCTCTCCAGGGTCGGTAAAGAGCGCCACATACTGGTCAGTGGCTTGAAAGACATGAATGTCCGTGGCTGAAAAACCAGGCTTGAAATAGCCCGCAGGACGCGAGAAGGTGAGAAAGTCGGACGTGCGACTATAAAGAAGGGAATAGGTGTCGCGAGAGAGCATCGACCAGTAGTAGACAAAGTTCTGGGAGGCTGGGTCATATCCTATCTCGGGAGCAATTGCGGCATTGTCGATGACCTTCACATCGAGGCCGTCGAGGGGTTGCCACGTTACGAGGTCTGTAGAAGTAAGATGGTAAAGGCCAGGGGCTTCGTCATTGCCTCCGAAGACGAGATGGAAGGTGGACGAACCACCTTCATCCTCCAGCCTATAAACAAAAGGGCGACGCACAGGAGGTTGTCCGCCACCACCATAGATACTGATGCCGTCGTTGAGTTCCTGCCATTTGAGTCCATCATAGCTGTAGGCATAGAACAAGCGATCGTCATTGGTCTTGGAATACGAAAGCAGATAGGCTCGCTGTCCGTCGTCTGTTGGCTTAGGATACACTACTTGCGCCTCATCCATGGGTTCAGAAGTGAGAGTGCTGTTATCCTTGTAAGAACGAATGCTGAAGCCTGCGTCGATGTACTGTCCACCACTCGTCTGCTTCGTGTGGATGGCAATGACATTATCGCCTTCGAGATTGATGGCCCTGCGAGCTGCCTCGGAGATGCCAAAGAGCTGATAAGTGGTGTTGTAACCCGTGATGGTCATCGCCAACACGCCATTGATGTATACCTCGCTGTCTTCGTCATAGAAGAGGCGCAGACAGAGGTTAGGCAGGTCGTCAGCAGTCAGTCCGGAGAACTGGAACGTACGACGAATCCATATCTCAGGGGTGCTCCACTTGGTGCGAACCTTGGCAGCAGGCTGGGTGATTTCGCCAAAGCCTGCGACACCACTCTTCCACGAGCTGTCATCAAAACCAGGCTGTTCCCAACCCTCAGCAGGCGCTTCTGTGGTGTATTGCCAATTGATGTTAGAGGCATTGTCGCCAGCTGCCACGATACTCTTTGCCCCACTCACACGCTGGTTGATGGTGCGCTCTATCTCCTTACGAATGGAAGCAAGTTGTTCTGGATTGACCTTCAGCACTTTACGGTCATAGGTAAGAATACCATTTACCTCCTTCTCGACGTCTGTAATCTGGGTATAAACACCTGCCCACAAGCCTTTGCTGAGTTGCAAACCTTGCAGAGCAGAGGTGTACTGGATAAAGCGGTCGGTGTAGTCCTCGCTATTCTCCACAGAGGTGTAAACCTGATCGTTGCCACCCCACAAATGTCCGTCAATCAAGTAGGTAATGCCACCAAACTCTCCACAAACATTGACGCGATTGTTTCCTGGATTATCCGTACCACTTGGTGAGGGATAACTGTGGGCATCGGTAATGTCGCCAATCCTCTTATCGTACCAACCGGAAGCAGCATTCATTAGGCGACCCATGTCGGCATCGGCACTACGAACCACGAAATTGCCCGTCTTCGTGTGCTGGTCTGTATTGGCATCCTGTCCCCAACCTTCGTTGAAAGGCACCCACACACAGATGCAAGGATGCTGTTTAAGGGCATTGACGATGTGGTCACACTCTTTATAGAAGATTTGGTGCAGTTCCTCCTTCGTACCCAACTTACCGCTGTCACTACCGCTCGGCATATCCTGCCAAACGATGAGACCATTGCGGTCACACCATTCGTACCACAGGTCATTCTCCACCTTGATGTGTTTGCGTACCATATTCATTCCCAGCGACTTGATGGTCTGCAAGTCATAGATCATTGCTTCGTAGGAAGGGGGAGTCAGAAGGCCGTCGGGCCACCATCCCTGATCGAGAGGTCCATACATGAATATGGGTTTCCCATTCAGCAAAAAAGCAGGATGTCCATCTACCATGCCCTTTGTGAGCGTACGCAAGCCGAAGTAACCGCGGGCTCGGTCGCATTCCTCACAATTGTCGCGACAAAGATAGATGTCGAGATTATAGAGGAAAGGCGAATCGGGCGACCACAACTTGGCATCGGGAATGGTGAGCGTCACCTCCTGACCGACCTTGATCTTGTCTGTCTGGGTAACAATACTTTCTCCATCACGAGCTACGAGATAGAACTTGCAGGTGGGATCATTACCTATGACTTTCACGCGGACAGTTCCCGTAGCGGCATCAGGAACAAGTTCGTAACGCTCGATGTAGCAATCGCTTACGGGTTCGAGCCACACAGTCTGCCAGATACCACTGCAACTGGTATACCAGATGCTGCCGGGATTTGAAGTTTGCTTGCCTGTAGGTTGTCCACCCCGATTACAAGGGTCGTAAACGGCAACCTGCAGTTCTTGCTCACCTTTTGCTTTCAGGTAGGGTGTGATATCAAAGGTAAAAGGGTCACTGCCACCCTTATGCTCACCCACAAGCGTGCGCTTGACAAAT
>JAEEGF012262502.1_pt1 | contig 18902 bp, 17 predicted proteins | sample 9134171 | NCBI WGS metagenome assembly JAEEGF01 (sample SAMN16246542, study PRJNA631951) | gut metagenome | biome: gut microbiome; feature: rumen; material: AP-attached | host: Bos | place: Iran: Karaj | collected 2018-10
GTGCTGCAATACCGTGAAGCAAACGGCGGCATCCGTTCCGAGACGGAGCTCATCGACGTGCTCGACGTCAAACCGCATCGGGTCGTACGGATCCTCGAAAACGCCGCTCTGTCCGCGCCGGTGACCGCAGAACCCGAATCACGCAGGAGGATCGACCTATGATGATACGTATCGGCAATATGATCCCGAAAACGCGCGCAGAAGGACCCGGGACCCGATTTGCGATCTGGGTGCAGGGCTGCGACCAGAACTGTCCCGGCTGCTTTGCGCAGCATCTCCGCTCCCATGACGGCGGAACGCTAATGCCGGTCTCCGAGGTGATCGAGGCGATCAAAGCGGTCCGTTCGGACATCAGCGGCGTCACGTTTCTCGGCGGCGAACCGTTTCTGCAGGCGCGTGCGCTTCTGCAAATAGCAAACGCCGCGCACGCAATGGATCTTTCCGTGCTCTGTTTTTCCGGTTACACGCTGGCGGATCTGGTCCTCGGAGGCGATCCGGACCATCTTGCTCTGCTTCTTGCGATCGACCTTTTGGTCGACGGACCGTATCTGGAGGAACAGCGCAGCTTTTCCCGCCCGCTCGTCGGTTCCGACAACCAGCAGTTCCGGTATCTGACGCAGCGGATTACGCCCGCGCAGATCGCGGAGTATCACAACCGGATCGAATGCCGGATCGGCAGGGACGGTGTGCTTTGCCTGAACGGTATGGGTGATTTCCCGGCTGTGATGCGCGAATTTGGCTGTACTTCATCGAAAAAGGAGGCGATCCCCTATGCCTGAAAAGGACTTTTCCCTTCGTTTTGCGGATTTCATCAACGCCGGATTTCCGATGCTCTACATTCCGAGCTATGAAGAAGAGCGGGTCATGCGCGTCATTATGCAGTCGGCGGACGATCCCGTTTTGATCCGCACGCCCCGCAAGGTGCTTTCCTGGACGCAGACCGACGGGTTTTCGGATCACGAGAAGCTGCAGAACAGCAATACGCCGCTTGCCGCGCTTGACTATATTCTGCGGTTCAAGGATCCCGCGATCTTTGTTTTGAAGGACTTCCACGTCTTTTTCGGAGCGGATCGCGGAACGCATCCGGAGTATGCGGTGATCCGAAAGCTCCGGGATCTTCTGCCGCACCTCAAGCAGTGCCGTAAAACGATCGTGTTTCTTTGTCCGCGCATGGTCATCCCGCCCGATCTCGAAAAGGATATTTCGGTACTGGATTTCGCGCTGCCCGACGCCGATGAGCTTGAACAAACGCTGTCCGAACTGACGGAGGGACTCTCGCAGGACGCGATCTGTCTCAGTGCGGACGAACGCAGCGAGCTGATCAAGTCCTCCCTCGGATTGACCGTGCAGGAAGCGGAAAACGCGTTCTGCCGGGCGATCATCCAGAGCAAGGGGCTGAACCGCAACGCGCTCTCCATCATCCGGGATGAGAAAAACCAAATCATCAAAAAGAGCGGGATCCTGGAATTCGTGCACAGCGATCTCGGCCTGGAAGACATCGGCGGATTGGAGCGGCTCAAGCTTTGGCTGGTCAAGCGAAGCAAATCGTGGCAGGAACGCGCCCGCGCCTATCATCTTCCCGCCCCGAAGGGCGTGCTGATCACGGGTGTGCCGGGATGCGGAAAAAGCCTGACCGCAAAGGCGATGAGCGGCATTTGGAATCTGCCGCTGCTCAAGCTGGATATCGGACGGATCTTCGGCGGGATCGTCGGCAGCAGCGAGGAAAACATGCGAAAAGCGATTCGTACGGCGGAGGCGGTCGCCCCGTCCGTGCTGTGGGTCGACGAGATCGAAAAGGGATTTTCGGGCACGGGCTCGTCCGGCGACTCCGGAACGGCTGCACGCGTCTTCGGCACCTTCCTGACATGGATGCAGGAAAAGACCGCGCCGGTTTTTGTGATCGCCACAGCAAACAATATCACGGGCCTGCCGCCGGAATTGCTGCGTAAGGGGCGGTTCGACGAAGTGTTCTTCGTGGACCTGCCCGATCGGCACGAACGCGAGCAGATCTTCCGCCTGCATCTGAAAACGAGGATGCAGACAAACGCGGTCGTCCATGAATTCCATCCGGACAGCGCCGCGCTGCAAACGCTCGCGCAGATGACCGAAGGCTTTTCCGGCGCGGAGATCGAACAAGTCGTTCTGTCCGCCCTGTATGAGGCGTTTTTTGAAGAACGCGGCTTGCGTCTCAAGGATCTGACCGACGCGATCCGCGAAACCGTTCCCCTGTCCGTCGTGCAGGCGGATCAGATTCGCTCGCTGCGGTGCTGGGCAGTCACCCATGCGGTTCCCGCCGCCGCAAAGACAGACGACTCCGCGCCGACGGCTGCCGGAGAAGCGTGCGCATCCGCGCAGAACCCCCGCATTCTGGATTATCAATAAGGAGGAAACCCCATGTCGTTCAGTCTGATTCTTTGTCCGCTCGCCATTGCGATGAGCGTATCCGCGTCTTCCGCGTCGCTCGGTCTGCTGCTCAACCGATCGCAGCACGCGCCGTCCAAGCTGCCGGTGCTGACCACGCGTTTTGCGGATGAGGCGCTTTTGAAACAAACCCTGACGGAGCACGGTTTAACGGTTCGCAAGACCGGTGCCGATGCGTTCATCACGGAGACCGGCGCAGGCGTGCTGCACTATTTCCGGTCCTCAGCCTCGCAGCCGTACCGTATGGAGGTGCAGAACGTCCGGGACCTGCCCGCGCTGCTCGACGCGCTGGAATCCCTGAACCGCGATTACGGCAGAAACGTACAGCAGTATACCTGCGAAACGATCCTGAAAGGGATCCGCGCAAACGGTATGAAGCTGGATTCGCAAACCGTTCTGGAGGATGACACGATCCTTCTGACCATATCCGTATAGACGGCGCGAACGTTCACGCGTCGATTGACTTTTATCCCGCCCGAATATATAATGATAGAATCAGAAATGCAGGCGGTGGATTATGACCAAATCGGCGCGCATACAATCGTGGATCACGCTCGCATGCTTCTTTGCGGGCGCGGCGCTCGGGCTTCTGGTTCCGGGTCTGTTCACGCATATCGAATGGATCGGCACGATCTATATCAACCTTCTGAAGCTGATGGCGCTGCCGATCGTGCTTTGCACCGTGTTCAACGCCGCCTCGCGCGGAGCAAGAAGCGCTTCGCGGGCGATGCTGAAATCCATCCTGCTGTTCGTTCTGCTCTTTGCCGTATCCTTCTCTCTCTGCGCGATCCTGTTCTCGATCCTCTCCCCCGGCGTCGGATTTCAGCTTCCCGGAACAACGCCCTGGGATGGGACCGCAGCCGATCTCTCCGCGGAGGGATTCGTGCAGAACATCTTTTCCGCAAACATTTTCGCCTCGCTTTCGGGCGGCGCCATGCTGCCGTCGATCCTGTTCGCGTTCGCGATGGGCGTCGTCGCGGAAAAGGTCCGCGCCGAGAAGCTCATGGCGGTGTTTTCCGAGCTCGAGACGGTGTTTTCAAAGATGCTCTCCTACGTGCTGTATCTGACCCCGGTCGGCGTGTTCGTGCTGATGGGACGCTGCACGGCAAGCCTCGGTCTCGACGCGCTGAAGGGCGCGCTCTCCTATGTGCTCTGCGCGTGGGGCGGTTCCGTGCTGATCCTGCTGCTCGTCATGATCCTGCCGCTGTGGCTGATCTGCCGCATCGATCCGTTCACCTATTTCAAAAAGATGGGGCGCGTGCTTCTGACGGCGCTTTCCACCTGCTCCTCGGCGGCGACGCTCCCGGAAACGCTGCGTACCTGCCGCGAGGAATTTGACGTTCCGGAGCGCATCACCGGCGTCGTCGCACCGCTCGGCTGCACGATCCATATGTGCGGCGGCGCGGTCTCGTTCGCGCTGCTCGGGCTCTTCGTCATGCAGATGACGGGGCGTCCGGTCACCGTTGGACTGTTTCTGACCATGCTGCTCTTTGCCGAGCTTCTGAACATGGCTGCGCCGGGCATCCCCGGCGGCGGGATCGTCCTCGGCGCGACGTTCCTGAATCTGCTCGGGCTGCCGGACGCCGGTCTGTTCCTCGGCATGTATGCCGGGATCTACCGGCTTCTCGATATGTCCTACACCTCTTTGAACGTGTCGGGCGACGTCACCGCCGTGCTGCTGATCGACCGATGGGAGAACCGAACATGAAACCGCTTGCCCGCATTGTCCCGCCGTCCGTTACGATGTCTCTGGATCAGGCGGCAAAACAGCTTTCCGCCGAGGGAAACGATATCGTCAATCTTACCGCCGGACAGGTGGATCTTCCGATGCCCGCGGAGGGCAAGGAAGCGATCCTCGCCGCGCTCCGTGCGGATCGCACCGACTATGTCCCGGCGGCAGGGTCCGCCGATCTCAAGGACGCCGTGCGTCGAAGAAAGGGCTGGACGGAGGGCGCGATCCTGATCTCCGCCGGCGCAAAGCCGCTTCTGAACGCGGCGATCCAATGCGTCTGCGGTCCCGGCGACGAGGTGCTGCTGCCCGTGCCGTGCTATACGAGCTATCCCGAGATGATCCGGCTTGCGGGCGCCGTTCCCGTTCCCGTGCCGTGCGCAGCGGAAACCGGCTTTGTCGTTCAAGCGACGGATCTCGAACGCCGCATCACCGCAAAGACCAAAGCGCTTCTTCTGAACCATCCGACGAACCCGACCGGCGCGGTCTATCCGAGGGACGCGCTTGAAGCGATCGTCGGTCTCTGCGCCGCGCACGACCTGTGGATCCTCGCGGACGAGGTCTACGGCGCGTTCGTCTATGAAGGAGAATTCACCAGTCTGTACGATTTTCCGAGGGCGCGGGAGCGGCTGATCCTGATCGACAGCGCGTCCAAGGCCTATGCGATGGCGGGTCTGCGCCTCGGCTATGCGGTCGCGCCGGAGCCCGCCGCAAAGGCGATGGCGGGGTACTTAAGCCATGCGGTCGGCTGTCCCTGCTCGCTTTCGGAGCGCGCCGCGATCGCCGCGCTGTCCCTGAACGGCGCCTATGCGGCGACGCTGCGCGACGTGTTCCGCAGCCGCCGCGATCAGGTGCGGTCCGCGCTCTCCGGAATCCCCGGCGTCCGGATCGCAGGCTGCGCGGGCGCGTTCTACCTTTGGCTCGACGTCTCCGCGCTCGAGCCGGACGACGTGCAATTCTGCGAACGCCTTCTCAAGGAGCAGGACGTTGCCCTCACCCCCGGCAGCGCGTTCCTTGCCCCGGGTTATGTGCGTCTCGCCTATACGAAGGACGCGGACGTCCTCCGAAAAGCCGCAGACCGGATCCGGCGGTTCTGTGAACAGTATTGATCGCGGATGTTCTGTGACAAATATGCCGACGTTTCGGTTGCTTTCTTGCGAAAAACGGTGTAAAATAATATATAATGATAACAATACGAAAGGATCACGGTCATGAGAAAGACGAAAATCATCTGCACCATCGGTCCGTCGAGCGACAAGCCGGAGGTCTTCCGCGCCATGTGCCTTGCGGGGCTGAACGTTGCGCGGCTCAATTTTTCGCATGGAACGCATGAGGAGCATCAAAAGAAGATCGACATGATCAAGGCGGTGCGTGAAGAACTGAACCTGCCGATCCCGATCATGCTCGACACCAAGGGACCGGAATACCGGATCAGAACGTTCGAGAACGGAAAAATCCAGCTGAACGACGGCGATTCGTTCACCTTCACCACGCGCGACGTCGTCGGCAACGAAAACATCGTTTCGGTGAGCTATGCGGGACTGGCGGACGATCTCTCCGTCGGCGACCGGATCCTCGTCAACAACGGGCTCGTCATCTTCGAGGTCGAATCGATCGAGGGCACCGAAATCAACTGCCGCGTCGTCACCGGCGGCGTTCTCAGTGACCGCAAGAGCATGAGCTTTCCGGGCAAGATCATGCGCCAGAAGTACCTCAGCGAACAGGACAAGGCGGACCTGTTGTTCGGCATCAAAAACGGTGTGGAATTCGTCGCGGCGTCGTTCGTCTCCTGCAAGCAGGATATGCTCGACCTCAAAGGCTTTCTGAAAGAGCACGGCGGCGAAAACATCGACGTCATTGCGAAGATCGAAAACCGCCACGGCGTCGACAACATCGACGAGATCTGCTCCTGCTGCGAAGGCGTTATGGTCGCAAGAGGCGATCTCGGCGTGGAGGTCCCGTTCACCGAGCTTCCCGCGATCCAGAAGCACCTGATCACCAAGTGCAGACTTTTGGGCAAGCGCGTCATCACTGCGACGGAGATGCTGGAAAGCATGATTTCGAACCCGCGCCCGACACGCGCCGAGATCAGCGACGTTGCAAACGCGGTCTATGACGGCACGAGCGCGATCATGCTCTCGGGCGAATCCGCAGCGGGCAAATACCCGGTCGAAGCCGTCCGCACGATGAGCGAGATCGCCGAAGAGACCGAACGGCACATCGACTACAAGCAGCAGTTCGAGTCCCAAAGCTTCACGATCCACAACCGCGTCGACGCGATCTCGCACGCCGCCTGCACGATGGCGATTGACCTGAACGCCAGCGCGATCGTCGTGACCTCGCTGAGCGGTCTCACGGTGCGCATGGTTTCCCGCTTCCGCGCGCCGATCACGATCCTCGGCCTTGCGACGAACCGGAACGCGTGGTACAAGCTCGCGCTGTCCTGGGGCGTCGTGCCGGTGCTGACCGAACAGTTCCCGAGCATGGAGGTGCTGTACTTCTACGCCGCGCGCTGCGCGAAAAAGACGCTTGATCTCGCGCCCGGCTCGACCGTCGTCATGACCGGCGGCGACACGACCGGCGAGAGCGGCAACACGAACGTGCTTCGCATCGAAACGATCAAATAAATACGTTCCGTAAAAACATACGGACCCGGCGCCGATCGGCGCCGGGTCCGTTTTCGCAGGAGAGGACGTCCTCCCCCTTATTCATTCTCTTCCGGTTCAGTACGTGCTGCGTCTGCCCGGTCTTACGATCGGATCGTGCGGACCGGGGATCAGGCGGGAATAGCCCCATGCCAATCCGTCCGCCCACGTCCGCTGCGGGTCGTCCGAATGCCAGTTGATGTGCTCGCCCATGAACACCATGCCGGAGGAGGATCCTCCGTCCAGATTGTATGCGACCTGCGCGCCGTGATCCACAAAGATCTGCGCAAATTCCGCCATCTTGTAGCCGTATGCGCGATTATAGTCTCTGCCGTCCGATACGATCACAAGGAAGTGTCCGGGCTCGACCATGCCGACGCCGCAGCGCGGATTTTCCGCCGCCACAAAGTGTTTGTTCGCATCCGGATTCACCTCTCCGTTTTCCACCAGAACGGGACCGAAGCTGAAGCAGTTCAGCACACCGCTGTCCATCAGATCCCTGCCGGACATTTCGTTCTTGTGGATGATCCGCATGGTCAGATCGTCGTCGATCACCATGGAATCCTCCCCCCTGCCGTCATTGTACAGAAGTCCGTTGCGCAGCAGGATCCCCTTGAACGAGACGTCGGCGTCGTTCAGATTGTCGCCGGTGACCGCAAGGACCGCGCGGTTTTCCCGCGCAAGACGCCAGGGCGGCGCGACCGGCATCGCCTGCATCTGATGCGGCACGGTTACGATCGAACGGAAACTGTTGACCCGGCGCATGTATACATGCGCAATGTACTTGCAGTACGGATGGTTATCACGCTCGCGCGTGACCTCTTTATCGATGATGATGGCAAGCACGTCCGAGCGATATTCCCAATGCCCGTTCTCGTAATCGATGACAACGACCTCCTCCGGCTCGCCCTCCTGCCGGAAAAACTCCGCGAACCTCTCCGGCGTCGGCGTCGGCACGGGCGTCGGTTCCTCTGTCGGTTCGGGCGTCGGCTCCTCCGTCGGCTCCGGCGTCGCGGGCTTTTCGGTCGGCATATCCGTTGCCGAAACCGTCGCCTGCGGCGTCGCGGCTGCCTGCGCGTCCCGGTTTTCCGCGGGCTTTCCGCGCGAAGAGATCACAGTCAGAACGATCGCCGTCACGATCAGCGCTCCCGCGGCGATCGAAAGCAACAAAGCCGCCTTCGGTTTCCGCTTGCGCAGAAGGATCGCGAACAGAACGCAGACGCCTGCAGCCGCAAACAGAACGATCTCCGCGGCTTTTCCACGCTTCGCTTCCTGCTCCTCCCCGACCTTCTCCGGCTGCGTTTCCGCGATCTCCGGTTCCGGCTTCACCGGCTCTGCGGTCGTTCCTTCGGAGACGGGATCGGCGGCGGGCGCTTCCGTCGGCGTCGGTTCGGGCGTCGGCACAGCGGTCGGTTCCGGGGTGGGAACCGGCGTCGGTTCCGGCGCCGAATACTGAATCAGCTCGTCGGTACCGATATGTTCGAACAGATCGTTCCCGTCCGAATCCTCGCCGACCCGGCTGAACACCAGATGAAACCGTCCCGTTTCCGGGATCTGCAGCCGATACGATCCTCTTGTCCGGTAGCAATCGTGCGCGTTTTCGGCGACCTCTTTGGCGGTCGCGCTGTCATAGGAGACCAGCCGCTGCGAATAATCCAGCACCGTCGTTCCGCTTTCCGACAGCTGATACAGCTTTTGAACGGGAAGATGCCGATAGTCCGCATTCCGCACGATCGTGCGCTCGATCAGCTGTCCCGTATAGGGAACGCGGATCCGCGAAACGCTGTCGTCCGGATCGCACGTCACGACGACCTTCGGCTGATACGCCTGCAGCAGCTCGATCAGCCGCGGGGCAAGCGTGGCTTCCTTCCAGAAAAACGGCATGTTTTTGAGCTCGGTCGCGTCCTTTTCGTCTCTTTGCAGAAAGACCGGGATCACGTCGATCCCCATTTCATCGAAGGCGCGGAACGCCTCCTGCACCTGATATCCGAAATCCTTGCCGATATACAGGATCGCAGTTCTGACGCCGTGTTCCCTGGTATAGAGCGGCAAAAGACCGCCCATCAGCTCCAGCTCGTCCGACACACCGGACAGGATCAGCATCAGATCGACCGGCTCCTCCTTCAGCAGACACTTCGGTTCGTATCCCAGCGCGCACACGCGCAGCTCGCAGATGCTGACCGAAGCCCGGCTCACAACGTTGATCACCATGCGATTTGCGCCTTCCGCCGGAAGGAACATGCGATATTCGGAATTGGTGAACTCATTTTGCGACACCGGATTGCCCGACGCGTTGTAGAACGACACGTTCACCAGATATTTCACATCGTACCAGGAGATCAGAACGCCGGACGCCTCGCCGTCCCATTCCACGCAAAGCTCGCCCTTCGGTCCGAGTGTGAACCGCGTGCGCGAATCGTCGTCGCAAAGATGCGGAAAAGACGCCTCCCGATCCGCCTCCGAGCAGGAGACCCGGTAATCCAGAAACGCTCCGGCGCTCTCCTCCGTCTCCGCGAACGCAGACGGAACAGCCGACGCAAGCAGCGTCAGCAGCAGGATCCAAACGATCAATCCTTTTTTCATGCACCACCTCACGGCAGTCTGCCACTGCCCGTTCCGTTGCGGTCCGACCGTCCCCTATCGATCGGTCCGCGCAGAAAAACCTCTTATCCGGGAAATCCCCTTATTCATTCCGGTCCGCTCTTTTGCGCCGGACCTCACAGATCGAGAACTGTCCCATCTCCGACCAATCCTCGTTCCGGTACTTTACAAGATACGCGTACGCATCGTCCCAATCCGAAAACAGCCCGTTTTCGTTCAGCCTTCCGTAATCCTCCGAAAACAGCGTGCCTTCGTCGTCGCAGCCGTGCCACGTCGGCAGAAAGAGACAGTCGCCGACGATCGAAAACGCGCCGGTGCAAAGCACCGTATAGCCGACGTCGTAGCCGAGAAACTCCCAGCCCGCGGGATACGCGTCGTCCGTTCCGGCAAGCCTGACGTGCAGGATCTCAAAGTCCTCCGGTCGCCGCAGCATGCCGAACGCCGTCTCTGCGTCCGCTTCGGTTTTGAGCGCGGGATCCGCGATCCCCTCGTTTCTCATGCGGGACAGCAACGTTTCCTCCGAAGCGTTCCGCGGCTCCCGCAGGTTGTTCCCGGAATAGAAATCAAAACCTTCCCGATCCGTGCCGCAATACGGTTTTACGATCCGATCCGTATACGGATGTCCGTAAAACGGACGGATCTTCTGCCGTTCCGCCCGATATGCGCGAAAGAGCAGCGGGTAACGCTTCACGATCGCAAAGCGCGCGGGGAAGTCGAACGGGACCTCCTCGATCTCCCCCTGCTCATAGCTCTCAAAATACACCGGTCGGATCATAGACGTTCCTTTTCCTCATCAACACAGCCAGAAGCCCGCGAGCGGACCGAGGAAGATCGCAAGGTAGATCAGCGAGATCCACGGCTGATAATCGACGTAGAATTCCCGAAAGCTGAGGCTCCACGGATGCTTGACGAGAACCCAGCCTATTAGGTCGAACACGATGCAGATGCCTGCCCAGATCGCGCCGGTAAGCAATGCGTCGGTCATCGTCGGGTTCTCGAGTCCGCGCATATAGAGCCAGCCGAACAGCGAAAAGATCACGATGTTGTACAGCGGATGCCACGGCTTGGTCTTTTCGTAGCCCTCGCCCATGCCGGGACTGTCCTTCATGGACTTCATGTGCAGCACGGTGATATTGAAGATCGTGTGCCCGATCCCGATCAGCGTCACGATGATGTACGCAAGCCAGAACCAAAGCATCGACATGCCGAAGTTTCGCATAAAGCCTCCGATCTATCGCGCCGCGTTCACGAACGCCTGAAAGAGCTTTCGGTTGTTTTCATCCTTGCTCCAAAGCCGCTCCGGATGCCACTGCACCGCCCACCAGAAACGCTTCTTCGGCGCACAGATCGCTTCCGTGAGCCCGTCCGGCGCGATTGCCATCGGAACAAAGTCCGGCGCAAGCGTTTGGATCGCCTGGTGGTGACTGCTGTTGACGCCGACCGTATCCGCGCCGAACAGGCGATAAAGCGGCGAATCTGTAAAGATCCGTACCGTATGCACCGCGCGGTCATACGGCGCCTTCATGCGGTGCTCCACGTCCGAGGGACGCTCCGTCGGAAGGTCCTGATAAAGCGTTCCGCCGCGCAGCACGTTCATCATCTGTAAGCCCCGGCAGATGCCGAACACGGGCTTATCCGCGTCCCACAGAAGCCTCAACAGCGTCATCTCCGCCGCGTCGCGCTCGGGACAGATCTCGTTGACCGAAGGGATCTCCTCCGCGCCGTAATACAGGGGATCGACGTCCGGTCCGCCCGCCATCAGAAAGCCGTCGAGCGTTTCGATCAGACGGGAAAGCGCCGCTTCGTCGTCCGACAAAGGCAGCATCACGGGCACCGCGCCCGCCTGCTCCAAAGCCTGAAAATACCCGGGCAGCATCCAATAGGAATCCCGCGCCCGATCGTAAAGCGGCGTTACGCCGATCACCGGTTTTTGCATAGTTCCTCCATGCGGCTCTGCCGCAATTCATTCTTTCCCGCCGGAACCGGCAGCCTCTTTGCGCCGTACCTCACAGATAAAAAACCAGCCGATTTCCGACCATGCCTCGTTCCGATACTTCACAAGATAGGCATACGCGTCGTCCCAATTTGAGAACAGCCCGTTCTCATTCAGCTTTCGGAAATCCTCCGAAAACAGCGTCCCCTCGGCGTCGCAGCCGTGCCATTGCGGAAGAAACAGACAATCGCAAAGGATCGAATACGCGCCGTCGAAGCCGACTTCGTAGCTGACATCATATCCGAGAAACGCCCAATCCTGCGGAAATGCGTCGTTCGATCCCGCGACTTTGGTATGAATGATTTCATATTGCTCCGGATGCTTCAGCATGTCAAAAGCTGCCCTTGCTTCCGCTTCGGTCCGAAGCGCCGCATGCCGTCTGCTTTCGTGCATGATCCGCTTAAGCAGCCGTTTTTCCCGAAAAGAGTTCGCTTCCCTGAAATCGCCGTGAAAGACGTCCGGTCCCTCTCTCTGCGTTCCGTTATAAACCTTTTCCGGGCGCTCCGTATGCGGATGTCCGTAGAACGAACGAATAATCTTATGTTTCTCGCGATACGCCGCGTAAAGCAGCGGATAGTGTTTCAAAATCGAGAAGCATCCGCGAAAATCATTCGGTCTCTCCTCGATCTTCCCCTGCTCAAAGCTGACAAAAATCACCGGTCGGATCATATGCTTCCCTTTCGATACCGAAAGAATTGCCCTGCGTGCGTGAATGGACTGCGCCGCGAATTGCAGACGGGACGCCGGGGTCGGCGTTCCCTACACGACGCGAATTGCCCTCACGGTCATAAAAAGGCGTTCCTTCGGGAACGCCCGATGCTTACGACATCGTCAGATACGCCGAGATGAACAGGTCGAGGTCGCCGTCCATGACCGCCTGAATGTTGCCGTTTTCGGCGCCGGTGCGGTGGTCCTTGACCAGCGTGTACGGCTGGAAGACGTAGGAGCGGATCTGGCTGCCCCATTCGATCTTCTTCATCTCGCCCTTGATCTCCTGCATCTGCTGTTCGCGCTCGCGCTCCTGCAGTTCGAGCAGTTTACCTTTCAGGATGCGCATTGCCATTTCTTTATTTTGAAGCTGGCTGCGCTCGTTCTGGCACTGCACGACGATGCCGGTCGCAAGGTGCGTGATGCGGATCGCGGAGCTGACCTTGTTGACGTTCTGTCCGCCTGCGCCGCCGGAACGGTAGGTATCCACGCGGATCTCGTCCGGCTCGATCTTGATGCTTGTGTCGTCGTCCTCGAAGATCGGCGTGACGTCGAGCGACGAGAACGAGGTGTGCCGCCGCGCGCTCGCGTCGAACGGCGAAATGCGCACGAGACGGTGTACGCCCTTTTCCGCCTTGAGATAGCCGTAGGCGTTTTCGCCGACGACCTCGAACGTAACCGACTTGATGCCCGCGTCCTCGCCGTCCAAAAGGTCGAGCTCTCGGACCTGCCAGCCGCGCTTTTCGCAGTAGCGCGTGTACATGCGGTAGAGCATCTCGGTCCAGTCCTGCGCCTCGGTGCCGCCCGCGCCCGCGTGCAGCGACAGAATCGCGTTGGAGTTGTCGTAGGGGCCTTTTAAGAGCATTTCGAGCCGCAGCGCAGTCATCTTGCCGTCGAAGGATTTGAGCTCGTTTTTGAGCTCCTCAACGAGGCTCTCGTCGTTCTCCTCCTCCGCCATCTCGATCAGCGTTTCGATGTCCTCGCTCTGCCCGTCGAGCTTTGCAAGGCGCTCGAGCTTGCTCTTGATCGCCTTGACGCGCGCGGTGACCTTGTTCGCGTTGTCGACGTCGTTCCAGAAATCGGTCTCGCTCATCTGCGCTTCGAGGGTTTTGAGCTCGTCGTTGAGCGCGTCCGCGTTCATTTGTTTGTGTGCAAGCGCAAGCGTCTCGTTGAGCGCGCCGAGCTGCATTTTGTATTCGTCCAGTACCAGCATGGTTCCTCCGATTACTGAATCTTTTCGGGCTCGCCGTAGTCGACGCCGAAGGTTTCGACGCGGATCGTGTCGATCACGACCGGTTCAAGCGGCGCGTCGTTGCGGTCGGTCTTGGACATGGCGATCTTGTCGAGCACCGTGAAGCCCTCGATCAGCATGCCGAACGCGGCATACGAACCGTCCAGATGCGGCGCGTCCGCATGCATGATGAAGAACTGCGATCCCGCGGAATCGGGATTCATCGCGCGCGCCATCGAGATGACGCCGCGCGTATGGTTGAGGTTGTTCTCAAAGCCGTTCGACGCAAATTCGCCCTTGATCGAATAGTCGGGACCGCCCATGCCGTTGCCCAGCGGATCGCCGCCCTGGATCATAAAGCCCGCGATGATGCGGTGGAACGTCAATCCGTCGTAGAAGCCGGAATTGGCGAGCGAGATAAAGTTCTTGACGGTGTTCGGCGCGACGTCCGGATAAAGCTCCAGCTTCATGACGCTGCCGTCCTTCATGGTGATGGTTGCGATCGGTTTGTTCATGGTTCCCTCCTCGGTGGTGGTTGTTTCATTCTGTGCGGGTTGGGCAGGCTGCTGTTCCGTCGTCTGTTCGCCGGTCTGTTCCCCCGTCTGTACGCCGGGCGCGGCCGCCCCGTCGGTCGTATACGTGTTCGCCGTTGCGGTGCTGCATGCAAGCGACAGCAGCATCAATACGGTCATTGCGATACAAAAGAAACGTCTCATTCTTTTCCTCCTGTCGGTGATCTTATCGTTCCGCCGTCACCGCGCAAGCGTCATGGCGGCAAGCTCGGCTTCGCCGAGTTCGTTTCCGTCGACGTCATGTACGAAAGCGCGTGCGTCGGGGTTGTATTCTTCGTCAATATAGATCCAGTGATCGACGGTATTGTCCGTAAATTCACAGCCCGTTACGGTGACGTCGCCGTCCCGGAACAGCCGTTCGATGCGGTTGCCGCGAATCGACGTGCCGGAGAGGAACAGTTCTCCCTTCGACCACTCGGTGTTCGCGTAAAAGAACGTGCCGATCCGGTTGTCGGTCACGTCGCAGTTTACGATCGAGATCCTTCCGGTGATATCCGCGTTGAGCGCGTCGAGCGAGAAGAAGCAGTCCGCTTCGTTGTCGTGCACGTTCAGCGATTCGAAGACCGCCTCGCCGATCGATTCCGTGCCGAACAGGAACGTGCAGCTGTTTCCGTACACTTCACAGTTCGAAAACCGCACATCGGTGCTCCCGCTGTCGAGCTCAATCCAGAACGACGCGTCGTCCTCCGGCTCGTCGGGACCCGGTTCTTCATACTGCCAGCAGTCGTGCAGCTTGCAGCCGTCCGCGAGAACGTCGCTGCTTGCCGAAAGCCAGATCGCCGTGGCGCAGTCGTGAATGTCGCAGTTCGAGAATCTGATCTCGCTGCTGCTCATCGCATACATCGCCATCACGCAGCCCTGAGCGCTGCAGTCCGAAATCAGGATGCCGTCGCAGTTTTGGATGCTGATCCCGTTCGGCGACCAGTATCCGTCGCCGTTTTGGAAGCTGCAGCCGTCGATGCGCGAAGCGGAACACTTCTGCAGCGCAAGGAGATCCTCCGCGTCTCCGCATACCGTGACGCCGGACAGCACAAAGCCCGTGCAGAATTCCGCCAGAATCGCGGCATGCAGCAGAACGGTGTTCCCCGATCCGGTGATGTGCAGCTGTTCGAGATTGCACAGTTCGAGCACGCCGTTCTCTTGCGTCACCGTCTGCAGATCGTAGACGTCGCCGGTGAGAACGATCTCCGTATTCGATGCGATCGCCGCAAGGAATTCCTCGACCGTCGCCGCTTCCACGAATTGCAGCGCCGCGTTCGGCGCCTCCGTGACGGTCGGCGCTTCGGTCGGCGTTTCGGTCGGCGTTTCGGTGTTGACCGGCGCCGCGGTCGGCACTTCGGTCTGTGCGTCCTGCCGCTTTGCAACGCAGGCGGCTGCCGCAAGCAGCATCAGCCCTGCAAGAAATAAACTAACAATGCGTTTCATCATGATATTCCCTTTCTGTGTTTGCAAAGAATACCTTGTTCTCCCCGATTCGGTTGCATCCGTTCTGCAAGAATCCCGTTTTTAGCGGCGGTTCTCCTCGAAGATCGGTTCGCGATACGCAAAGCCGTCGCGCTCGGCAAGCAGCGCAAGGAAATTGTTGACCACGCGCGAGCGGTATTTGCGCTTCTGCGCGATGATCGTCAGCGCCGGAACGAGAAGTTCGGTTTCGGACACGGTTTTCTGTGCAAGATCGGTGAACCCGAGCGACTCCGCCGCGCCTTTCGGTACGAGCGCAACCGCCTTGCCCGCCCGCGCCCAGTTCAGCGCAACCTGCATGCGCGTGCTGACGTACTTCGGCGAAAGTTTGAGATTCTGTTCCTTGAACGCGGACGTGAACGCCGGTACGCTGCGCTCCATCAGCGACAGCGGCAGCGACTGCAGCTGTCCCAACGAAACGGCGTCGGACGGATCCTCCGCGAAAAACGCGCCGTCTCTGTACGCCGCGACGAGCGTATCCGGATGCGTGTAGAGCACGTCGAGATTCTCCGCGTCGTTTTTGATCAGCCGCACGAAGATCGCCTCGACCTGCCCGTTCTGCAGCTTCTTCAGAAGCTCCGGCAGTTCGGCTTCGAACACGCTGATTTCCGTGTCGGGATAGCGCTCGGAAAAATCAACGAGCGCGTCGAGCAGACGTTCGTTTTCGAACGACGAGGAGATGCCGATGCGCAGCGTCCCCTTGGCGCCGCCGAAGCCGGAGGTGATCTCGTTGCGCGCCGCCGTCTCGATCTCGGTCATCCACTTCGCCTTCTGGTACAGGATGCGCCCCGCATCGGTCAGCTCGAGCCTGCGCGCACCGCGATAAAAGAGCCGCGCGCCGTACGCCGTTTCGAGCGCCTTGATCTGATTGGAAAGCGCCGGCTGTGCGATGCGAAGCTTCCGCGAGGCAGCGGTCAGGCTGCCTTCTTCGACGATCGTGATGTAGTTTTGGTAGTAGCTGAGGTTCATGCGTTGCTTCCTTTGCCGTTCAAGCAACGTACAGTATAACAAATCTACATGGGAATATCAAGGTATTTTCATGTCCTGTCAGGGACAAATCATGCCCGCAGGGCAATTCATGTTTCATGTCCGCAGGGCAATTCATTTTTCATTCTTCATCGAATGAATTGCGGCTTGCCGCATGAACGAAGTGATGAGCGTCTGCGGCGCGTGATATGCCTGCGGCGTGATGATTGCGCTCCGCGCAAGTGATGTGTGATCTTCGATCACGTTCAGGTAGATTCTCCTGCCGGAGAATCATTGATTTTGCCCCTCATCCGTCGCCATTCGGCGACACCTTCCCCACCGCGGGGGAAGGCTTTTGGGGGCGTGCATACGATTTTCGTTGAGAAACGAAAGCTTCGCAAAATCCAAGACTTCGCCCCCTTTAGGGTGGAGAAGCTGTCACCGCAGGTGACTGATGAGGGGGTGCGCTGATATAATGAATACTGAAGACTTAAGACCTAAAAATGAATCATTCAGGAAGGTTTTCCGGTGGAAAACCAACATGTATTTTTCAGTATTCATACTTCAGTACGCGCCGCAGGCGTGCGATATGCGGACTACACGCTATTTGTGCAGAAGCGGACTCAGCGGCTTATAGATGATCAGGCAGATGATGAGGTTGAGCAGCCCCTTGCAGAACGTGAACGTCACGTTGAAGATCATCAGGCAGTTCAGCAGCGGATTCGCCGTCGGGAAGTGCGCGATTCTGCCCATGATCGCCTCGTATGCGGAAATGATCGCTTCCTCCGGGAAATGCAGGATCGCGACATACGCCGGATAGACGATGAAATAGTTGAGCGGCAGGCTGATCAATGCCATTGCGAGCGCGCCGAGCGCGGAGCCCAGCAGCGCGGTGCCGCGCGTCTTGCGGCGATGATACACAAGCCCTGCGACCATGACGAATACGGCGCCGAGAATGAAGTTGCACGCCTCGCCGACGCCTGCCGACGAACCGAACGGCAGGTGCAGCAGATTCTTGACCAGCTGAATGAGAACGCCCCACCACGGACCGAGCGCGAACGCGCCCAGAAGCGCCGGAAGATCGCTCAGATCGAGCTTGACGAACGACGGCATGATCGGGATCGAGAATTCGATGAACTGGAGCACCGCGGCAACGGCGGCGAGCATTGCGGCAACCGCAAGGCGGTGGGTTTTCTTCTTGGTTTCCATGGGCTATTTCCTTTCCGACACTGTGCCGATTGTAGCACGCGCGCGGATATATGTCAATTATTGATATTTGATATATGTATATCATTATAATTATATGCATGTGCGCTGCATGGCACGTCACTATTGCGAACTTTGCAAAAAAGTGTTATATTGATTTCAGCATAACACGAAGGAGGAATATCCATGTTTTGTCAGAATTGCGGAACACAGCTTCCGGAAGGCGTAAAGTTCTGCCCCGAATGCGGCGCGCCTGTCGAGATCGCCGAGCCGCTGCGCAGCGAACCGGTCGTTGAAGCGCCGGTGATCGCTCCGGAGCCCGTCTATGAGCAGCCCGTTTATGAAACGCCGACGTATCAGGAGCCGGTCGTGCAATCGAATCCGGAGGCGCAGGCGCTGTCCACGCCGATCCTCGTCTTCGGCATCCTCGGTCTTTCGTTTGCCTGCATCCCCTACATCAACTTTCTCGGCATTATCTTTTCGGCGATCGCCAAGAGCAAGGTCAAAAAATTCCTCGGGCTCGGCGGCGTACTCTCCGGAAAAGCAAAAGTCGGCAATATTCTTGCAACGATCGGCCTGATCGTCGGCATCGTCCTCACGGTGATTTTTGCGATCATCATTACGATCATGATCCTCGGCATCATCCTCGGCACGCTCGGAGAAAAAGGATATATCCGCGGCTGGTAAGGGTCACGGAACTTTATGAAGAGCAAAAGACCTGCGCTTTTTGGCAGGTCTTTTTTTTGTAGATGATTTCTATAGAGGAGAAAATCTATATCAATCTGATTTATCTTTTTTCTATAGAGGAGAATATCTTTCTTCTATAGAGGAAAAAGTCTTTTTTCTATAGAGGAGAATATCTTTCTTCTGTATAGAGAAGATCTACTCTATCTTTCTCTTCTATATTCTTTCTCCTCTATATTCTTTTTTGGTACATAGGAAGAAACTCCCTTTGAACGCAAAAAGGAGACGGTTTCCCGTCCCCTTGGTTCCGGATGGTTTATAACAGTTTTTCGATCGCTTCCGCGATGTCCTTCACGGTGTTTTCCGCGAAGGGATTGCGGAGGTTGCCGATCTTCAGAAGGTCGAAGTAGCCGACCGTGCCGCCCGCCTTGCAGAGGTTCAGATAGTCATTCCACGCCCGTTCGCGGTCTTCGCGCATGCGGAGGAAGAAGTCGAACGCGCCCATCTGCGCCAGCGCGTAGTCGATATAGTAGAACGGATACAGGAAGATGTGCTGCTTCTGCATCCAGAATCCGCCCTTTTCGAGGAACGGATCGCCGTCGTAGTCGCGCCACGGGAGATAGACCTGCTCGAGCTCGTGCCAGACGCCGTAGCGTTCTTCGCGGGTCATTTCCGGCTTTGCATA
>JAEEGF012172679.1_pt1 | contig 18901 bp, 17 predicted proteins | sample 9134171 | NCBI WGS metagenome assembly JAEEGF01 (sample SAMN16246542, study PRJNA631951) | gut metagenome | biome: gut microbiome; feature: rumen; material: AP-attached | host: Bos | place: Iran: Karaj | collected 2018-10
TGATTATCAGGACTTTCTTTTGCAAAACTGACTGATTTTGCTCCGACGGAAGGGTGTTTTGGCACCCTTTGGAGACCAGTCAGGAGACAGTGACTGAATTTGCTCCGATTTTCGGGCCATTTTTCGGATTTTGACTGAATTTGCTCCGACGAAAAGACTGTTTTATGGCCTATTTCTGTCGTTTTCAAGTCAAAATAGCCTCATTCAGCTGACTGATTTGACCGTCCGAATTGACTGAACATGCTCCGATTTAACTAGCCACGAAATAACCCTAGTAATTTACCATTTAAAACATATAAAGTTATGAACAAAACAACAAGAACGATCCTTCAGGTAATCAGTTACATTATCACTCTGCTTCTGGGTGGAGCAGGAGCTGCATTGCTTTAGTATTACTAACGCCATGGAAGACACAAAAGGCTTCAAAATCTCTCAGTACGCTTGTGCGGTGCTGCTCATCGTGAGCAGTATCGCATTGGTGACGTATCAGGTAATAGAGATCGACGATGTGGCATCAGGGCTGCTCTATTATGTGGCGCAGTCGTTTTTGCTCGCAGGGTCGATCTTTGGACTTGACCAATACATTAAGATCATTAAGAAACAATACCATGAACACACCAATCAATGATACAAGACTCTCGCTTCACTTCAAGTTGACGGAATTTCTTAATCTGAAGAAATACCCAAAGAACATACCATCGATGCAGGATGTGGTGAATATGACTTATGGTTGCCATTTCCTTTTGGAGCCGGCACGGGCAGAGGTGGGCCCAATCATCATCAATTCGGGTTTTCGAAATGAAGCCGTCAATCGTAAGGTTGGTGGGGTAACGAACTCTCAGCACCTCATAGGTCAGGCTGCCGATATCCGTCCGAAAGATCCTGCACAGTTCCAACGGCTTGTGTCTTTCCTGAAGTCCTGCCAATATACAGATCAGCTTCTCACTGGCAATGGCTGGCTCCATATTTTCTGGAATCCTTTCGCCACTCCAAGACACCATATTCGGGTAGGGTACTACATCTGAACTCTCGCGTGCGCGCGCTATAACGTGTTATAATATTATTATATTAAAATATATATATCTATATAGTTATATATAAGAAGTTATGTATTATAATAATAATTTATTTATTATATATAAGAAGTTATGTATTATAATAATAATAAATATAATATTATATATAATATATTTTATCTTATTATTAAGAATAATTGTTTTATTGCGCGCGCAAAGCATTGAAACACAATAATTTACAAATAGTCTATTTAACAATTTTTATCAGATAAAAAGTTACCAAAACTTTGGTGTATTCTAAAATAGTCATTACTTTTGCAGCCAAATTAACATTTTAACATTTGGCAGATGACTATTATATTGGATTCGACAGATCCAGAATGGATAAAGAGCCAGGCTTATTTCTATGAGAAAGGGAATATGGCCAAGGTTGTAGAGTGCGACGCTACTCTACAACTTCCATCTGTTGATGTCAGAGTCCAGAATGCTATGAATTGCCTTATTCACGACAATATTATAAAACATAAATATGACCATGCATGGATTATGCATTTGATTGATGAGGGAGGAATAAAAGGAATTGAACCATTCTACTCAGAGAAAAGCTACATCAATTATATGCATGAATTGGGTATCAATGGAGTGGCGAGCGTGTCCACATTAAACCAATATTACAATACCGTGAGCGGATGCTTTCCTAACTGGACGTTCTCAGACACAAAAGATAACGATGAACGGCTCCGAAGAGTGAATATTGGGAATCGTTTCCGTGTCGCTTTTGTGAAGGGGATAAAATGGTAATCGGAAGGTTTATCGGAAAAAAACGGCATTATCGGAAAGTTTATCGGAAAGTGCATTTTTGATAGTTGTCAATACGGTTAACACTTACTATCTTTGTACCGCAGTCGAGAGAAGTCGAGGCTGTCGTGCAAACTTTCTGGTGCACCATATTGAGAGTTGCATGTCGAGGCGCGCGTCTCATCTTTTAAAATATTTATTTAATTAATTAGAAAGATGAAGACTAACATTTTTCGCGTAGTGTCACAGGGAGATGTGACCTACGTTGCCTCTCAGAAGGCAGAAAGTGGCCAGTTGGCCAAGTGTGTGATCAGACTCAAGGAGTTTGGTGGTAAATTTGAAAATGAGTACGTATGTACCATGTTCGGAAATCTCGCTCAATGTAAATTCTCTGAAGGCGATCTGGTAATAGCCTCGTTGCGATTCCAGGTGCATGAGGTGAACGGAAGCGTTTATCAGGAAATTGTTGCAAACGATGTCGTAAATCTAAGTAAGGTATGACACAGGCAGCAGACACTAAGCAGAAGCCCCGCAAGGTTCGGGGCACTGCTATTATAGACCCAACAGACTACAGCTTTGAGTTCACACCGTATCAAGAAGCTCCCAGCACACAGAAAGATGTGAAGACCTGCAGAGCGGGAGGTAAGTCATGGACAACGACAGGTGCAGACCCGTCTAAGGTGATTCACCTGATGTGTAAGGAGTCAGCAGCCGACCCTTATGCAGAATTGGCTGCACAATTCAAGGCTCTGACCAAAGGCTTGAAGCCAAAGAAACCATTGCTGCCCCCCGACTGTCAGCGCGTGGTTGCGGAGAATGGTTTGGAGTGCTGGCTCGACGAGGAGAAAAGCGAGATGACCTTCACGGGCGTTATCAATCTCGGCAAGCATTCTCGTGACTGGCAAGCTGAGACATTGCGTCTTGTACAGTTGGTAGTTCGCCGTTTACCCGCGAACCAACAATTTAATCGAGTAATCAACAGCATTAAAAGTGGAGGATCCAAGTAATGTTTAAAATAACATATCAAGTTCGTACCTACTGCGAAATGCAGCAGATGGGCTGGGACGAATGGCAGCAAGCCATGCAGACAGCCAAAGATATAGTGATGAAATACCGTCAGATGCTGGCAGAAGCTAAGTTGCTGACCGACGAGGCAACCCGCAAGAAAGCCAAACAGGATGCTGATGCCGTGAAGCGTACGCTGCCTGGGGCCTGCTTTCAGGCAGCCGACTTTGCCGTGAGCATAGGCGACGACCCGAAGAAGAAATACAACTATCAGATAGCAGGTCGTTGGCGCGATATGCGCTATGCCTACCTCAATGGGCTCGTGGTCATCGATGTGGACCATTGCGGTAATCCCCGTGAGTTGTTTGTGCGCTTACAGCATGAACACGACTTCAAGGCTTTGGGCATTCTGCTGATCTATGTGTCGGCATCGGAAGACGGTATGAAGATTGTGTTCAAGGCCGATCCTGAATACCCATACAACCTGATTTGCCAACAGTGGCAGATGGCCGAGCGTCTGGGAGTGTTGCAGTGGGTAGATGACCAGTGCAAGGACAGTACTCGCCTGAGTTTCTTGACCACTCCTGAAGACGTACTCTATTGTGATGAGAAAGAATTGTTCAACCGCGAAAATGTATGATTATGGAAGATATTATCAGAACCGATTATGACTTGCAGCAGGGCGATCGTTATCGCCAGCTGCCCAAAGGTGATTCGTCGCCCACAGACCCCAAGTGGGATGCGTATGACAAACAGCTGAAAGCGCAAAAGCGCGAGGAGAAGGCTAAAGCGAACACCACCACCGATGGTGCCTCTGAACCACCTGTGCCTGCTGTTAATATACCAGTTGTTCAATCACAAGTAGAAACACCTGTAGAGTTTACGGAAGAAGACGAGGCTTTCATCAAGGTGCTCAATGAGCATTACGGGCCGAGTCTGCCGCCTCATACGAAGCACGACACGATGCAGACAGAGACATCGCACTGGCTCTGCTACTTCAACGACAACGATGCTCAGAAGGCCATCGCTATGGCTTACCGTCTTGACTGGGTGAAGAATTGGAATCCGAACCCTGGCGAAGTGGAAGACCTTTGCCAGTCGGCTGCCAAGAAGAAACTGCTGACACGCTATCCCAAGGCTCTGAAGGAGTTGATGGATAAGGCTGGCATCAACCTTGAACAGACAATCGTTCCCAAGGACATCAACCCCTTGGCTGTCCTGCCTTTCGAGCGTTGGTGCGACACGATAGAAAGCCTTTTCGACGTGTTCCCCTGTCTGCGCGAGGTCTGCGAACCCCATCCACGCCGTTTGTGGCCTTTTCTGCTTTTTGCCTCTGCTGCCATGATGGGCACGTGTATGGATCTGACCTACTATTATTTTTATGCCTCTGAAAGCGAGCGCACGCGTTTGAATTATATTATTTGGGGTGTTGGTGACCCGACATCGGGTAAACACTCGTTGGAGCGACTGATGAACCTGCTGCTGGCTCCCATCATTGCCGAGAGTGAGATTGCCGACGAGAGCACCAACACTTGGAAAAGCGAGACCGATGCCAAAGGTGCCAACAAGGAGAAAGACCTGCGGCCGGCCATCTACAACCGATTATTCGGTTACCGTTCGTCGAACTCTGAATTCATACGCTCGATGATCAACTGCAAGGAGGAGGTAGATGGCGAGATGATGGGGCGCCACATGGTGACTTGTTCGTCGGAGAAAGACCTCGAAATAGGCAGGGCAGGCAGCTGGATATCGAAATCAAACATGGTGCTGCTTAGTTTCCATGGAGAGTACGATGACCAGCACTACTCTAACAAGCAGTCGGTCAGTGGTCGTTTTCGCGTTTTCTGGAACATGATGGAGACTTTTACGCCGCCCACATTACAGAAGATAATAAATGAGCGCAGCGTAAATTCAGGTCTTGACACACGTACTGCGACCATCCCAATGGGCGAGGACGACTTCAAGATGATACCTTTGCGACGTAAGGAGGATTCCAAGGTAGCCGCTTATAATGAGACGCTCAAGCAGTGGGCTTATCGTCTGGATCAGCGTCGTGGCGAACTGCCTCTCTGGCCCTTGGTTGAGCACGTGCATAAGTGGTGTGACGAACGCCGTGCCATAGCTGAGTTCAACGACAGAGACAAGGCTGACTGGTTGCTTATCAAGCGCGTGCCATATTATGGCATTTCCATCAGCGCCCCCTATATCGATATGAGGCATTGGGAAGAGCGCGAGAAGACCGGCACTTACACGCCTGATGACGTGGATCGGTCTTTGGTAGACTTGGTACTTGACATCCAGTATCGCACACAGATTTTCTGGTACTACGAATTGCATCGCCTTTACTATGACAATCAGTTGCGTGATGCTGCCAAGCAACGCCGTCGCGCGAATAAGTTCCAGGAGTGTTTCCGTCTGTTGCCCGACGAGTTCACTACCGATAAGTTTGCACAGGTATTCGGCTACGCCAATAACCGCTCAGGTCAGAAGACACTGGGACGTCTGGAGAAGGACAAAGCCATTAAGCGTACCATGCGCGGCCATTATAAGAAACTCGTTTCCGAACTCCCGACCATCTGAATACAGAAAGTAGGAAAGTAGGAAAGTAGACATGAGCTGTTTTTTTTAGCAAATCTCTTGGGGCGGTTCTGAGTGAGCGAGGACTCATTGAGAACCGTCCCGTCTGAGTCCAGAATGTATCAGAGGGACGGTTCTTTCGATACACCATGCATGTATCAAGAACCGCCCCTCTGATATATTTAGCTATTTACTTAGCTATTTAAGGATCTACCAGTGTGGCATCGCCGGTAGAGATGCTGGTGGTGGCAGTTTCCTTGCTCTTGCCCATCTTTACCTTTACGTCTTTCAGGGTACCTTTCTTTAATACCTGGTTGTTGTCAGGATGTGACACAAAGGTGACAGGCACCTTTGTGTCACTTCCATCTTCCATCAGACTTCAGATATCACTCACCCGTCCCCGTAATATCTGTCTTTTGCGCCCAAATGTGGGGTAAAAGGTGTAGATTTGGACAAAAAACGCTCGACTTTTGTCCGAATATTGGGTAAAAAGTGTAGATTTGGACAAAAATGCTTGCTTCGTTCAAATCTTTTTCTTATATTTGCACCCAAAGTTGAAATGCATTTTTATATTAGGTATGGATAAACTCATAGGGCGCGAGCGCGAATGCGAAGAACTGAAGTGGGCTTTAGATTCCAGTGGGGCGCTTGCTGTTATTACCGTTACTGTAATCAACGGAGAATTGGACGGATGGATAACAAAGCATAGAATTGACTATCGGATGGCAAGTTGATAGGAGCTTTTCAACCGTACAGGTCGATATTTTTTTGTGTCACGGCGGGGTCAGGATATAATGTGACATACCCCGGTAGATGGAAAACGGAAGTCAAATCGGCTTCCGTTTTTTCATCTGGTTTTTGAAATTAATGAGCGAGGATGGGGCCTAAACCTGCCAGGCCTCTTTTCTATTCTCTATTTACTGGCTCTGGGTGAAAGGCTATGATAAGTTTCCTTGCCGCCAGTACCAGTTGCGAAGATGATGGTATCAATAAAATATAGGCGGCCATTGTCATCAATAAGAACATTGCCATCCACCGCATCAAAGATGTCGTGTTGATCGTTGGTATAGTATCCACCATCATCCTCTGCGTGAAATCCGAGACGGACAAACTCGTCGTGAATATCCTGCTCTGTGGCCAGACGGGCTTCGGCAATAAACGGTTGTACCAAAACAGCACAAACATGCCCTTCTCTGTTTTCAGCGAAACCGAGCATCTGATAAGCGCAGTCTGGAAAGTATTTGTTATGTGCTATTATTCGTTCAAAGAAAGGTGTGAGGTTGTCATCAGAATATCGGAAATCATTCAACTTTATGATTTCAGTACCATTTATCGATAAATACACTTCGTTTTCTGAACCACGATCGAAGAAATCGCCAAATTGGCTATTGTCATCAAACCAACAACCCTGTTCTTGGGCCCACTTCTTCAGTCTTACCAATTGGACAGATTTGCAAGCCGTTGTTCCCGCAAGAGCTTCAATCTCTTTAAGGACTCGGTACGCGAAAGTGGATGCGCTTTCCAGTATGCCACCTTCGCTAATTTCTCGGCGTTCATCCGTTTGTGGTATTCGTTCAGTTTTATCTCCATTCATTATTGATTTATTAATTCGGTGCAAAGATAACTCAAATATCTTAATCTTCCAAATTATTCTCGTTTTTTTTCAGTTTTTCGGGCCACGGCGAGGTCATGATACACCTGTGCGGTGCTGCTCATCGTGAGCAGTATCGTATTAGTGGCGTATCAAGTGGTCGAGATCGACGATGTGGCTGGCGGACTGCTCTATTATGTGGCGCAGTCATTCCTGCTGGCCGGCTCGACTGATCGTGGGACCGATCATCATCAATTCTGGCTTCCGTAATGAGGCTGTCAATCGCAGGGTGGGTGGAGTGGCGAACTCGCAGCACCTTATAGGTCAGGCAGCCGACATCCGACCTCGTGACCCTTCGCAGTTCTGGCATCTCGTTGAATTCCTGAAGATCTGCGAACAAACCGACCAGCTGCTCACCGGTTCCGGCTGGCTTCACATCTCCTGGAATCCCTTCGCCGCTCCCCGCCACTACATCCGCATCGGCTACTACAAGTAAAAGGGCGCAGAAGTACCTGAAAGGCCACGGGTAGGCGCTTCAGCGGGAATCCCCTTTTCGTCTAAATGTCACAAAGTATCCTGACCCCGATGTGACATTTATTTCGATTGCAGAATTGCTGTCCAGCCTCCTCCGCTGCTCAGATGAATGTGGAGGGTACTATCTTTGCTGACCGTTTGCTGAATATGCTTATAGTCAGTCGCATCCTTCAGGGCATTCATGCCATCGGCAAAGATGTCAGCTTCGTACGTACCGGTGTCGAGAAAACTCAGATTGATGGTCAGATCACGTGGAGTCCAATCTGTCATAGCGGCCAGATACCAAGTTGTCCCCTTTCGGCGGGCAATAACTGTGTATTCACCGAGTACACCGTCAAGGGCAATGGTCTCATCGAAGGTGGTGGGTATCCGAGCAATAAAGTCTGTACACTCCTGATTCTGCATATATTTCGTCGGACTGTCGGCTAACATCTGCAGCGGCGCCTCGAAAGTAGTGTACATGGCCATCTGATGAACACGGGTTCCCTGACTCATTGGGTGGTCGTTGTTGCCGAAGAAGTTATCCTTCATGGCGTTGGTCATGGCTCCGGGCGTATAATCCATCGGTCCCGCCAGCATGCGCAGATAAGGAGCCGTCACATCGTAGCGGGGCTGGTTGTGCAATGGTCCGTCACCCACTCTCGGTTCCCACTTTGAGTTTTCTAATCCCTTCACACCCTCGAAATTGAGAATATTGGGATAAGCACGTTGGATACCAAAGGGTTTCAGACCGTGGTAATCGAGGTGAAGATGATACTTGGCGGCACTCTCCGCTATCTTGTAGGCAGATGCGATGGCCTGCTGGTCATCACGGTCGAAGAAGTCGACCTTAAAGCCTTTAATGCCCATATCGGCATAATGCTTCATTACGGCATCGGTGACAGAAATGTCATTCAGGGGATTATTGCCGATGAGGTTCCGCCAACTGCTCCATAGGATGATGCCCACGCCTTTCTCCTTTCCGTGAGCAATCAGCCGCTTCAGGTCGATATCAGGGTTCAAGTCTTCCGTCAGCGATTCCTGACCACTCCAACCTTCATCGATAATGATATATTCAATCTTGTTCTTGGAAGCGAAGTCGATATAGTAGAGATAGGTGTCGGTATTCATGCCTGATTTAAAGTCGACGCCCGTAATGTTCGTATTGTTCCACCAGTCCCAGGCCACTTTGCCAGGCTTGATCCACGAGGTATCCTTGATGCGGCATTCCGGTGCCAGACGCTGGGCCATATCGCAGTTCAGAATGTCGGCATCTCTCTCCGTAATAACGACGGCTCGCCAAGGGAGTGTACGCTTGTTGTCTAACTTCGCAAGATAGTTGGATCGCTTCGTAGGCACAAGGTTCAGACGGTCAAAGCCGCCTATCTCCTGCTCCTTCGGGTAAGGCGCAAACTCAGCCTGCAGCACGCTTCTGCCAATTCTTTTCAGATACATTCCCGGGTAGTCCTCCACGCCGGCATCCATCACAATGGCCTTCATCCCTCCAGGCAAGCTAACGGCTAAGGGTGTGATGGCCAGCGAGTCGTCGGACATCTGGGACAACAGCTGTTCGTCGTAGTAAGACTCGAAACTATAGCAATAGCGTTCTCCGCCACGATTGTCGTTCACATAAGGGACAAAGGCGGGGTAGTCGTCGGCAAAGTGGAACTTAGCCGTCTCGCTGGTTACCTCCGACATAATATTCCGGTCAAGCAGGAAACGGTAGGCCGCACCATCGTTGTAAACGCGGAACTCTACGCTGATGCCGTTCTTGAATGATACGGTCATGCTGTTGTACTCGTCCTTGACTACCGATTTCTTATAGAAAGGTGTGGCAAACTGCGTCCTCACCTGCCGGCGATTGGTAACCTTGCCCAATCCGCCTTTTGTAAAGACATCGAAGACATCATCTATCAAGATATTGATTTCGGAACGCTCCAACACCGGCACGCCATTGTGCGTCATACTCCAATGCAACCATCTGTAATTAAGAGTCTGGACCTTAACCTGTGTCTTTTTATCGGGAGATTCTATCTTCCAGAGTTTCCCCCAGCTAAACGCTTGTACGCTTGTGCTCACCATCATCAGGAGCACAACCACGAAACCGAGTTTGATTGTCTTCATTTTTTTTCCGATGTGAGTTACTAAATATCCAGGGCAGCGTGATAGGCCTCGTAGATGGCCTTGGTGATGTTGGCGGGACGGACGCAGTCGCCTACCTCACGGACGAACGGGGCGCAACTGCGGAGGGCATCGACATCGGCACGGTTGGCACGCTGGCCAAGGGCGCAGATGACTGTCTTGCCAGGAACAAGCACCTCCTGACCGTCCTTATCCTTGCAGATGACGCCATCGGCAGTAATCTTCTGACCCGTATATTCGGGATGAACCACGAGTTCGCTGACGGTCACGGCAGCAGCACCACCCTTGGCACGAAGTTCATAGAAACCTTGCGTGCGGGGGCCAGGACAGCAGTCGGCGGTAATGTCGGTCGCACCCATTGGTGCGGAGAAGATACGATTACGGAAAGTCACTTTGCCCAACTGGATAGGGCTTGTCAGATGGGGGTATTTGCTATTATTCATAAATGTAATTTTGTTATAAGTCACGCGTGAGCATCAGGCGATAGTCCACAGGACTCATGCCAATGGCTTCCTGGATACGGCGCTGCAGGGTACGGACATTCGAGAAGCCTGCCTCCTCGGCCACAACGGCGATGGTATAGTTAGGTTTTTCACGCAACAGACGCAGGGCCTCTAAGGTACGCAGGTTGTCGATATAGGCATCCGGCGTGCGGTGGATGGTCTGCTGCCGGAACAACCTGTTCAGACGTTCCTGACTGACATCCAACAACTCAGCCAGTTGTTTGGTATTGAAGTCGGGTTTCAGGTGTGGACGGTCTTTTTCCAACCGCAGTTCGATGATGGCCATCAACTGCCCATCGTCCTTCAGGTCGGCATTCCGCTGACGTTCTATATTGCCTTGCATGATCTCCCGGGCCACCTGGGTACGGCGACGCAGCTCCACATCCCATTCCAAACGCTCCGACAGGTCGAGGTTACGACTCACCATGCGCACCAGCTCGTCCTTCAGCCGCTCTACCTCCTTCTTCAGGAACGCATTCTCCTCCTGAAGTTGTTTAAGATCTTCCTTAGCCATAACTCTCAATTCTCAACTTTCAACTCTCAACTAAGAAAAGCTGCAGAAACCCGCTCAGTTCAAACACCTCTTTCACATCCTCCTTTAAACCCTTCAGCGTAGCCGTACGGCCGTTGGCACGGGTATGCTTATACACATTGAGCAGGATGCGGAGTCCGCTACTGGAGATATAATCCAGTTCTGTACAGTCGAGAACGACATCACAATCGTCACGCTCGAAAACGGGTGCAAGGTCACGCTCAGCCTGCGAGCTGGCCACATTATCGAGGTCACCACTCAAAGCAGCAACCAACTTTCCTTCCTGTTCGTTAATCGCAATGTTCAACATAACTATTCACTTTTCACTATTCACTATTCACTTTTTTCCGTAGGACAAGAATATTGTGTCCGTCCTTACGGCAGTATTCCAGTCCGTCGGTCATCTTGTGGAGCAGCATGATACCCATACCACCGGGCAGCCGCTGATCGGGCGGTATACTCAGGTCGGTGGTCGACTCCTGGGTGGCGTCGAAGGGCTGTCCGTCGTCGTCGATGGTCAGCACCAACTGCCCGTCTTCCACATGAGCCCGCAACATGATGGCAGTCGCCCCGCCATAGTTGATGACATTCGCTACCGACTCCTCTACGGCCAACCGCAACCGTTTGGTTTCCTTATCACTAATCCCCGCCTGTCGGGCTACCTCTTTGACGAAAGGTTCCAACCGCCCGATGTCATCCATCGAGGACTGAAGGATCAGGGTTCTTTCACCCTGACTCTGCCAACGGATGGCCAACAGGGTGATGTCGTCGCTCTGCTTGGCACCATCGACATGCCGGCGCACCTCGCTCTCCATGAGTTCTATTAAGTGCCGAGCCGTATCGTCTGCCCGCAGGCCCTGTGCCAATTGCTGCACGTGTTTCCTGCCCAGCTGCTGTTTCTCGGCATTCTTGGCCTCGCTCAGACCGTCGGTATAGAGGAACAGCATGTCGCCATCGTTCAACTGAGCCTGCTGACCCTCATAGTCCCATTCCGTCAGCGCGCCGACAGGCAGATTAGGCTTCACGGGCAACGGCTGTCCCGAAACGAGGGGAGCCTCATGACCCGCATTACAATAGTCGAGATGACCCGTCTGCAGGTCGAGGATGCCCACGAACAACGTCACGAAATAGCCCGCCGTCGACTCCTCGCTGAGGTTGCGGTTCATAGTCGTCACCAACTCTGCCGCACTATCGGCACGACGCGTCTCACTACGGAACATCGCGCGCATCACGGCCATCATCAATGCCGCCGCCATACCCTTGCCGCTGACATCGCCGATACAGAAGAACAGACGGTTGTCACGCAGATAATAGTCATACAGGTCGCCACCCACATCGAGCGCCGGCGTCTCCGAAGCATACAAGTCGATTCCCAAGTTCCCGAATTTCGAAGGCGGGGGCATGGTGGGCAGCATGGCCATCTGTATGTCGTGGGCTATCTTCAGCTCGCGTTCGAGAGCTGCCTGCTGGGCGGTCACCGGACTGGTAATCTCTTTGATCATGTGACGGCAGATGAAATAGATGGCCAACAATCCCAAGAGCACCGTCAGCAGGATGATGGTATTCACCATCCGGCCATTATGCATAATCACTTCCCTTGGCACCACGATGGCGATGATCCAATTCATGTGTTTCACCGTACGATAGTAGATCCACGAGGGCACACCGTCGATCTCCACCATCGCCGACCCTTTCTCACCCCTTATCATTTGGGCCACCACCTTATCGTCAATCTTATTGGTGGTCAGCTTGGCCTCATCGTAGAAGTTGGCATTGAGGATGCGCTTCTGATCGGGGTGAATGATATAGGTGCCACGATGGTTGATCACAAAGTTATAGGAATGACGGTTGTGTCCCTGCTCATATTTCTGACTCATCTCCGTGATGTCATCCATCATCTCGTCTCTCAGGAATTCGAGCGACATGTCAGAACAGAGCATGGCCACCACACGCCCCTTCTTGTTGTGAATGGGCACGGAATAGGTAATCACCTGACGCGGCACGTCGGTATTGGGAGAAAGGGGGTACTCGTTATACACATTCGACCAGCTGGCCGTGTCCAAAGCCAGTCCCCTGACGAGCCAGTCTCTTTCCGGATAGACGCTATAGGTACTGTCAATCCTGCCCACAAAGATGGAACCGTCATGATTCTCGTAGGCATACAGTCCGAAGCAACGTTGCTTGTCGGGGAAGTAGCTCGGGATATAAAGCAGTCCGCAACGGCTGATGGATTTGATAGAACGTGTAATATGCTCCACCTTGGCGGAAATCTGGTCGGGATCATTCAGGTTCTGCTCCATGTCTTTTACATGACTCTCCGTTGCCACCGTCACGGTCTCCAACCTGCGACGGAACTCCTCGTGGTCTCTCAGCAAGACACCCTCATAACGCTCCTGGGCTTCCTGAAGCATATAACTCTTCACGGTGAAATAGGTAAAACCGGCGATGATAGCCATCATCACCAGTACCACCGCCATAATGCGGTATGTAAGCCGTTTCGCCAGAGAGTATGCCATGCCTTTAGTGATTCAATGGTGCAAAGATACGATTTTTAATTGAAAAAAGACAACTATTCACTTCTTTTTATTAACTTTGCAGCGAGATTTACTGAACAACTATGGCGAAAGAAGACAAAAATACCAATAACAGCCATCCAAACCGGCTGGAATCGCCCAATCAGCTGAAGGACTATGTCCGGGTGACGTCGGTGTCGCCTCTGCTCATCGGCTGCACCATCTTATTACTGTTGGGTGCTTTTGTGGCATGGGGCATTTTCGGCACGGTAACCGACCACGTGGAATACAGCGGACTCATCTTCCCCCATCACGGCACCGACGACGTGACGATGGACTCCCAAGGCACCATTATAAAGATGTATGTGCATACCGGCGACACGGTAGCCGTAGGTCAGCAGATTGCCAGGGTGCAGACCTTGGGCAAGGACAGCATAGTCCAAAGTCCCCTGAGCGGCACGGTGCTCTTCACCAAACAGGAGCGCGAGGGCTTTGAGCCGTTGGAGCCGCTCATCAGTATGGTCTGCGAGGAGCACGTCAACCACGCCGTCCACACCATGTTAGTGGCCTATGTCGATTTAGAGACGCAGCATAGCCTGCGCGAGGGCATGGAGGCTCAGGTATGGCCGAAAGGTGAGAAACGCGACGAGATTGGCTATGTACGGGGCGTCATCACAAGCATCGACCGCTACCCCACCCCCAACGAAGAGATTGTCAACCAACTGAAAAGCACGGCTATGGCCGAGGCGCTGTTCAGCATGAACGAAGCTGCCTGGCAGGTCATCATCGAACTCAACGAGATGCCTGATGACTCCACCCGTTACGACTGGTCGTTCGGTCAGCCGCATAATGTCGACATGGGTGTGGGCACCTATTGCCACGTGCTAACCGAGACCCAACGACGATCAATGTATCAATACCTTTTCGGAGTGAAGAGTGAAAAGTGAATAGTGAATAGTGAAAAGACGACATGGGGACTGTTGCGCCGCTTTATGGTGGGTGGCGGCAAGCTGATTCTGATCAGCCTGCTGCTCTATACCATCACCATCGGCATGAACCTCTTCCCCCCACTCTTCCAACAGGTGTTTACCGACCATATCATCACGGGCAGGAATCCGGATTGGTTCTGGCCGCTGATTCTGCTCTACAGCGGGCTGTTCCTGTTGGAATTAGTGGCCTGGTTAGTACTCAACGGCCATCGGCGCAAGCTTGACATGCGGTTCAGTCTGGTGAGTCAGGCCCGCTACATCTGGCACGCCCTGCGCCTGCCGATGGATGCCCACCAGCGTTTCTCGTCGGGCGACCTCATTGCCCGCTACATGGGCATCGGCACCACAGGTGTCAAATTGTTCGATATGGCACCTGCCTTGGTGTTGCTGTTCAATGTGCTCATCTTCTCCTACCTGCTTTTTGTCTATCATTGGAAATTAGGACTCATCGAGATAGCGGCTTTGCTCACCATCGCCCTCTCCATTCGTCTGACCATGGGTTATCAGAAGCGCAAGGCCCGCAGTATGGAGGCCACAGAGCGTCATCTGCAGAGTGCAACGATGGCGGGTATGCATAGCATGGAGACCATCAAAGCAGCAGGAGCCGAACAACGGTTCTACCAGAAATGGGAATCGCTCTACACACAGGCCCTCAACGCCCGCGTCACGGTAACCCGTCAGATGATCCTCATGGGCGCCCTACCCTTGCTCGTGCAACAACTGACGGCAGCCCTCCTGCTATGCTTAGGTGCCTGGTTTATCCTGAAGGGTGAACTCACACCAGGTATGCTGTTAGCCTCGCAGGGCTTCATGTCGGTCATGCTCTTCCCCATCACCAAGATGAGCAACGTGATGCAGGATATCTTCAGGTCGCATTCCATGCTCGAACGCCAGGAAGAAGTGCTGGATATAGAAGTGAATAGTGAAGAACGAATAGTGAATAGTGAGCCGTTGAAGGGCGAAATCGAACTTCGCAACGTCACCTTCGGCTACGACCGCTCGATGCCCCCTCTGATCGAACACCTGTCGCTTCGTATCAAACCCGGCGAGCAAGTAGCTTTCGTGGGCAAGTCAGGCTGCGGCAAGAGTACCTTAGCCATGCTCGTGGCTGGTCTCTACGAGCCTTGGGAGGGTGAGATATTCCTCGATGGCAAGCCCATCAGCCAGACCAGTCGCGCCACCCTCACCGGCAGCATCGGCGTGGTAGGACAGGACGTCACCCTCTTCGAAGGTACCATTGCCGACAACATCCGTATGTGGGACGAGAGCATTACCGATGCCGACGTGGTGCGCGCCGCTACCTGTGCCCAGCTGCATCAGGAGATTACCGACATGCCCAACACCTACGACAGCCTCGTGGAGACCGGAGGACAGAACTTCTCATCGGGTCAGCGCCAACGCTTAGAGATTGCGGCAGCCCTTGCCAAGCAGCCTACTATCCTGATCTTAGACGAGGCCACCGCTACCCTCGACATCGCTACCGAGGCCGCCATCATCCAGGACGTGCGCAAACTGGGCATCACCCTTCTGATGATTGCCCATCGCTTAGAGACCGTACGCCAATGCGACACCATCTACGTCATCGAGCATGGACATGTGATACAACACGGCAGTCACGACCAGCTCATGGCCGATACCCAAGGACTCTATTATCAGCTCAACACTTATGGCAACGACGATTGAACAACTCACACAGCGCATTGAAGGCAATCGCAAGGCCGTAGGCCGTGCGGGCGACATCTTCATGTCGATGGTCGACCGTCAGCTCATGAAAAAATTAAAGGGTGATGGGTGTTGGGTGATAGGTGATAGCCAACACCCAACACCTAACACCCAACACCTCGAACAGGTACTGATGAGTCAGGGCGTATTCTTCCGCGAGGTCACGCTCTCCGGTCCTTGGTGGAAACGTACCACAGGCCGTCTGCTGGCCTTCATGGCCGACGATGACACCCCCGTGGTATTGCAACCCGGCTTTGCCAGCTACTCGTTTGCCGACCCACACACCGGCCGTGTGGTAAAGATCTCCCGCCAGACTGCCACCCTGCTGAAATCCGAGGCCTACAGTCTCACCCAGCCGCTGCCTGCCCGACGACTCACTCTCCGCGAATTAGGCCGCTTTGCCTGGCGCGGACTCAGCGGCACCGACCTGGGCTATATCTGTCTGGCCTGCATCAGCGTGGTGCTGCTTACCATGTTCACGCCTTACGTCACCAAGCAGATCTTCAGCGAGGTCATACCCTCGGGTAGTGCCCAGGCCATGTTGCCGATAGCCGTCCTGCTGTTCAGCGCCACCGTGGGTCTGGTCATGCTACAGGTGACGCGCAGCCTCGTGGTGTTCCGCGTCAAGGATAAGTTGGAATATGCCCTGCAGACCGCCCTGATGACCCGATTGCTCCACCTGCCGACCACCTTCTTCCGGCAATGGACGGCCGGCGACCTGTCGAGTCGTGTGCTGTCGCTGTCGCACTTTAGCGGCCTGCTCACCGAAGGTATGCTCACCACCATGCTGTCGGCCCTGTTCTCGGCCATCCTCTTCATCCAGTTCTTCATCTACGGCGGACCGCTGCTCTTCGTGGGTATCGGTGTGCTGGCTCTCGAATTGTTCTTCATCCTGCTCAACTACTATTACGTGCGTAAAGTGCAGGGCATCGTCACACCTCATCGTACCCGTATGTTCGGACTGCTCTACGAACTTTTCGGCGGTATCCAGAAAATCCGCACCAACGGTGCCGAGGAACGGGCCTTTGCCCAATGGGCCGAGCAGTTTGCCTATACCGAGCCCAACAGTGCCTATCAGCCCGCCATGTACACCTATTCCGGTTCGCTGGCCTTCGTGGTGAAGATGCTGCCCATGATAATCACTATGGCAGCAGCCTGGTATTATGGCCTGCCCCTTTCCGACTATATCGCCTATTGTGCCGTCTTGGCCATTGCCCTCGATACCATCGGCCAGTTAGAGACCGTTCTGAAGCAGTTCGGACGGATTCTGCCTGAGGCCCGGCTCTGTCAGCCCATCCTCGACGCTGAGCCCGAAGACATACAGAGCCAGCAGCTTGTCACCCATCTTAATGGTGCCATCAGCATCAGCGGCCTGCACTTCCGTTACAGTCCTACGGCTCCCTGGATTTTCAACGGCTTCAGCCTACAAGTCAAACCGGGAGAATACATCGGTATGACAGGTTCCTCTGGTTGCGGCAAAAGCACCCTGCTGCGACTGCTTTTAGGCTTCGAAACGCCCAGCGAAGGCTACATCTGCTACGATCATTTCAACCTGCAGGACATCAACAAGTCGGCCCTGCGCAGCCATTGCATAGGAGCCGTGCTGCAGAACGGACAACTGATAGAGGGCACGCTGCTCGACAACATTCGGTTTACGGCACCGAAAGCCACCGAAGAAGAGGCCTGGGAGGCCATACGCCTCGTGGCCCTCGACGAAGACATCAGCCACATGCCCCTCGGCCTGCAGACACCGATCAGCGAAGACGGGCACGGCATATCCGGCGGTCAGCGCCAGCGCATTCTTCTGGCACGTGCCTTAGTTCAGAAGCCCGAAATCCTGTTGCTCGACGAGGCTACCTCGGCCCTCGACAACGTTACCAAACAAAAAGTGGCACTCCATCTGAGCCAGATGAAGTGCACACGTATCATGATTTCCCTGCGTCCTGAGAACCTACGCTACTGCGATCGTATCATTACCATCGACCTGAATCCCGAAGTTACTGAGGCCATACCTTGTACCACTCAAACTGCTTGATATCCTCGTTGTATCGGGCATAGTTGCCTTTGGCGGGATCCTGGGCGACGAACATCGATACGCCATGCATCTTCTTGTCTGATGCGGTGAAGTCGATGTAATAGATGCTCCATTTCTTATCCACATTCCACATTGTGGCGTTACGATGCTCTATGACAGCCTTGTCGAGGGCCTGCTTCCACTGCTGGTAGACATCCTGCGGAGCGTGTTTGAGGAAGTAGTCACCGGCATCGTAGAAGATGTTGTAGTCGGGATTGAAATCCTCTCTGGTGTCTGTGTAGTAGTAATGGATCAGTCCTCTCATATCGGCATAGGCACTATCCTGCTTTGCCTTCACAGCCTGCATTGCCAGACGTGTGGTCTCTGCCAACTGCTCCATCTCGCTGGTCTTTACAACCGACAGGGGCAACCATTCGTCAACACTCTTATAATACTTGTCGATGATATTGGTATAGAAATTGCCGTCGCCAAACATATCGGTCATGATCTCGTCGTAGGGTGCACCTTCTGCCGGAATCTCTGCCGGTGAGCCGATGATATAGTCGGCCACAGAGCGCAGCTCGTAGAGGTTCTCCAAGCACATCATACAGCAACAGTCGAACATGATATACTTCAGGTGAGGCATCTCCTTCAGCACATTGGCCAGTGTGGGGATGTTGATCCAGCGGCCGTCATTAGCGTTCTTGCTCTTGCCATAGTCCAGACCGAAGGCACGGTTACTTCTCGCAGGCTTCACATCGTTCATCATCAGCCAACCGCTACCATGATTCCAGAGCACAAGGCCGTAGTTGCCGTTATCGGCAGGATAGTGACTGTAGGCATAGCGCATCACACCTTCCATCACTACGGGGTCGGAAGCGCGCTGCTCGCCGTCGCTGCTCGTGATACCCATGTCACTCAGACTCACACTGTCCGTTACTACGCGGTTCTTGATGCGGGCCAGCCAGGGCTGAGCACTATTGTCA
>JAEEGF010236157.1_pt1 | contig 18897 bp, 12 predicted proteins | sample 9134171 | NCBI WGS metagenome assembly JAEEGF01 (sample SAMN16246542, study PRJNA631951) | gut metagenome | biome: gut microbiome; feature: rumen; material: AP-attached | host: Bos | place: Iran: Karaj | collected 2018-10
AACACACAGTGCGCCCCAACTCTTCGAGTTGGAACACACAATATGTTTCGCACACCCTCAAGTCTACGACTTGTCAAATAGCACGCTTGTTTTCCTCTTCAAAAAATGCTCCATCGTTCACCCACTAATTTGCGACTGATTCCCCCTTTAGGGGGCTAGGGGGACATGAATGGGGGGGTATTAACAAAAAAGACCTAGCCGTTTGGCTAGGTCTTCTTGCGTGGTACCTCCGGGAATCGAACCAGGGACACGCGGATTTTCAGTCCACTGCTCTACCGCTGAGCTAAGGTACCTCGTTTGTTTTGCGGGTGCAAAGTTACGGCGACTTTTTGAACTGACCAAATTTTTCGAGAAAAAAATGAGAAAAATTGTTCAAAAAGGGCCAAATGATGCGTTTTTGGCTACTTTACACCCGCTATATGGCGAAAAATGTGTACTTTCGCCGCGCTAAAATGAGGAGTAAGGGGTCAGGGGCTCGCTTGTGCGAGCCGTCAGGGGGCAGCTCTGAGAGCGTGAAGCTCCCTAAACCTTAAAAGCGCGACAGCGCACTGACATCAGACTTTAAACTTTGACGGCAAGAGCGAGTCCAACAATAGCGATGGAGCAACTATTACAATATGTGTGGCAGCACCGCCTGTGGCGCAGCGAGGACATGGTCACCAACGATGGCCTGCGCGTACGTGTGCTTGACCCAGGGTTGCTCAACCACGATGCTGGGCCCGACTTCTTCAACGCCAAGGTCGAGATTGACGGCCGCATATGGGTAGGGAATGTCGAGATTCATGTGCGTGCCACCGACTGGCGGCGTCATGGCCACGACAGTGACCGCGCCTATGACAACGTGGTGCTCCATGTAGTGCAATATGACGATGCGCCCGTCTACCGCAGTAATGGCGAGCGCATCCCTCAGGTGGTGCTGGAATGCTCGCCGCGGTTTGGCGAGAGCCTCAACCGTCTGGTGAACGCCCGCACCGAGTTGCCCTGCGCAGCACAGTTGCCGCAAGTGCCCGACCTCGTCATTACCGAATGGGTGCAGGCACTGGCATTTGAACGGCTGCACGGTAAGGTCGACCATGTGCGCGAGTTGCGCGACCTCTATGCTGGCAGTTGGGAGGATGTGTGCTATGTCTTGTTGGCGCGCACACTGGGATTTGGCATCAACAGTGACGCGCTCGAGCGGTTGGCACGGCGCACACCGTTGCGCCTGCTGCACAAGCACAGTGACTCGCTGCTGCAGCTCGAAGCCCTGTTGCTGGGTCAGGCAGGCTTATTGCAAGACGTGAAAGCCGATGGCGATCATTACGTCGAGCAGTTGCAACGCGAGTATGCCTTCCTAGCCAACAAGTTCTCGTTGCAACCCATGGAGGGCGAGGCGTGGAAGTCGTTCCGCATCCGTCCGCAGAACTTCCCCTACCGCCGCATCGCGCTGCTGGCGCACTATGTGCATGACGGGTTTAATCTGATGCACCGCATCCTTGAGTGCGACGGCGAGAAGCAGTTGCGCCAACTGTTCCAGGTGGAGCTGACGGGCTACTGGTCGCGGCATTACACCTTTGGCAAGGAGCAGGCCACCGCAACGGCGGCATTGAGCCAGTCAAGCATCGACATCGTGCTCATCAACCTGGTGGCGCCACTCTATTATGCTTACGGCGAACTGACCGACGACTACCAGATGAGTGACCGCGCCATCGCGTTGCTCGAGTCGCTTCGGCCCGAGCAGAACTCCATCGTAGCGACGTTTACTCACGCTGGCATACGCTGCAACGACGCCCTCACATCCCAGGCGTTGATTCAGCTGCGCAAGGCCTATTGTGACGCACGCAAGTGCATCTATTGCCGCATCGGGCACCGTTTGCTCAGCCAGGCAGCGAAAGGTTAAATTCCCCCTAAAAGGGAACTTTCAGAACGACAAACAAAAAAATAATGACAATAATGAAAAAGCTGATTTTAATCGCAGTGGTGGCAGGGCTGACGGCCCTGGCCACACAGGCACAGAAAGTGGTGCCCATCAAGTATGGTAACATGGACCAGTGGGTGACGCGCGTCATCAAGGAGAGCGGTGTCATTGGCGGCCAGACCAAGCACGTCTATGAGATCGGCCCGACGCAGACCATCAATGGTGCAAAGGCTTACAAGAACTTGGGTGGCTCGCCCTGGGGTTCGAGCAACGTCTATGCGAAGGTCATGGGTGTGGTCAAGACCAGCAACGCAGTCTACCCCGACACGCACGGCAGTGGCAAGTGCGCCAAGCTCACCACGACGCTTGAGCACGTCAAGGCCATCGGCATCATCAATATGGATGTGCTCGTGAGTGGATCCATCTTCCTGGGCCAGATGATGGAGCCCCTGTCAAGTACCAAGAACCCTTACAGCAAGATGGAGATGGGCGTCCCCTACACGCAACGTCCCAAGTTCCTGCAGTTTGACTACAAGCTGAACGCCCCCACCGGCGACCGCACGCAGAGTACTGGTTTTAGCGCCAAGAAGACTGTGCGTGGCCGCGACTATGCCGAGGTGTTCATCATCTTGCAGCGCCGCTGGGAGGATAGCAAGGGCAACCTGCACGCTGCACGCGTGGGAACAGGCCGCCAGCGCTTTGGCCGCACGACCGACTGGGTCAATGGCCATCGCATCCCCATCTGGTATGGCGACATCACCCATCATGCAGGCTACCAGAGCTACATGGGCCTGATCAATGGCGAGAAGAGCTACTATGCCCGCAACAGCAAGGGCAAAATGGTCAAGTGCCCCGAGGAGAAATGGGACGATGCTAACGCCCAGCCCACCCACATGCTCCTGATGGCCAGCAGCGGATGCGGCACGGCCTACATCGGCACCATCGGCATGACCCTCTGGGTCGACAACTTCGCCCTCGTTTTCTAGGATTGGTCTATAAAATTGTGGCAACTGTCTAACTTTTTTGGCTGATTGCGGCCAAGGAAGTAATTTTGCAGCGTGGTTTTCTATCGACACGAGAGCCACGCTGCTAAATATTTGTATTTGACACAAATTCAAGCTACTATATGAAAAAGTTATTATTTGCAATCCTGGTTGTGACGATGTCATGCATGGCAATTGCGCGCGACGCGGTCATCAACGGCATCCTGGTCGACGGCACCGACACGACCGAACTCATTGAGGCCACCGTGCGCCTGGTCAAGGCGCAGGCCGACAGTGCCTTTGTCAAGGGTACGACAACCGACTTCAACGGCGTGTTTAACCTCAAGGGCATCAAGCCTGGCCACTATGTTATCAAGTTCAGCTATATGGGCTATACCGAGTCATCGCATCGTGTGAACATCGGTAGTGATGGGCGCGATGTGAACATGGGTGTCATCCAACTCATGCCCAACAGCATCATGCTCAAGGAAGCGACGGTGATGGGCGTGAAAACCCCCATCACGGTTAAGGAAGACACTATCGAGTTTAACGCCGACACCTACAAGACACAAGCCAACGCCGTGGTCGAGGACCTGCTCAAGCGCCTGCCTGGCGTTGAGATAGGATCCGACGGTAAGATTACTGCCAATGGCAAGGAAGTAAAGAAAATCCTCATCGACGGCAAGGAATTCTTTGCCGACGACCCCACGGTAGCCAGCAAGAACATTCCCGCCGACATGATCAACAAGTTGCAGGTCATCGACCGCAAGAGCGATTTGGCGCGTCTGACGGGTGTGGATGACGGCGAGGACGAGACGGTGATCAACCTCACCGTCAAGCCCGGCATGGCCAATGGTTGGTTTGGCACCGTCAATGCTGGCTATGGCACCGACAACCGCTATGCGGCCAATGTGATGGCCAACTATTTCCACGACGGCAACCAATTTACCATCATTGCTGGTGGCAACAACACCAACAACCTGGGATTTACCGACGGCGGCCAGCAGCGTTTCCAGCGCTTTGGTGGCGACCGTGGCATCACCACCAGCCAGAACGTGGGCTTCAACTTCAACGTCGGCTCGAAGGAGGATGACAAGTTCCGTGTGGGTGGCGATGTGATGTACTCGCACAGCGACCGTGATACACGCACCGAGCGCAACCGCCAGTACTTGTTTACCGACAGCACGAGCTACTACCAGGCGGCGACCAACGCCCGCGACAAGGGGCACAACCTGCGTGGTGATTTCCGCCTGAAGTGGGAGATTGACACCTGCAACACCATCGAGTTTCGCCCCAACTTCTCACTGAATTTCAGCAAGAGTACTCGCATCGAGGGTAGCGGTACTTGGGCAGGCGACCCCGCACGCACTGCGGTGAACAGCAGCCAAAACAGCTACAAAAACGATGGCAAGAGCTATGAGTTCGGCGGCTCGTTTGTATTCAACCACAAGTTCGCTTCGCACCAGGGTCGCTCAACCAGCATCATGACCCGCTACAACTATAGCAAGGTCAACGAGGATGGCAACACCTTCACCCTGAACCGCTACTTCCTGACCGACTCGCTAGAGACCATCGACCAGATTTATTCTAACGATCGCAAGACCAACAGCGTCAATGGACGCCTGTCGTGGACCGAGCCGCTGGGCAACATCAAGAACGCCCGCTTCCTGGAGGCGTCCTACAGCGCGCGTTACCGCTACAGTGAGGCCGACAAGATGGTGTATGACATCACGCGCGGTGCCGTGTCGTCGGCTCCTGTGACCATGCAGGATGTACTTTACAGCCCAGCCCTGCGCAGCAAGATTGCTGGCGACTATGGCGACTATGTGCTCACCGATAACCAGCTGATGGCACAGATCCTGGAAACCGAACTGGGTCCCGAGCTGTCGCGCGACTTCAACGAGCGGTTGAGTAACTCGTTCCGCAACAAGTTCTTTGACCAGTCGTTCCAGCTGGGCTTCCGCCAGGTGCGCAAGGAGTATAACCTCAATGTGGGTCTGACGCTTAGCTCGGCCATGTCCAGCAGCCGCGACCTCATCAACTCGGCTCGTAACATCCCCAGCCGCTGGGTGTGGACACTGGCACCCTATGCTCGTTTCCGTTATAAGTTCAGTAAGACCCGCACGTTGAACGCCAACTACCGCATGCGCTCTAACCAGCCCAGCATCACGCAGTTGCAGCCTGTTGCCGACGAGAGCAACCCGTTGAACATCGTCGTGGGTAACCCCTCGCTGAAGCCGACCTTCACACACAACCTGAACCTGCGCTTCCAGGACTTTGAGTCGATGGCGCAACGCAGCATCATGGCAATGGCCAACGTAAACTTTGAGCAGAACAGCATCATCTCGACCACCGACTACAACTCCGTGACAGGTGCCCGTACCACCAGTTACACCAACGTCAACGGCGTGTGGAACGTGATGGCGATGAACATGCTCAGCTTCCCGTTTAGCGCAAGCAAGGCATGGTACTTCTCGTCTCACCTGTTCACCCGTTACAGTGCCACCAAAGGCTATAACAATGGCCAAATCAACCGCAGTGGGTCGTTCAGCATCAACTATTCGCCGGGCCTGGCATTCCGCAACGGCGTATTTGACCTCGAGATTCGTCCGCGCTACAACTTCCAAACCACGCACAACAGCGTGCAGACCAACAACAACCGCGTCGTGCACACCTATGGTGGCATGTTCAACGGCACCTACTCGGCGCCCTTCGACCTCGTCATCTCGACCGACCTGAGCTACAGTGCCACCAGTGGTTACAGCTCGGGCTATGATACCAAGCAGTGGTTGTGGAATGGCTCGATTGCCTACCAGTTCCTGCGCGACAAGTCGGCCGCCGTGACCCTGTCGGTCTACGACATCCTGGGTCAGCGCAAGAGCATCACGCGCAACATCACGGGTAACTACATCGAGGATGTGGCCTACAACTCGCTCACGCGTTACGGCATGATCACGTTCACCTACCGCTTCACCACATTCAAGAAGGGCGAGCAGCCCAAGGGTCGCGACAATGACTGGGGTCCAGGCCGTGGCTTTGGTCCTGGTGGCCCCGGCGGTGGAGGCCGTGGCGGCTTCGGTGGCGGTCGCCGCCCCTTCTAACCCATTCACAAAGGGCTTCGCCAGATGGCGAAGCCCTTTGTATTTATCAATCATCAGCCTATTTGTAAACTGAATTTGAACTAACTGTTGCGGGCGATGATGTATTGGAAAATGCGGCGCAGGGCGTCGATGTCGTTGCTGGGCGGGAGGATGTCGAGCAGGGCGTCGGCTTCACAGCGCAGGCGCTGCATGGTGTCGTAGGCATAGTCGATGCCGCCAGCACGCTTGGCAAACTCGACCAGGGTGTCGATGTCCTGAGCCGTGAGCTGTTCTTTGCGGGCCAGTGCCTGCATCGCCTCATGCTCGGGCAAGTCGGTACGCGACAGCGCATAGATGAGCGGCAAGGTGATTTTTCCCTCGCGCAAGTCGTTGCCCGTAGGCTTACCTACGGTGGTGTCGTCATAGTAATCAAAGGTGTCGTCCTTGATTTGGAAAACCAGTCCCAAGAGCCGTGCATAGTGACACAGCGCGTCGAGCTGCTGCTGGGGTGCATCGTTGACATATCCACCCACTGCCACACAACACTCAAACAAAGACGCGGTCTTCTTGCCGATAATGTTCATGTAGGTCGCCTCGTCGATGTCGCGGCTGCGCGCATTGTCATACTGGTTGATCTCGCCCAACGACAAATCACCACCCATCAGTGCCAGTGCTTCGAGCACGCGAGCATCGCGGGCTTTGACGGCACAGCGCAACGCGCCGGTGACGAAAAAGTCGCCCACGAGCACCGCCACATGATTGCTCCACACGCTGTTGATGGTCTCCACGCCGCGGCGCTGCTGCGCCTGATCGATGACATCGTCGTGGATGAGCGAGGCGTTGTGCAGCATCTCGATGGCTGCACCGGCATTCAACACACGGTCGTTCACGCCACCAAAGATGCGACCGCTCAACAAGGTAAGCATAGGTCGCAACTGTTTGCCCTTGGTGGCGAGGTAGCGAGCCACTATCGAGTTCATCAACACCGTGTCGCTGCGCAAGGTGTCCTCGATGATGGCATTGAGCCGTTGCAAGTCGGCTGCCAAAGTCTGTTTGATATCGTCAAGTTTGACCATTTGTGCTGAAATCGGGCACAAAATTACATAATAAATGGGTGATAAGCCGAAAAAACGCACCAAATATTTCGTAAATTGCGCAAAAAGTCCTAATTTTATCGTGTTTTTTGAAAACAGACCCATCATGCAAGCAAAAAAATTGCTCCTTTTGGACGCCTATGCACTCATCTTTCGGGCGTTCTATGCGATGATTCGCAATCCCCGCGTCACCAGCACCGGAATCGACACCAGTGCCGTGTTCGGCTTTGTCAATATGCTTCAGGACCTGCTCAAGCGTGAGCAACCGTCGCACATTGCCGTCTGCTTTGACCCCGGTGGCAAGACCTTCAGGCATGAGGCCTATCCCGAGTACAAGGCCAACCGCGACAAGACGCCCGAAGGCATCCTCACAGCAGTACCTTATATCAAACGCATCCTTGCTGCCTATCGCATTCCAGTAATTGTGGTTGACGGCTACGAGGCCGATGATGTCATCGGCACAATGGCGCATATGGCTCAGGAACACGGGTTCTTCACCTATATGGTTACAGGCGACAAGGACTTTGGCCAACTGGTGACCGATCAAGTGAAAATCAACAATCCTGGCAAGAACGAGATACTGGGTGTCGAAGAAATCAAGGCAAAGTATGGCATCGACTCGCCACTGCAGGTAATCGACTTGCTGGGCTTGATGGGCGACAGCGCCGACAACATCCCCGGCTGCCCCGGCGTGGGAGAGAAAACCGCCATTAAGCTCGTTCAGGAGTTCGGTTCCATTGAGAACCTACTCGAGAGCACCGACCAGCTCAAGGGTGCCCTTAAAACCAAGGTAGAGAACAATGTGGAACAAATCAAGTTCTCGAAGTTCCTCGCCACCATCAAGACCGATGTGCCCATCGCCTGGAACGAGGAGGCGTTGCGCCGCGAGCCCGCCGACCTTGAGGCCCTGCGCCAGGTGTTCAATGAGCTGGAATTCCGCACATTCACCGCCCGCCTCATCGACCAAGGCGAGGCCAATGTGGGAATTGATGAATGCACAATGCATCATGCACAATGCACAATGCCTGCCTCCCAGCCACCACAACCGGCACCTGCACCTGCACCAGCTCCGCGGCCGCATGCAGGCGAGCAACTATCCCTCTTCGATGAGCCAGCCACACCCTCTAGTATATCTAGCCCCTCTAGCTCATCTAGTACTTCTAGCCCACAACTCTCAATTCTCAATTCTCAATTTACCATGGTGAGCGACACCTATGCCGCCGAAGACCTTGTCAAGCGACTGTTGCAAGAGCCACAGGTGGGTCTGCACCTGGTGAGCATGGGCGAGGAAGCAATGCGCGGCACGCTGGTGGGTGTCGCCCTGTGCTCCGGCACCGACACCGCCTACTACCTGCCGATGGACGGCATGGGATTCATGCTGCAGGCGCTTGAGCCACTGTTCACGGGCCAGGCACGCATCGTCACCAACGACGTGAAGCGGCTCATGGTGATGCTCGACGTGGCGGGAATAAAAATGACTGCACCCTACTATGACGTAAGCGTGGCCCACTACCTGCTGCAGCCCGAACGCACCCACACCACCGCCGACATCGCCGCCGAACTGCTGCACCACACCGCCATGAGCGAGCAAGAGATCATTGGTGCCAAGGGGCGCAAGCAATTGCCCCTGGATCAAGTGCCTGCCGAGCGCATGACACGCTGGGCAGGCGAACAGGCGATGCTGAATCTGGCGGCACAACCCGTGCTAGACCAGCGCCTCGCTGACGAGGGCCTGACCCACCTGCTCACCGACATCGAGCTGCCACTAGTGCAAGTGTTGGCACGCATGGAACTGGCAGGAGCACGCATTGACGTCAAGGCGCTGAACGCCTATTCGCTGACCCTGATGGAGCAAATCCACACGTTAGAGGAGGAGTGCCAGCAACTGGCTGGTGAACCATTTAACACTGCCTCACCCGCACAGGTGGGACAAATCCTGTTTGACAAACTCCAACTCGACCCCAAGGCGAAAAAGACCAAGACAGGACAATATAGCACCACCGAGGAGATTCTTACTAAACTGAAGAGCCGACACCCCATCGTCGGAAAAATCCTGGACTTGCGCGGCAAGCGCAAACTGCTCAACACCTATGTCGACACATTGCCGCAGCTCATCAACCCGCGCACAGGCCGCATCCACACCACCTATAACCAGACGGTCACCGCCACGGGACGACTATCGAGCACCAACCCCAACCTGCAGAACATCCCCGTGCGCACCGACGAGGGCCGCGAGATACGCCGGGCCTTCATCCCCGCCCAGGGCAACGTGTTCTTTAGTGCCGACTACTCGCAGATTGAGCTGCGCCTGGTGGCTGACCTGAGCGGCGACAAGACCATGCTCGACGCCTTCGCCCACGACCAGGACATCCACGCCCTGACTGCGGCACGCATCTACCATGAGCAGCTGGAGCAGGTCACGCCCGAGCAACGCCGCCGCGCCAAGACAGCCAACTTCGGCATCCTCTATGGCATCTCGGCATTCGGGCTGGCCGAACGGCTGGACATCCCGCGCAGCGAGGCCAAGATGCTGATTGACGGCTACTTCGCCACCTTCCCTGGGGTGCGCGAATACATCGACCGCAGTGTGCAACAAGCGCGTGAGCGTGGGTTTGTCACTACGCTCGAAGGCCGCCGTCGTATGTTGCCCGACATCAACTCACGCAACGCGGTAGTGCGCAGTTTCAGCGAGCGCAACGCCGTCAACGCACCCATCCAGGGTACCGCTGCCGACATCATCAAGCGTGCCATGGTGGCAATTGACCGCCGTTTCCGTGACGAGGGGCTCCAATCGAAGATGATTCTGCAAGTACACGACGAGTTGAACTTCGATGTCGTACCCAGCGAGCTCGACCAAGTGCAGCGCATCGTCATCGGCGAGATGGAGGCCGCCTACCAGGGCCGCGTGCACCTCACCGCCAGCCACGCCAGTGCCACCAACTGGCTCGACGCCCACTAACCGCCCCGTGAGCTATAATTAAGCCCTATGTTTGAACCATCAAAGTCAAACATAGGGCTTGTTCTTGTTGTCCTCTTCTACAATCAGTCGATGATGTCGAAGCCGGTGTAGGGCTGCAGCGCCTTGGGGATGCGGATGCCCTCGGGAGTCTGATTGTTCTCGAGCAGGGCAGCCACAATGCGAGGCAACGCTAGGGCCGACCCGTTGAGGGTGTGGCACAGGTGGGGCTTCTTGTCGTCACCACGATAGCGGCACTTCAGGCGGTTGGCCTGGTAGGTCTCGAAGTTGCTCACCGAACTCACCTCGAGCCAACGCTCCTGGGCGGCACTCCACACCTCAAAATCGAAGGTGATGGCGCTAGTGAAACTCATGTCGCCACCACACAGGCGCAGGATGTGCCAGGGCAGTTCGAGCTTCTCGAGCAGGCCCTGGACGTGATTCTTCATCTCCTCAAGGGCTGCATACGAGTCCTCGGGACGCTCGATGCGCACGATCTCGACCTTGTCAAACTGGTGCAAGCGGTTCAAGCCACGCACATCCTTGCCGTAGCTGCCAGCCTCGCGGCGGAAGCAGGCCGAATAGGCGCAGTTCTTCTTGGGCAGCTGGTCCTGCGGGATGATGACGTCGCGGTAGATGTTGGTCACAGGCACCTCGGCGGTGGGAATGAGGTAGAAGTTGTCAACCTGGCAGTGGTACATCTGGCCTTCCTTGTCGGGCAACTGGCCCGTGCCGTAGCCCGAGTCCTCGTTGACGACATAGGGCGGCTGAATCTCGGTATAGCCGGCCTTGCCTGCCTCGTCGAGGAAGAACTGTATGAGGGCGCGCTGCAGGCGTGCTCCCTTGCCAACATATACGGGGAAACCGGCGCCGGTAATCTTCACACCCAGGTCAAAGTCGATGAGGTTGTATTTCTTTGCCAGATCCCAGTGGGGCATGGCACCCTCGGGCAACTGCGGCATCTCGCCACCGGTGCGCTCCACGACATTGTCCTCGGCGGTGCGACCCTCGGGTACGCCAGCATAAGGCACATTAGGCACCGAAAGCAAAATCTCGGTTATCTCGTTCTGAGCGGCCGTCATGCGGTCTTCAATCTCCTTGTTGGTAGCCTTCAGTTCAGCCACCTCGGCCTTTACCTTCTCGGCCTCGTCGCGCTGACCCTGCTTCATCAGGGCACCGATTTGGGCGGCCATCTTGTTGAGCACGGCGGCATTGTCGTCGCGCTGCTTCTGTGCGGCGCGGCGTTGCTTGTCGAGCTCGACCACGCGCATGATGGGCTCGCGGCCGTCGAAGTGCTTCACAGCCAGTCGCTCGATGACATGCTCGGGGTTCTCGTTGATAAATTGTAATGTAAGCATCTGAATATGATGATTTTAAGATTTTTCGTTAGAAAACCAACTGCAAAGTTAGTAATTAATTGAGAATTGAGGCCCCTTTTTATTTGAAAATTGAATCACCCCAAAAAATCAATCTTCGCTTTCAAACTGTTCTGCGATATGAAAAAAAGTAGTACCTTTGCGGCCGCAAAACCGATGACCATTGACATTACGATGATTTCTTCGATACACATATTGGGCGTGCTGCTCACTGTGGGACTGTTGCTCCTAGTGAGCTGGTGGTCGGGCCGACGGGTCAACGATGCCAGCAGCTTTATCACTGGCGGCACCTCGGGCACGTGGCTCGTAGGCGGAGCATTGCTCGGAACGATGGCCGGCGGGCAGTCGACCATCGGCACGGCACAGTTGGCGTTCTGCTATGGCCTGTCGGCATGGTGGTTCACACTGGGTGCCGCCATCGGGTCGCTGTTACTGGGCTATGTCTATGCCGGCCCGCTGCGGCGCAGCGGCTGCACGACCTTGCTCGAGGCCGTGCGGCGCGAATACGGGCGCAAGGCCGAGACCGTGGGCTCGGTGCTGTGCATGGTTGGCATCTTCATCAGTATCGTGTCGCAGGTGCTCTCATCGGGTGCCATGATCAGCAGCTTCTTTGGCATGCCCATGTTGTGGGCGTCGGTGGTAGGCGCCGTGCTCATCATGCTGTTTGTGCTTTCAGGCGGCATCCGCAGCGCCGGCGTGAGCGGTATCGTCAAGTTGGTGCTGCTCTACTTCAGTTCGCTGGCGGCGGGCGTGATTGTGTGGCACATGGCGGACGGATTCACTGGTCTGCGCGAGGGCGTGGATGCAGTCTATCAGTCACCTGTGCTGAGCCAGGTCAACGGCCTGACCGATGTCGAAAGCATCCACCAGCGCTATGGCAGCCTGGTGGCGCGTGGCGCGATGAAGGACTTGGGCGGTTGCCTGTCGCTCATCTTAGGCGTGGTGTCAACACAGACCTATGCGCAATGCATCTGGTCGGCGGCGACCACGACGCATGCCCGGCGCGGCGCGTTGATTTGCGGCATCTGCCTGCCCGTGATTGGCGCCGCCTGCACAATGGTGGGTATCTACATGCGCGGGCACTATGTCACCGCAGCCGAGCTCAGCGCACTGCAGCAGGCTGGCGAGACATTGCCAGCAGGCATCGGGGTCATTGAGAACGCGGCGCAGGCATTCCCCGCCTTCATCTTGCGGCATCTGCCCGCATGGCTGGGAGGCATCATGCTGGGTACCCTGCTCATCAACATCCTGGGATGTGGCAGCGGGCTGTCGCTGGGCGTGGCCACCATCCTGGTGCGCGACGTCTACAGTAACCTGAGCCGCGGCGTGGCGCGCTGGTCGCAACTGCTGCAGATGCGGCTGTCGATCGTCGGCGTGCTGGTGCTCGCCGTGGCAGTGGCACTGCTGTGCAACAACAGCTTTATCAACGACCTGGGCTTCTTGTCACTGGGTCTGCGCGCCGTTTCCATCTTGTTCCCTCTGTCCTTTGCCCTATGGCTGCCAGGCCGCTTCGCAGCGCGTCGCATCTTGTTGGCGATGCCCATCGGTGTGGTGGCAATGCTCGTGGCAAAACTGCTGGCGCTGCCAGGCGACGCGGTCTACTATGGCCTCGTCATCGAACTGCTCGTCATCATCCTGCATCCCGAGTCACGCAAGTCGCAACCTTCAGCTCCTTAAATCAACGTGAGTTCTCACGTTATTGTAAGGTTGCCCGTCGATAGTTGTACGAAAGCCAATAATCTTGTTTCAAAGAATCAGACAGGAAAGAATGGTCTATCAGTTCTTTTGCCAAAGGATGTTGGGTAGCCAAGAAATCCAGTTCTCGTTTTATCAATCTCGCGGGCATGGCGATGCGTCGTCCAAACTCCTCGAAGTCTTTTCGACCAACGGTTCTTGCATCAGATAACTGCATTCCCTCCTTGAACAAGCCTTTGTCAAGTGCGAAGATCCGAGGCATACTCAGGTGGAGACTGGTGTTGATGAGGTCGTATGCCGGGGCAAGGTGGTATTCGCCATCACCTCGGTTGATAAGCGAGAAGTTCTTCAGGTGGGCATCATCATTCAAGGTGAGATAGTTGAACACGATGATACGGAAGAATTTCAGGATTTCAACGGGAGCCGCTTTAACGTATTTACGAATGATGTCGGCACATTCCTCATAACTTAAGTTACTATACTTGTAATTGCTACCGCCATTGGCTTTGGTTAATCCAGCCAGTGAGGCGAAATCCTCCTGACTATACTTCTGTCCGTTGGGACCGACATCAAACCGTCGACAAAGATAGGCAGCTTCACCGTCACGGAAAAAGCAGACTGCATTGGCAGCCGTCTCTATATGATAAACTTGTGAGGCTATCTGCATCGTCAAATGCTCGTTGGCAGGACAATACTTGCGGTCAAGCAGCGCATATGACGATGGCGCAGGTTTTAGTATATATGTCCCGCGTTCATTCTCGGCAGGCTTTACCAAATGTCCTTCAGCATTCACCACCAGGCTCGCTTTAGGTTGTACGCCAGAAAGTGAAATGCGTCCCACGTTCTTCAGATAAGCTTCGTTGTCAGCACTATCATTATTAGGACTGTCAAAGTCCAATAGAGGGGAAACCTCTTTTCCGTCGAACAACACTTTTCGAGCGGCAGGAGAATATGAGCTATAACCTTCCTGCAAGGTAGATGGACAAACATTGAGCTCTATCATGTTCCCAGTTCTTTAATGGTTACGGCTCCGATGGTGTCGTATTGTGCTGTTGCCAGCATGATGCCAAAATCGTCGTTTTCATCGATATGATACAACATGGATTGGACTTGACGGTTTGAGCCTTCAGACAACATATTGAAGAAATAGGGGAAAAGGTGGCTGGAACGATAGGGCTCTCTTCTTACTGGCATTGCCAGGCATACTGGTTCACCATGATAATTCTCATCATAGGTGAAGACATATTCCTTTGCATCGGTTTCTTGAAGGATACCTGCCTCTATGTCATGAACATATACCTTACATTGTCTCATAGTCAAGTTGCTTGATGTTGATATTTATTTGCAACCCCAATGTATCAAGTATGGTCAGAAGAGTTACCAGTTGAGGGTTACCCTCTCCACGCTCAATGCCAACGACTGTGTTAACAGCTACACTTGCCAGGTCGGCCAATGTCTGTTGGTTGATACCCAATTTCTTCCGCCTCTCTTTGATGGCATTTCCTATTTCTTGCTGTGTCATAATCTCACAATTGCTATTAAGTGAATGCTGTGCCAAGCTTGTCTAAGCAATGCAGAGCGAGAGCAATTTATCCAATATATTGCGATTTTGCTGCAAAGATAAGCAATTCTTTTCATACAAAGCAACAAAATCGCAACAAAGTGCGATTTTTGGTGCGATTTACTATGAATTGTTATGGTACTACGTGAAAAATCGCAATATATTGCGATTTTTGATTATTCCCCCATCATTGCTCGTCATCATCCTGCACCCCGAGTCACGCAAGTCGCAACCTTCAGCTCCTTAAATCAAACAATAAACAAATTGTTTGTGGTTGATTGCACTGTTTGACTTTGGAGATGCGCTAGCCTGCTTGACTGGGGTTGATGATCAAACAATAAAAACAGGGAACTATATACTTGTTGTCCCTCCAAATAATTTCAGTTAAAAAATCAAAATTCCATCGACATCTGAGAGCGATGTCGGTGGAATTAAATTACTTGTGATTCCATCTTTGGTATATATAAGCGCGTATGTCATTCTGAATCACTTTGAGAAACTCATCTATTGCAGTTTCTGATGACAACGATATTATTGGTAAATCGTTAAATGTTATACTCCAATAATTGTTGTTTTCACATTTTAAATGCCTTTTTTCAAGACGCATATCAGATACAGACGATGACATTAATGTCATATCATTTAGTGCTTTAATTCCATATAATCCACAAAACGTCTCAAGTTTTCTTATCGTACTTGGCGATATATGTTTTGATTGTATGCCTTTGGTTTCTCTATAAAACCTTTTAATGTTTTTTGCCATTTGAATAATCTCATTGTCATTATGAGACTCATTTTTGTCCAATATGAATACAGCAAATAACCCATATGGTGGATACTGGCTACAATCAACATTTACGGCAAAATTGATTTCTTCGTCCAAATCATACAGGTAGCAAAAGCAATCGTCTTCTCTAATGATTTTCGGATTACTTGATATTGGCAGTTCTGCATCTGAATAATAAGAAATGAAATGCATTTGTTATGATATTTATAGTTAAATTTGCAAAGTTAGTGAAAATTATTGAGAACTATAATAGGGCAAAGCAAAAATATGGAGTTAGCGTGGCTCAATTGATGCTTACAAAAGCTATTCCTAGCAAGTATGTGTTTTTAGCGTGCAAATATCATGTCGAAGACAAAATTCCTATTGAGATGCTTCAACTTAGATTTCATCAATGGATTTTATACATACGCAATAAGGGAAAAGAGAACTTTGACGTGACAGAGGGACGGTTCTTTTGTCACATAGAACACCTTAAAAGAGCCGGTCCCCGTGACGCACTATCTCGAATCTTTATGATGTTTACTCAACAAATCTGGTATACAAGCGTATCCATTCACATTGAGAGATATGACCAAGATTAACAATCAAACGAGTTAACAAATAATACTGCATCTCATCCTTGACATGGCGTGGAGTTCTCATTTGGGCTAATTCGTCAAGGTTCCAATTCATAATTCTTTGTTTTAGCAAAAAATCATTTCTATTTTTGTCATTAAGGAACGGCATAGCTGAGACTAGATAATACCGTTGTAATGAAACCTCGTCTTGATTTTCGTCATATTCACGAATCGTAACGCTCCAATTGTTGTTCCACCACATGCAGACATATTTAGGGCTAACTTGTTCTAGAATATATATCGTGTCAACTTTAGAATCACAAATAGAAATCCATTCTTCGAAATCACAATTATTCCGGGCAAAATCAACGTTATGATTTTCTGGAAAAGTAAGTTTCTCATATTTTGGAGAACGTGAAACATAACATCCTAGCTTATAATGATAATTCTTTGTTTGACAGTTTCTTATTACCTGAATTATATTGTAGATAGTGGCAGTATCATTACTGCCATCAATTAATGTATCATTTGATGGTAATGAGCTACATATTGTATGATTACCACTCGTACAAGCTAGGAAACTTATGGAGGAAATCACAATTAAATATAATCTTAATCTATAGAAAAAGAGGTTCATACCTTAATTTCAATGAAACGAGAAATAATTAAAAACAGAGACAGGTTTTAAGGGTAATGGACGTTTGTAATAGAATATGTGACAGGGGGACGGTTCTATTTTCACGCAACTCGTTGGCGGGAAACAAGACGCAAAACTTGTTTGCAAATTTCGTCAAAATTCTTGACAAATGCAAGAGTTCTGGAGCACTATCGTGACATAAGAACCGTCCCCGTGGCACACTAACTATCGGTTTGCCGGTGCTTGATTGGCAATTACTTTCAGTGACATTGCTTTACTCTTTAAAAGATAACAATGTATCGTAAATAGCCGTGGAACTTTAGTCTCGTTGGGCGTAAAAGTGATGTCATAATACAAAGGATTAATGTATCTGTCATCGGCTAAAACCGTTAACATACCCGGCCAATCTTTGGGATCCTCAATCTCATAGCCAACAAAGCAATTAACCAAGCATTTAATTCTATAGGTTCCTCCTTCGGCTGGGATATCTATTAAACATTCACGATGCTGTTGCCAAATTGTATCGGTAATGGCCGTTTCGCCCTTGCATATTATCCATTGGCCTGGAGGTGGTACTTCTCCATCGACAATACTGTTTTCATCGCCACATCCACTCCACATTGGCACAAGAATGGCCAAGAGCAAGACTAAGATGGTATTTCTTAACATTCTCATAGCATTTTAATTGTTTGGGTAAATATCATACAAGTATATTCTATTACTAATAGGGCGTGTGACAGGGGGACGGTTCTTTTGTCACATAGAACACTTAAAAGAGCCGGTCCCCGAGTGACAATAGAACCCCTTTCCATCACACTGCCGCCGGTCTAATAACCGTAGTCGTTGGTGATGCGCTCCTTCATGGGTGCAAAGATAAAAGATTCATATCAATTTTGCAAGAATTATGGCAAAACAATTAAGAATTCGCCCAAAAAAACCATCAAAATAGAGATCATTTGCCAGGGGCGGGAAACAACTGGCATATAGGTTCCTTAAAGAAAACTAAAAAACAACGGAAATTGGTAACAATTCATAAAGTTTTTGTACCTTTGCGAAAACAAGCAAACCAAGAGTCAATGAAACACTATCTGAAGAATCTTGAGGACAACGTCCGCGCCCGCTGGGACAAGAAAGCGTTGTGCGACTATGGCGGCGAGTCTTACACCTACGGTGACGTAGCCACACACATCGAACAGTTTCGTGTTTTCCTAGCCGAGGCCGGCATTGGCAAGGGCGAGAAGATTGCCATCTGCGCCCGCAACTCGGCCCGCTGGGCGATAGCGTTCTGGGACATCAATGTCAATGAGTGCGTGGCGGTGCCTCTGCTCGCCGACTTCCACCCCAGCAACATCAGTGCGCTCACCAACCATTCGGATAGTGTCCTGCTATTTACCGATGACGACATCTGGGCCAAACTGAATCCCGACGAGATGCCGCTGCTCAAGGCCGCCATCCATGTCAAGGACGGCTCGCTGCTGTGGCATCGCGACGAGGCGGTAGCCCAGGCCTGGCAGAACCGCGAGAACTCGTTTAACCAACTCTATCCCGAGGGACTGTCGCCCGAGCAGGTGTCTTACCCCACCGACAATCTGGACCAGCTAGCCATCATCAACTACACCTCGGGCACCACCGGCAATCCCAAGGGCGTGATGCTCACCTATGGCGCGATGGCCGACACCGATGAGTTTGCCAACACCCACTTCCCCAACCGCCCCGGCGAGACCGTGGTGTCGATGCTTCCCATGGCGCACATGTATGGCCTGGCCATCGAGTTTATCCACCCCAATGTCGACGGCGTGACGGTCTACTTCCTGGGCAAGACGCCGTCGCCCACCACGCTCCTCAAGGCGATGCGCGACGTGAAGCCCTATATGGTGGTGACAGTGCCACTGGTCATGGAAAAGGTCTATGCCAGCAGCATCAAGCCCGCCTTGTCCAAGCTCAAGCCAGTGACCCTCATCCCCGGGTTGAACCAACTGATCTACAACAAGGTGCGCAAAAAACTCTTGGCAGCCTTTGGTGGGCGTGTGCGCTGCTTCATCATGGGCGGGGCGGCCCTCAACCCCGAGGTAGAGCGTTGCTTTAAGCGGATACGGTTACCGTTCACCGTGGGCTATGGCATGACCGAGGCCTGCCCGCTGCTGGGCTATGAGTGGTGGACCGATTTTGCGCCTGGCTCGTGCGGCAAGCCCGTGCATGAGGTCCGCATCGACTCGCACGACCCGCGCAGTGTCGTGGGCGAGATTCAGGCACGCGGTGCCAACATTACCATTG
>JAEEGF012333416.1_pt1 | contig 18896 bp, 16 predicted proteins | sample 9134171 | NCBI WGS metagenome assembly JAEEGF01 (sample SAMN16246542, study PRJNA631951) | gut metagenome | biome: gut microbiome; feature: rumen; material: AP-attached | host: Bos | place: Iran: Karaj | collected 2018-10
ATGGAAGAAAGCTTCCAGATAATGAGAGAATCAGTTAAGGCTGGAATGGACAAGAATCAGAGGTCTACTTCAGGTCTTACTGGAGGCGAAGGTTTTCTTATGAATGAATATGCCAGGAATAATGGAGGCCTAAGCGGCAGCTTTATGACTAAGGCTATCGCAAGGGCTCTTTCTGCGTCATGCTGTAATGCCAGCATGGGCAAGATTGTGGCAGCCCCAACAGCAGGTAGCTGTGGTATCCTTCCTGGATGTCTTGTTAGCCTTTATGAGGACAAAGAGTACGATGTAAAAGATATAGTGATGAGTATGTTTACTGCTGCTGGCTTTGGTATGGTAATAGCCAGTAGAGCCAGTATAGCTGGAGCACAGGGTGGATGCCAGGCAGAATGCGGAAGCGCTGCGGCTATGGCGGCTGCTTCTCTTGTAGAGCTTGGTGGCGGAAGCCCATCTCAGTGCGCAGATGCTCTGGCTATAGCTATTTCGAGCCAGATGGGGCTTGTATGTGACCCGGTTGCAGGTCTTGTAGAGATTCCTTGTATTAAGAGAAACGCTTCAGGTCTGATGATTGCTTTTTCTAGTGCGGATATGGTACTTGCGGGGCTTGATGCCAAGATTCCAGCAGATGAGTGTCTGGATGCAATGGCAGAGGTTGGAGATAGCCTTCCTAAGAGTCTTAAAGAGACCGCCAAGGGAGGTCTTGCAGCTACTCCAACAGGTAAGAAACTGAGAGACCAGGTATTTGGCTAACTTTATTGGACTGGTTTATGTCAGTGTGATAAAATGAAGCGTTGAATTTAAGTAAAAGGATATTCGAAAATGTGTAATAACAAGAAGACCATCATAGTAATGCCCGTAGCCAATGAGGCAGCTACTATGGCACAGGTCATAGATGAGATAATGGCACTTCCTTATGAGAATCTGTATTACTATCCGGTAATAGATGATTATTCCAAGGATGATACAGAGAAGATCATAAGAGAAAAGGCAGGGAATAACCCCAAGATCAAGCTTATTTACTATAAGGAGTCAAAGGGAGTTATCAGCTGTTACCTTGAAGGCTATAGACAGGCTCTTTTGGATGGGGCAGACAGAATTATTGAGATGGACGGCGGACTTAGCCATGATCCCAAGCAGATTCCCATGTATATGGACAAGCTTGATGAAGGCTATGACTGTGTATGGGGCTCCAGATTCATTAAGGGAGGCGGTGTAAGTGACCTTCCTTTGTATAGACGAATACTTAGCGGTGGCGGAACTATTCTTGCCAACGTGGTTTTGGGAACCAAGCTTAAGGATATGACAAGTGGCTATGAGGCATTCCAGAGACATGTACTGGAGAACATCAATCTGGACCAGATCATGTCTACAGGGCACATGTATCAGACTGAGCTTCGTTATTATTGCAGAAACCTTAACTGCATAGAAGTGCCTATCCACTATGTGGGATCATCAACAGGGCTTAAGCCCAAGGCTGTTGTAGAAGCTCTTGAAATCTTATTTAAGCTTAAGAAGCACGAAAGGTATATATGGAAAAAGTAAAGTATTTGATACTGGGCGGGGGCCCTTCTGGACTTACTCTAGGAAGAAAGCTCCTTGACCTGGGAGAAAGAGACTTTCTTGTAATAGAAAAAGAGGACACTGTGGGTGGACTCTGCAGATCAGAAACAGTAGATGGCAAGCCACTTGATATTGGTGGCGGCCATTTTCTTGATGTTAGAAGACCAGCTGTATGTGAATTTATTTTCCGTTTTCTTGAGGAAAAAGAGTGGAATTCTTTTGACAGAGATTCCAGGATCAGTATTCATGGTATGGAGATAAATCATCCGTTTGAGGCCAATATCTGGCAGCTTCCAGAGGAATATCAGGATAAATATCTTGAGTCAATTAAGAATGCCGGCTGTAATACCGGTGCTGAGAAGCCAGTTCTTTTCACAGAATGGATCAGATGGAAGCTGGGAGATGAGATAGCCGATAATTATATGCTTCCATATAATGGCAAAATGTTCTCTGATACTCTTGATGAGCTTGGAACATACTGGCTTGAGAAGCTCCCTAATGTAAGCTATGAGGATACATTAAGGTCCTGTCAGGAGCATAGGATGTTTGGTACTCAGCCAGGCCATGCACAGTTCTATTATCCCAAGGAATATGGATATGGAGAGGCTTTTATCAGAATTGCTGACAGCATGAAAGAAAATGTGGTTACGGGACTTTCCGTAGCGGAGGTTGACCTTGAGAACAGAGTAATTACCTGTGATGACGGCAGAAAGATACAGGCAGATAAGATAATTACTACGATTCCATGGGATAGCTTTGAAGTGGTTGGAGTATCTGATGAGTTCAAGAACGCAGTTGCTGCGCTTAAGCATTCAGCAGTGGAGATCAGATACGTGGACGAGGATCCTCAGACACCTGCTCACTGGGTATATGTGCCAGATGAAAAGAAGCCATATCACCGTATTTTGTGCAGATGTAATTTCTGTCCTGACTCCAAGGGCTATTGGGTTGAAACTGTTAAAAAGAGAACAGCAGCCTATGCGGATTCTGAGTGGGCTGGTAATTATGCATATATGAATGAATATGCTTATCCGCTTAACACAATAGATAAGCCACAAAAGATAAGCTTTATTCTGGAGGAAGCTAAGTCTAAGGGCGTTATCGGCCTTGGCAGATGGGGCGAACATGAGCATTATAACTCAGATGTTGTAATGGAAAGAGCTATGAAGCTTGCTGACGAGCTTATCAGGGCCTGAGGTTTGATGAATTGAGATTTGAAAGGGGAGAGCTTAGTAGCGTATGAAGAATAAGATTAAGGTTACTAAGATACTTTTATGCGTGTTGGTTGTAGTGCTGACATGCTTTGCTCAGATTATACTGGGCAGAGAAACTGGACTTCATAATAAGTCGGAGGATGTTCATCCTCCGCTTTTTGATACTCCGTCTTATGTAGAAGTTAATGATGGAGATATTCTTAATCTGGAGCTTGTAGCCAAAGAAGATACTTATCTTGGCAGTATGAATGTTGTTCTTGTTAATACTGATCCTGCAGGAAAAGGAACCATAGAGTTTAGGTTAACAGATGCTTCTGGGAATGAGCTTTGGACAACAGTCATGGAGGAATCTGCTGTAGTTATCGGTGAATGGACTAATATAGGCAGTCCTGATTTCTACACGGAAAAGGGCAAAGACTATAAGCTATCTATTAATGCAAAAGGTTGCAGTCCTTATTTTATCAAGACTCAGCTAGATGCTACCAATAAGGTGATGCCATTTTATGAGAAGGTAGAAGGGGCTGATACAGGCATTTCCCTTGGAACTTCTATTATTTCTGATAAGGCTCTTACCTATGCGGATGTTTTCTATTATTCCAGAGTTATTACGGTGCTTGTAGGTATAGCTCTTATCTGTCTGATTCTTTTTGGCTATGGTAAGTGTGTTATGACGCTTCGTAGGCTACCAGAGCTTAGGGCTATTGAGTCTGTTGGAAGTGATATCTTTTTATGCGTGCTGTATATCACTCTTTGTCTTTCTATATGGATAAATGGATATCTTGAGGGAATCAATATTAGTGCTGATTCAGCAGGCTACCTTAGAGAAGCCGTCAATATGGTGGCTGGAAATGGCTTCCACTACGATGGTCTTGCTGGCTATAACAACACCTGGTTTGCCAACTGGCCGATTCTGTATCCTGTTATGATAGCTTTGGTAATGAAGATTACAGGAATGGAAGTATATGCGGCTTCCAAGATTTTGTCGATGATACTTGTAGGTGTGCTTATTTTGATACTCAGGTTCACTTACAAAAAGGATGCATGGTTTTATGCGCTCTTTATGACCAATCTGGGGCTTATGTATCTGTATTGGTATTCCTGGAGCGAGCTTCCGTTTATTATCTTTATGGTGCTATTTGCCCTTAGCCTTCACAGGGTGCTGGCAGATGGTGAGAATAAGGCTATTAGCTATGTATTTCTTGGTGCAAGTGCCTTTTTATGCTTCCTTACAAGATATTTTGGAATGTTCACCTATTTTGTAATAGGGCTCTATATGCTGATTCTTTTGATCGATAAGCTCTGGGGCAGCAAAAAAGGTGACTTTAAGAAGATTATTTATCTTGGAATTACAGCTTTTGTTTCAGGATGCATGTGTATTTTGTATCTTATTAATAACAAGATTCAGAATGGAATGCCATCAGGAGTATCAAGATCAATGTGGTGGGATGATTATCAGTCACTGACCAATGATCTTGTGAAAGCTCTTTTGGCTGAAATATTCAATATCTTCCATACCGAGGTACCAGCTTATATTGCCGGCTTGTCCTACGGAAAGAGTGTGCTGATAGTATTTCTTGTGATAATTGTTGCTGTTGTTTTTATCCTTGGAAATGCCAAGAGATTATCAAGAGAGTCAGTACTTATTACAACCGGCGTTGTATATTACGGAATGTTCATTGTTATCCGTTATTTCTCTTCAATGGATACTTTCTACTACAGATTTTTTGCTCCGGCTACTTTCCTGTTAACTCTCGGTATTGCAGGTCTTTTGCATGGCAAGATGAGAGATGTGCGAGTGAGGAATGGGCTTTTACTAACTGTTATGTGCGTTATCTGCATCTTTGCGTGGAGTGATCAGGCAGAGCATATTCGTACCAATAAGCTTCCTTACTACGATATTGTTCAGATGAACTGGGATGAGGAATATGCAGAGATTCCGGATAGAAGCGTTGTTATATTCAGTACACTGGACTACAGATCACAGTACTACAGGGCAGATGTTGTGGAAGGCACGATCAGTCCTGAGGATACTATGGAGTCACTGCGAGAGAGATACCATGGCAGTAATCAGATGTGTATTCTTTCGTCAGATGCTACAGCCATGGTAGAGGCTGGAATATATGATGCCAGCATAAATGAAGCAATTACAAATAATGTTGTAGATGGCAGGAAATACTGCGTTATTTCGTTGAATTAATTTTGGCTTTTATATCTTGAAGCGGTATTTTAAAATCCCCTTGGACAGGCAGAAAACCAAGGGGATTTTTGTAAAGATTAAAAATTTCAAAATACTATAAAAATACGATTAATCGTATAGTTTACAATCAAATTGTGGCGTAGAATTTTATTGTTATAAGTGTATTATTGTGCGTTTAAACGAATGACATTACTAGCGTGTCACGGGAAAAGGAGAGAAATAATGGCTTCTAACAATAATAAACAGGAGAAAATTCCATTTTTCAAGACTGTAGCAGGTATGAGTGCTATTTCATATGGTGCACTGCTAATTCTGTTTGCAGTTTCAATCTTTATCGTTGTTAATCAGATGAATCAGATGACAAGTACTTCTATCGCTACATCTACAGTTGTAGAAGGCGTTATGAACGATATGAGAGTTTTTGAAGTAGACATGCGAATCCTTGATAATGATGGATTTGCTCTTGCTTCAATGTATGACACCATCAAGGCTATGGGTCAGGTTGATCAAAAAATACCTGAGATGGAGAAGTGTATTACAGAGATGGATAGTGCCGTAGAGGGAATTGTATCCACCTTTAATACGCCTGAATATAGCAGTGCTACAGCTGTAGAAGCTGCCAAGACATTACAGGATAACTATACGCCATATAGAGAAGGCTATAAAAATGTAATTACTGCAGCTGGAACAGGAGATGTTAATTCAATCCTGATGGTTGTCTATGGTGATGCTTCAACTCAGCTTGCAAACATGAAGGATCAGCTGGCAATACTTAATGAAGAAGTTGCTCTTGTTGAAGAAAAATCTCATCAGACTGTTGAGAACAGAACGCACGCAGCTATTGCAGTTATCAATGTTCTTATGGTCATATATATTCTTTTCATCGTTGCATTCCTGTTCTTTAATTATCAGATGGTTGGCAAAAAGGTTAACCAGATGGCTGACGAGATCAACAATATTATTTCAAATATCCAGAATCATAAGGGTGATCTTACAGTCAGAGTTCAAACGCATACAGCTTCTGAGCTTGTGTATATTAAGAATGGTTTCAACCTGTTTATTGAGACTCTTCAGAAAATTCTTAGAGAAGTTAAAGATGGTACAGTTGTACTGACAGAGTCTTCTGAGGATATGACTAACCAGATTGTTTTGGCTAGAGACAATATTACCAATACTTCTGCAGCACTTGAGGAATTGTCAGCAAGTATGCAGAATGTATCTGATACAGCAAATGTAATGAATGATAAGCTTGATGATGTTAAGAATGCTACTGGTAACATCAACAATGGCGTTGAAGATGGTACAGCCAAGGCCGAGGAAATCAGAGCAGAGGCTATCGAGATCAAGAATGGTGCTCAGGTTAAGAAGGATAACACAGGATCCAAGATGGAAGAACTCTCTGGAGTACTTGAGAAATCTGTTAAGGATAGTGAGAAGGTATCACAGATCAATGAGCTTACTAAGGTAATTCTTGATATCGCATCACAGACTAACCTCCTTGCTCTTAATGCTTCTATTGAGGCAGCAAGAGCGGGTGAAGCTGGTAAGGGCTTTGCAGTTGTTGCGCAGGAAATCAGTGCTCTTGCTGATAACTCCCGCCAGACAGCTGGTAACATCCAGAATATCAGTAATGAAGTAACTGAAGCTGTTAAGTCTCTTGCTGATAATGCTATGCAGGTGCTTGAATTCATCAATACTACAGTACTTGCTGACTATGATGCATTTGTTGATACTGGTGAGAAGTATGAAGAGACAGCTAGACTTATCAATGAGATGCTTGATGGTATTTCAGAGCAGACCCAGAATCTGAATGAGATTATGGAACAGATGGCTGATTCAGTTACTTCAATCTCTTCTTCTGTTAATGAAGCATCAGAAGCGATTAATACATCTGCTGGTCATTCACAGGATATTGTTGATGAGATTACAGGTATCAGTTCTGCTATGGATACTAATAATGACGTTACAAGTAAGCTCAATGACAGTACTAAGCAGTTCATTAATATCTGATATTACGATTGTGATTGTTTTCAGATAATAACGAATAAAGTTGAATAATTTACGAAAATATTACGGAATTGTTAATATATTATTGACAATTCCGTTTTTTCGTTAATAATTATATATGTCGCGACAAAATATATGGGAGGTGCTTATGATGCACAATTCAAAATGCATTAAAAGGGTATTAACAGTTGTTTTAGCATTATTTGTTTTTGTTATGGCGATACCGGCTAGTACGGTTTATGCAGCAGGTGGAACAGACAAGACTGCTGCGCAGGTTGTCTCAGATATGACAGTTGGTTGGAATATTGGTAACAGCTTGGATTCTTATGGACAGAGCTATAATTTCCCATACACCAGCTCAAATGAGACTTATTGGGGAAATCCTGCTACAACCAAGGCACTTATTGATGAAGTTGCCAAGGCTGGTTTTAACACAGTTCGTATTCCTGTATCATGGGGACAATATACTTCAGGTTCTGATTATAAGATTCCTGATTTTTTTATGAAGAGAGTAAAAGAAGTAGTTGATTACTGTATTGTTAATGATATGTATGTAATCCTCAATTCTCACCATGATATCAACTCAGATTACTGCTTCTATGTTCCTAACAATGCGAACAAGAGCCGTTCTGAGAAGTATTTCAAGTCAATCTGGACACAGATAGCAAATGAGTTTAAGAACTATGATTATCACCTCGTATTTGAGACCATGAACGAGCCTAGACTTGTTGGTCACAGCGAAGAGTGGTGGTTCCCAAGAAATAACCCAAGTAATGACATCAGAGAAGCTGTTGCATGCATTAACGATTACAATCAGGTTGCGCTTGATGCTATCAGAGCAACAGGCGGAAACAACGCAACAAGATGCGTTATGGTTCCAGGTTATGATGCTTCAATCGAAGGCTGTATGACAGATGGCTTTAAGCTTCCTAATGATTCAGCCAGCAACAGACTGATCCTTTCAGTTCATGCATACATTCCTTATTATTTCGCTCTTGCAAGCGATACTTATGTTACAAGATTTGATGATAACCTCAAGTACGACATCGATTCATTCTTTAATGATCTCAATTCTAAGTTCATTTCAAGGAATGTTCCTGTAGTTGTAGGCGAGACAAGTGCTACTAACAGAAATAACACAGCAGAGCGTGTTAAGTGGGCTGATTATTATTGGGGAACAGCTTCCAAGTACAGCAATGTTGCCATGGTTCTCTGGGATAACAACATCTACCAGAACAATTCAGCTGGTTCAGATGGTGAGTGCCACAGATACATTGACAGAAATTCTCTTCAGTGGTCAGATCCTGAGATCATCAGCACTATCATGAAGCATGTTGATGGAACTCCTGCTACAATCAACGGAAGTCAGATTCCATCTACTGATCCTGTAGTTGAGCCGGATCCGGTAGATCCTACACCAGTTGATCCTACTCCAGTAGATCCAGATCCAGTATATCCAGACCCAGTAGATCCTACTCCTGTAGATCCAGAGCCTACTCCTGTAACAGGAGCTCTTAAGGCTGAATATTCTATCAACAACTGGGGATTAGGCTATCAGGTTCTTATAAAGGTTAAGAACGATTCAGCTTCCAGAACTGATACATGGACAGTTAAGGTTAGCAAGAGCGAAGTTAAGATTGATTCCAGCTGGTGCGTAAACATCGCAGAGGAAGGCGGTTACTATGTAATCACTCCTATGTCATGGAACTCAGTTCTTGAGCCAGGCGCTTCCGTAGATTTTGGAATCCAGGGTTCAGGTTCAATTGGAACATCTGTTAATGTTACAGTGCAGTAAATTCGCAACAATTTGAGCAGAAGGCAGTCCGAAAGGACTGCCTTTTTGCGTTAGAAAAATATACCTAGCATGTAGTACAAATGGTATTTCGATAATGGGTAAAAATTTGGAAATATTTTCATTGACTTTTATACCCCGTTTTCGATAAAATCAATTGCTGTGTGCTTATTGATGAGGGGTGTCAATACAGTAAAGGTGTGGATTTAGAGCGATGCAGAACCTTATATCGTCATTTAAAAAATTTAATAATAAGCATAAAAAGCTGGTTCCATTCATTATCTATTTTGAGATATTTGCGATACTAATTGCCAGTATTATTAAAGGAATGCGCAAGAATTTCAAGATGGTGGCAGTGGTTGCACTTGTAATAGTTGCATTAGTGTTTGCTCTTGGACATCTTCTTTACGATGATCGCACGGTTAATGCTTCTGAGAAGGAAGATAAGGGAACGGAAATCGTAGAGACTATTTCTGTTGAAGAGATGGTAGCTAGCAAGGAAGAAACCAACAGATTGGTTGAGGCTGCGATTGATGCGACAATAGAGGCAACCGTAGAGGCTAGTGTGGAGGCATCTTCTGAGTCATCTGATGAAGCTTCTATTGAAGTAAGTAATACTGATGATGAAGCATCCTCCATTGATGCATCAGATGTTGTTGCTCCACAGGATAGTCTTGCAGGATTTATGGCAGAGTATCCTGAAACAGTAGCATGGCTTGAGTTTGAGGATGATCGCCTTAGTTATCCTATAATGCAGGCTGGAGATAATACCAAGTATGCTATTAAGGACTACGAAGGTAACGACTCTGAGACTGGTTCTCTTTTCCTGGATTATAGAGCAGCTGCTGATTTTAATGATGCTAATTCTATTATATATGGACATAATATGCGTAACCGTACTATGTTCGGAGCGCTTAGAACATACAAGGACGACCTTGGATTTCTCGAGAATCACAAGTACTTCAAAATCATCACTCCTGAAGGCACAAGACGCTATATGCTCTTTGCTTTCATGGATGTTCCCAAGAACTCATATATCTATGATGTTTGTGGAGCAAATCCTGAGAATATGAGAGAGTTCCTCGATACAATCGAGTACAAGACCTACATTGACACAGGTATTGAGCCAACTGTAGATGACAAGATCATAACTCTTTCTACATGTACTAAATCGGACACCTTATTCTTCGTAATGTTTGCTGTAGAAGTTGAATAATAGGAATATTTACAGGCCATAGCCAAGTGTATATCACGTGGTTATGGCTCTTTTTTATACGATTCTATTTTACAGAGTAGAGTAGTTTAAATTAATAGAATATAATATTAGGTGGTAGTATTTTCTTAAGAGGTGTTTGGAGAACTGATATGACAATGATTCCGATAGAAATGCAGATTAAGCCATTTATTCTTTTGATAATAGTAGTATGTCTGGTTTCGCTTAATATTATCTATTTCAAGACCAACGAGAGCATTGGTAACAAAAGAGAAGTGAGCGCATTTAAGGGAATGCTCGTATCATATATGGTATATGCGCTGGTGGATTTCAGGCTTCTTATTGGTGACGCTTTCTATACAGCCTTTCCAGAGCTGTTTGTTAAGCTTGTTATATCTGCTGGGTTCGTGTCTATGACCTTCTCATGTTATTTCTGGTTTATGCATGTATCTGCTAATCTACAGAAGCCATCTAGCGATAGGGCAATACTTATATGGAAGATTCTGATACATATACCTCTTGCTATTGTGCTCATATTATTCCTTACACCACTTCATGTATATGCTTATGAGCTTACAGGTGGAACAGCCGTATTTAAGCCTATGATTGGAGTAGTACTGCTTCTTGACTATGTATATCTTATCTATGCGACAGCTATTTCCATACATAACAAGAGAAGAGCCAGAACCAAGATGGAAAAGAAAAAGTATAGAAGCCAGATTATCTTTATTCTGGCATTTACTGTCAGTGGTATTCTGATTGGATTCCTTCTTAATCTTCCAGCAATAGAGCTGTGTGTAATTCCTGTTGTTCTCAAGCTCTTTGCTGAGCTTCAGGATTCTCAGATTTATACAGATGCCCTTACCAAGCTTTATAACCGCAGGCGTATGACGGATTTTATGGCTGAAGAGATCAGCAAATGCAATCAGGAGAATCCTTTTTCTATTATGATGATAGATATGGATTTCTTTAAGAATATCAATGACATTCTTGGTCACGATGAAGGGGATAAAGTACTTATTTCTTTTGCCAATTCTATCAGGAAATCTCTTGATTCCAGAAATGCCATAGGCGGCAGATGGGGCGGCGATGAGTTTATAGTCGCAGGAAAAGGAAGGGACGTATTTGAAGGCTTTAGGGATCGAATGATCACAGCGCTGGAGAATGGTAATGAGCTTGAATATGTGCCTTCTTTCAGCATGGGTATTTACACCTGCACTTCATCAGATATGTCCTACGAGCAGGCAATCGAAAAGGCTGACGCTGCTCTCTATGAGGACAAGGAAGTTCGACATGCTGACGCAGAGACATTCATAAATGGGCTCAAAGAAATCAGGAAGAAACGCTAAATGGACCTAGGGGACGGGTTACAACAAGAGGAATAATAATAGGGATTAAAGAAGGACGGACATCTGAAATGCCCGTCCTTACGTAATTTTGAATGATTAGTATATGATTTATTCAGTAACCAGCTCGTATTCAACACGGAAGAATGCCATCTCTTCATCAAGCTCTTTTGCAATATCATTAAGACCGCTTGCCTTCTCGGACAGGATATCCATTGTTTCAGATAGATTCTGCATGGATGCTCTTGTTTCTTCTGAACTTGCTGCGTTCTCCTGAGAGATAGCTGAAAGACTTGTAATAGTCTCAGAAATGCTTGTACTAGCTGTGTTTGTTCTATCAACGTTCTTAACAATCTCTTTTGTAAGAGCGATTGACTTATTGATATCCTCAATGAGCATGTCAACCTGCTCGATAGTTCTGTGAATCGTGCTACGCTGGTTGCCCATTGCTTCCTGAACACTTCCAGCTTCTTCCATAGTCTTGTTGGAGTCAGAAGCAAGACCCTTCATAGCTTCCTGAATATTCTTGGCAGCGTCTGCAGACTGATCAGCAAGCTGTCGGATCTCATCAGCAACTACCGCAAAGCCTTTACCAGCTTCGCCGGCTCTAGCAGCCTCAATACTTGCGTTAAGAGAAAGGAGGTTTGTCTGAGCAGCGATAGCATCGATAATGGCAACTGCTTCACTGATTGTTGTAACAGCGGTGTTAGTATTCTTAATGAGTTCAACGATACCATCAATTGCAGCAATACTATCTCTTGTTGAGGTTCGAAGCTCGTTCAGCTTATCCTGGCTGGCCTGTGAGTTCTCCTGCATTGTATCAGCGATAGTCTGCATCTCATCTGTATTTTCGATGATGTAATGAACTGCGTCATTGATGTCATTAACGTTTTCAACTGCTTCCTGAAGAGATTCAGCCTGGCTGGAAGCACCACTTGCAACCTGAGCAACAGCAGTAGTAACATTTTCGGCTGTCTCTGAGATTGTCTTAACGGTTTCATTCAGATAGCCAGCGGAGTTATCAACCTCATTAGAAGAAACTCTTGCATTTCCGATAACGCTGCGGATTTTCTCTGCCATATCAAAAAGAGCTGAAGACATTTCGCCAAGTTCGTCTGCACGATCCTTAACCTTTGCGCTAAGTTCGATATCAAGATCACCTGTAGCCATCTTACGAACTGCTTTAACGTTTTCATCAAGGGCGCTAACAATGTTAAGGACATATCTGATTGTTGTAACAGTAAAGGCAATAACAAGAATCAGTGCAAGAGTGATCATTGTCTTAACTCTGTTGGTAATGTATGTGCTGATGTTGATCTTTTTAAGACCAACGAATGCCATGCCATATACAGCGCCTGTATTATCAGTGAGAGGCTCATAAGCAACATAGTACTTTTCGCCGTTGATAACAACGTTTTTAGCCTGATAGCTCTGTTTGTTTTTTAGAACAGCAGCGATAACAGCATCGCCTGCCTTTGTACCTATAACACCTTCAATACTGGAACGTTCTCTGGTATCACCAACGAAATATGTATAGTCATAACCGGTTGAATTATGCATATCAATTTCGAGTTTATCTGTAGAACCATCGTCTATGTCGTGTGTATACTGAAGTACCATAGCATAAGTCTGGCAAGTAGCTTTAACACCCTGCTCAACTTCGTCTTCCATACCACGGCGCAGATTAACTACTGCAAGAGTTGTAATAAGACCACCAATGAGAATCAGAGATATCATTACAAGGCCGGTCAGGAAAACTTTGAGGGACATTTTTCTACTTTTTTCTTCCATATTACTGTTCATTTCGAACCTCCTTTTAAGGTTGGAAAAGTGTGCGGCTCAATTACAATCATACCATTAAAACGAACATAATATATTGTAAATGCGATAGTTTTTTGAAAAATAAATTAAATTTATATAAAGAAAATACGGCATTTCAGAGCGCTTTGAATATGATGTAGTTTGGACTTTTGAGGCACTAGATATAGAGAGAAAAAAGGTGGTCCTAGGGGACGGGGTTAGTGGTCCATTTTTGCATGTTCTTTGTGGGCGAGGAACAGAGGAAGTAGCGTAATAAGCACGATCACAACTCCTGCAATGAAAAGTGTATTGGTAGGAAGATACTCTGTGAAGCCGTACTCATCCACAAATTCGCCACTTCTTTTGATAATTGGATTGGAGATGAGAGGGGCGATGATCATTGGAATCAGAACGTAAAAGATAATGCGGATTCCCTCAAACTGACCTCTTGCATCCTCTGGGTACAGGCGCTTGGACCATACTGTGATGGTCTGAAGGAACAGTATGTAGCCGATTCCAACAAAGAGAACGCCGGCCAGGAGATGAGGATTCCATATAGTAGCTGGGTTAACGTTAGTAGGAGATACCAATAGGCCGATGATCAGAAGGCCTATGGAGTTGACTACAAGGGCAACAAGTATGATAAGGGAAGACTTATCTGCCTGAATCAGTTTAATTGCAGGGATTGTAGTAAACATGGCAATGAGAAGGCCGATGCCTTCAATAAGTCCCATGGTGTCAGCTGTAAATCCAAGATAATAGATCATGAAATTTCCCAGGTGAGAGAAATATACATTAAAAGAGATGAAGTAAACTGCGAGCATCAGATTTACGAATACGAGCTCGCGGTGATTCAGGTACTCTTTTACATTGAATATTGAAAAGAACTGCTCGGAGAAGGAGCCTTTTATGGATGGCTTTAGTTCTTTTGAATCCTTCATGCACAGTAAAGATACAAGACCAAGAATTATAACGCTTCCACCGATAACTGTGAAAAGGCGCATGTAATTATCATCAGCGCCCACAAGGAGACCACCAAGTATAGTGCCCACTATTGTACCTATTACAGGCTGAACAGCGATGGCGGCGCCAAGGGCTCCGGCATTCTGAGGATTCATGTGATCATTTATCCAGGCATTAAAGCCTATATCATTTCCCATAGATCCAAAGAAACTCATAATGGCATCAGCAGCAATGACAGCGAAGGCTACTCCTATGATTGCACTTTGATCGCTATTTGACGACCTCATAAATTCTGTACATCCAAAAAGAATCGTGAAGATTCCCCATAGAATATAACCAATAGAAACAAGACTTTTTCGATTGCCTTTTCTATCTGATATACATCCGAAAAGAAATGTCGAGATAGTAGTCGCTGTGGCAGAAATCGCCAGCATCCATGAAATGATTGTAGGATCTTTGGCTATCTTGGCATAGACAAAGGTATTAAACCACTGATTTTCCATGTTCCAGCACAACTGTCCTGCAAGTCCCAGAAGCCATATCAGCGACCAGAAAGTGACTTTGTTCTTGGTAGAATCTGTATTCATATTGAATCCCCCACACATACTATTTTTCGTATATATCTATGATACTACAGAAATGGTCCTAGGGGACGGGGTTAGTGGTCCAAAAAGAGGTTGTTCATTTTGAAGCCAACATCTAAACTAAAGAAGTGAGATTAGAGAGAAAAAGTTAGTACTTAGCTTTTTGTTGGAAGCATAGGCTGGAGGAGAGATAAAACTTATGATTTATATAGGATGTCATTTGACAGTTACAAACGGATACGAGGCGATGGGACATCAGATGGTGGATTTCGGAGGAAATACCTTCGCGTGGTTTACCAGAAATCCAAGAGGCGGTAAGTCTAAAGATATAGAGCCGGCAGATGTTAAGGCTCTTCTGGAGATTTTGGATAAAGAGAAATTTGGTAAGTTGGTTGCACACGCTAGTTACACTATGAATTTGTGTTCCGCGAATCCCGACACAAGGGCTAATGGTCTAGATATGCTGGTAAAAGATATAGAGAAGATGGAAATGGTTCCTGGTCATTACTACAATTTCCATCCGGGTTCACATACAGGGCAGGGAGCGGAAGTCGGAGTCGAGCAGATAGCAGAAGGGCTTAATAAAGCTCTTTTCCCGGAGATGAAGACTACGGTTCTGCTGGAGACTATGGCCGGTAAGGGCTCTGAAGTTGGGCGTAGCTTTGAGGAACTTAGAGCAATCATTGACCTTGTGGAATGTAAGGACAAGCTTGGAGTTTGCTTTGACACCTGTCATACATGGGATGCGGGCTACGATATTGTAGGTGATCTTGACGGCGTTCTGAAGGAGTTTGACAAGATCATTGGCCTTAACCGCCTCAAAGCTGTTCATTTCAACGACAGTAAGAATGAGCGCGGCTCTCACAAAGACCGCCACGAGAAGCTCGGACAGGGCATGATCGGCATGGATGCCATGAAACGTATCGCCATGCACCCAGCTTTCGAGGGACTTCCATTTATCCTGGAAACGCCTAATGACGACGAAGGCTACATTCAGGAAATAGCAACCGTTAAGAGCTGGTTTGGACCTAGGGGACGGGGGTAGTGGTCCAAAAATATATTAAGTGAATTATAAGAAGCTTTCGAAGTATAAAAAACTCGGGAGCTTTTTTGCTGAAGAAATTGCGAAGCCGCGTGTTTACTAGTAAAATAAAGATTATTGTAAGGGGAGATATGAAAAAATCTATTGGGAAGGATAATTTATGATTTACAGATTAGGTACTATGCAGGATTTGGATGGAATCTGCAACTTGGTTAAGAATGCCATTGTCGAGATGGAAAAGAATGACATTTACCAGTGGGATGAGGTGTATCCTGCCAGATATGATTTCGAAGATGATATCAGGAAAAACAGTCTTTTTGTGGTGTATGAAGATGATGAACTTGCCGCGTTCTATGTAATTAGTGATGAGAGCGATGAAGCGTACAATAACGCTAAGTGGCTTTATGGTGATTCGTACTATGTTTTACATAGATTCTGTGTTTCTCCGAATATGCAGAACAAGGGTGTGGGCAAGAAAGTTCTTTTACATATAGAAGAACAGATTAAGGACATGGGCTACAAAGCGGTAAGACTTGATACATTTACCGAGAATCCTTTTGCCCAGAGACTGTACCGTCATAACGGATATGAAGCAAGGGGATACGCAGACTGGCGCAAAGGAAGATTTGACCTGATGGAGAAAGCACTATGAGTAATATGAAAAATGGTCCACTAACCCCGTCCCCTAGGACCATCGAGCTATGGGATGCCTATGATAGTAAGCTCAATAAGATAGATGGCGTGACACTGGTTCGCGGTGAAGATGTACCTGATGGGTATTTTCATTTAGTGAGCGAAATTATAGTTAAGCACACCGACGGAAGCTATCTGATAATGCAGAGAGACATGAGAAAGCACCTGGGCGGAATGTGGGAAGCTACAGCAGGAGGCTCTGCTTTACAGGGAGAAAATCCACTTACATGTGCTCAGAGAGAGCTACGTGAAGAGACTGGAATAGAAGCTAGTGAGCTGATTGAAATTGGACGAGTGTTACACCACAGTCATAAGACATATTACGTTGATTACCTTTGCGTTACAGACGTGGATAAGAATAGCATTGTTTTACAAGAAGGTGAAACAATGGATTATAAATGGGTTACAGCAGATGAACTTCGCAAGATGTCCAGAGATGAGCTGGCAACTATGCGAAGCCTTAACTTCATAGAGGAGCTTACTTGATATGTTGAGACTTGAAAAAGTAAATGGGAAAAATGTCTGGGAACTATTAAAGTTACAGGTTTCAGAAGAGCAAAAGAGCTTTGTGGCAGCTAATGATACTAGCATTATTGAGGCATATACAGCTATTACAGGTAATGGGTATGCATTTCCTTTTGGAATTTATGATGGAGAAACACCAGTTGGCTTTCTCATGATTGGATTTGATATCGATGATTATTGGGAAGATGCGCCAGAAATAGCTAAGGGGAATTATAATCTGTGGCGCCTCATGATAGATAAAAAGTATCAGGGTAAGGGCTATGGAAAAGAAACAGTGAAGCTTGCCCTGGATTACATTCGCACCAAGCCATGTGGCGAAGCTGAATTTTGTTGGCTTTCATACGAACCTGAAAACAAAGTTGCTGCTGATCTGTATCGTTCTTTTGGTTTTGAGGAAACAGGAGAGATGGACGGAGAAGAACTCATAGCAGTTTTGAAATTGTGATAAAGGAAAAAGTTACTTGGGGAGGACATGATGGCGGATTTTTCTATAAATGAGATGCTGGAAATGCAGAGGCTTCTGCAGGATAAGTATAAAGATAAATGGGAACCTATTGGGCCAGAGAGCGGGAAGAATAAGCTGCTGTGGATGGTTGGCGAGATAGGTGAAGTGGTGGATATCGTCAAAAAAAATGGTGGCACGAAAGCGTCAGAAGATCCTCAGTTGAGAGAACACCTCGTTGAAGAAATGGCTGACGTTCTCATGTATTACAACGATGTTATGCTCTGCTACGGAATTACAGCCGATGAACTGAAAAAATCCTATGAGCAGAAATTTGAGAAGAACATGAAGCGTTGGTAATTTCATGTTTGAGCAATGTATGATGAGCGGATGAGGGCAATAATGAAGAACTGTAGTTGGTGTAATCTTACGGACGAAGACAGGAAATATCTACTGTACGAGAACCAGTATTGGTCAGTATACCTTGCAGATGAGCAGGATTATGTTGGACGATGTATCGTTGTTTCAAGGAGGCACTGTGCATCTTTAGCAGAACTGGATGAAGCTGAATGGAATAATCTTAGAGTAGTAATACAGATGGTTGAAGGCTGTCTAAAAGAAGTCTTAGGCGCGGATGTTTGTAATTGGAGCTGCCTGATGAATGATTTTTATAAAGTGTCAGAGCCTGATCCACATCTTCATATGCACTGCAGACCGAGATTCAGGAAGCCAGTGATTATCAATGGTAATGAATATACTGATGAAGAATTCGGCCATCATTATGCACCTCATAAGAAGACGCAGCTACAGGATGCAGATAGAGAGAGCCTATTTGCGATATTAAAACAGAGGTTTGGAACATGAAAAGAAAATCCTTTGATCCCAAATTTTCCATGTGTGTTCAGCCATCATTTATTATTGGAACTAACAATGAGGATGGCTCACATAATTTTGCGCCCATAACATGGGTTAGTGCTACCTGTGAACAGGGCGATGAATATCTGCTTGTTGTGAGTATGTTTGGAACGAAGAAAACCAAGCAAAATGTTATAAGAACTGGCGTATTTAGCGCGAATCTCGTAAACACACAGATGCTTCCTCTTATGGATTACTTCGGCACCCATCATGCCAAGGATGGTGATAAGAATGGTATTACGTATAGTATAAGTCGTGGAGCTGTTTTGGATGTTCCAACCCTCGATGAAAGTCCATGGGTATATGAATGTGAGGTGGCCAGATCAGTTGAGACAGGAGATTCAACGACCTTTTTCTGCCATATTCGAAATGTTCAGATGGACGAGAAGCTTTCACCAAAGGATACCTTCGATATTGATCTGACAGTATTGGATCCAGTTATATATTCGGGTAAATATCATAGTCTTGGCAAATTACTTGGAGAGATTGGTGATTTTTCAAAATGAACCACTAACCCCGTCCCCTAGGACCAAAAATTATGTTAAAAGATAAAGATATACGAGAACCGCTTTTTGACTTCCTGGAAGATACATATGGGAAGGTTCG
>JAEEGF012332212.1_pt1 | contig 18895 bp, 15 predicted proteins | sample 9134171 | NCBI WGS metagenome assembly JAEEGF01 (sample SAMN16246542, study PRJNA631951) | gut metagenome | biome: gut microbiome; feature: rumen; material: AP-attached | host: Bos | place: Iran: Karaj | collected 2018-10
CCCCTGAGCTACATCGGCTTTCTAGAGCGGAAAACGAGGTTCGAACTCGCGACCCTCAGCTTGGAAGGCTGATGCTCTACCAACTGAGCTACTTCCGCAGTTAATTTCCGTGGGAGGTGGTGGACTCGAACCACCGAACCCTGAGGGAGCGGATTTACAGTCCGCCGCAATTGCCACTATGCGAACCTCCCAAGTTCTTTTTTTCTTTCGAGCCGATAGAGGGATTCGAACCCACGACCCCGAGATTACAAATCACGTGCTCTGGCCAACTGAGCTATATCGGCGGGTTCAGCGTCCTTCAATCGCTGAAAGGGACTGCAAAGGTAGACATTATTTTGGAGAATGCAAACTTTTTTCAATCTTTTTCGACAAGTTCGCGCAGTATCGACAGGATGCTTCCCCGGTCGAGTCCACATTCCTTCCATTCAGCCGCCTGAGTGTCCTGAACAATGAATCTGTCGGGGATTCCGGCACCCCTGACGGTGATGCCGCAGCCTTGGGCTGACATGTACTCCGAAACGGCGCCGAAGAGTCCTCCCATAAGCGCCCCGTCTTCCAGGGTTACCACCGCTTCGAAGCCGGCAGCGACCTCGGCCAGCATGTCCGTGTCGATGGGTTTGAGATAGCGTACGTCATAGACGGCAGGGGAGTAGCCGAACTCTTCGCGGAAATCTCCGGCGGCCTCGAGGGCGCGGTGCACGACGGGGCCGAGGGCCAGGACGGCGATGCGCTTGCCTTCGGCCAGGCGCGTCGCCCGTCCTGCGGGCAGGATGCTCCATCCGGCCCCGCGCCAGTCCGTCCCCTCGCCTTTGCCGCGGGGGTAGCGGATGATCATGGGGCTGTCCTGGTGCAGTGCGGTGTACATCAGGTTCTTGAGTTCCGTCTCGTCGGACGGCGCGGCTATGACCAGCCCGGGTATACTGCGGTATGCCGCGAGGTCGAATGCACCGTGATGCGTGGGGCCGTCCTCGCCGACCACTCCCGCCCGGTCGAAGCACAGCGTCACCGGAAGGTGCTGGAGGGCGACGTCATGGATGATCTGGTCGTACGAGCGCTGCGCGAAAGAAGAATATATGTTGCAGAAAGGCCTGAGCCCTCCTGCCGCGAGTCCTGCGGAGAATGTGACCGCGTGCTCCTCCTCGATGCCCACGTCGAAGAAGCGCGAGGGCATCTTCTCTGCGAAGTAGTTCATACCGCAGCCCGTGGCCATGGCCGGAGTGATGCCGACTACGCGCCAGTCTGTCTCGGCCAGTTCGAAGAGGACCTCTCCGAACACGTCCTGGTAGCGGTCCTCCCTGTAGGCCGGACGCAGCAGTTTGCCGGTGGCAGGGTCGAACCTGCCGGGGGCATGCCATACGGTGGGATCTGCTTCCGCGGGAGTATATCCCTTGCCCTTCTGGGTAATGCAGTGGAGTATGCGTGGACCGCGGAGGTCCTTGATCTTCCTAAGGGTTTCCAGGACCTGGTCGATGTCGTTGCCGTCAATGGGCCCGAAGTACCTGAATCCAAGAGCCTCGAACAGGTCGCCGCCGGTTCCCTTGACCATCCAGGATTTCAGGCTTCGCAGCCAGCGCTGGATCGCGGTACGCAGCCTCCTGTCGCCGATCCTGTTCCAGACCTTGCCCTTGAAGCGGTTGTAGGCGGGATTGGTCGTGATGCGGAGGAGATGCTCGTGCAGGGCACCGATGTTCTTGTCGATGGACTGGTTGTTGTCGTTGAGGACGATGAGCAGGTCCGCGGCACTGTCGCCGGCGTTGTTGATGCCTTCGAAGGCCAGGCCTCCGGTGAGAGCGCCGTCGCCTATGAAAGCGACGGCCTTCTCATTGCTCCCCCTGAGCTTGGCGGCCTCGGCGAGTCCCAGGGCGGCGGAGACCGAGGTGGACGAGTGGCCTACGCCGAATGCGTCATAGGGACTTTCGTCCATCTTTGGGAATCCGCTGATGCCTTCCCGCGTGCGGTTCAGCCTGAAGGCTTCCTTCCTGCCCGTCAGGATCTTGTGGGCATAGGCCTGGTGGCCTACGTCGAAGACGATCTTGTCATCGGGAGTATTGTATACATAATGTAGTCCCACGATGAGTTCCACGGCTCCAAGGCTGGAAGCCAGGTGGCCGGGATTGACGGCGCAGCATTCGACCATGTACGAACGCACCTCGGTGCAGAGCTCCCTGAGCTCCGCCGCATCGAGCTTCCTGAGATCGGAAGGGGATCCTATATGGTCGAGTATCTTGTACATCTTGCCACGTTTGGGAAGGCAAAGGTACGATTTTATTTCAATAATTGTTAAATTCGCAGGACATATACCGGAACGGAAACGATGAAGAAAAGCCATTTCCCCAATACATACGTAATCATATCGGCCATCATCCTGGTCTGCGCCCTGGCCACCCTCTTCGTGACCCCGGGACAGTATGTCACTGCGGCCGACGGTTCCGTCGTGTATGAAAGGGCGGAGCGTGCCCCTCAGACCTGGCAGGTCTTCTCGGCGCTGTACAACGGCTTCATCAAGCAGGCCGGCATCATCGCATTCATTCTCATCGTAGGCGGCGCCTTCTGGGTGCTCAACGCCACCGGGGCCGTCTCGTACGGCATCAACCGCTTCATAGCCGGGGCGGGGAAGTACGACCGCCTGGTCCTCGCCGGCCTGGCGCTGCTCTTCTCTCTCGGCGGTGCAGTGTTCGGGATGAGCGAGGAGACGATACCCTTCGTGGGCATAGTCGTGCCTCTGATGACAGCGATGGGCTACGACGCCATTACCGGCCTTCTGGTAGTTTACGTTGCTTCCAACATTGGCTTTTCGGCTGCTTTCCTGAATCCCTTCACGGTAGGCATCGCCCAGGAGATGTCCGGACTTCCGCTGTTTTCAGGAATGGGTTACAGGCTGATCTGCTGGACAGTCCTCACGGCGGTATTGATAGTATTCATACTCTGGTATTCGGCCAGGATACGCAAGGCCCCTTCCGCAAACCCCGTGCAGGTCGTGGACGACAGCGGGGAAGGGCGGTCTGAAAGGAAGAGGCACACCGCCATTCTCGTCGTTCTTCTTCTGACCGTCGTGATGCTCATAGTAGGAGTGACCTGCTTCAAGTGGTATATGGCCGAGATTTCGGCGCTCTTCCTCGTGATGGGCATAGTCGTCGGCATCCTCGGAGGCTTCAGCGCCAACCGCATCGCCGACGAGTTCGTGGCCGGAGCGAAGGATATCCTCTCCGCAGCCCTCGTGGTCGGCCTGGCCTCCGGCATCATCGTCATCCTCCAGGACGGACACGTAGTCGACAGCATCCTGCACGGGCTCGAGTCCGGTCTCGGCGATGCCGGAAAGACCGGCTCGCTGGCCCTGATGTACGGCACCCAGACCGTCATCAATCTCCTCATACCCAGTGCCACGGCCAAGGCCGCGGTCACCATCCCCATAATGGCCCCGTTCTGCGACCTCATCCATCTCTCCCGGCAATCCATGGTGATGGCTTTCCAGTTCGGAGACGGGTTCACAAACATGCTCACGCCCACATCGGGAGTGCTCATGGCGGCCCTCGCCATGGCCAGGGTACCTTATGGGAAATGGCTCAAATGGGTGTGGAAATACGTTTTGATATTGATTCTTGCGGGATTTGTGCTACTTTTGCCTACGGTCCTGCTGCCGATTGCCGGATTCTGACGGAAATAATAGTTTAAAATAAGAACAGTCATGACAGAAACCATCAAAAAAACGACTCTGAGGGACTCTGCGGCGATGCGCTGGACAGCGCTCCTGCTGCTGGCCCTCGCGATGTTCTGCGCCTACATCTTCATGGACATCCTCTCTCCCATCAAGGACCTGATGGAGTCCACCCGCGGCTGGGATTCCAAGGCCTTCGGTACGATGGAAGGTGCTGAGACATTCCTCAACGTTTTCGTATTCTTCCTGATCTTTGCAGGTATCATCCTGGACAAGATGGGCGTGCGCTTCACGGCGGTGCTTTCGGGCGCCGTGATGTTTGCAGGCGGCCTCATCAAGTATTTCGCCATCAGTCCTTCGTTCATAGGTTCCGGCCTCGAGGTCTGGTTCACCGAACACCTCAACTGGCACACGGGCGTCGGCTTCATCGACGACGTCCTGCCGTTCTACCATGGGATGCCCGCCTCGGCCACGCTTGCGGCCATCGGCTTCATGATCTTCGGTTGCGGCTGCGAGATGGCCGGCATCACGGTCAGCCGCGGTATCGTCAAGTGGTTCAAGGGACGTGAGACCGCCCTGGCCATGGGCTCTGAGATGGCCCTGGCACGCCTTGGCGTGGCGACATGCATGATCTTCTCGCCCTATTTCGCCAAGCTCGGAGGACGCATCGAGGTCAGCCGTTCCGTCGCTTTCGGCGTAGTGCTGCTCTGCATCGCCCTCATAATGTTCATCGTGTATTTCTTCATGGACAGGAAACTCGACGCACAGACCGGCGAGGCCGAGGAGAAGGACGATCCCTTCAAGGTCAAGGATATCGGCAAGATCCTCTCCAGCCTCGGTTTCTGGCTCGTCGCCCTGCTCTGCGTGCTGTATTACTCCGCCATCTTCCCGTTCCAGAAGTATGCGGTCAACATGCTGCAGTGCAACCTGACCCTGACCGAGCCCGCAGCCGGTTCGTTCTGGGCCGGAGACTCCATCACGATCATACAGTACATCATTATGCTCGTGGTCGCGGTCTGCTCTTTCGCCAGCAATTTCATCAAGAACAACAAGAATCTTAAGTTCGGCCTTATGGCCGTCGCCGTCATAGCCCTGGTAGTCTACTGTCTGATGGGCTTCAAGCGCGGCACCGCCGAGACCATCTTCGCCGTCTTCCCGCTTCTGGCCGTGGCCATCACGCCTATCCTCGGCAACTATGTCGACCACAAGGGAAAGGCCGCATCGATGCTTCTCATCGGATCGATACTCCTTGTGCTCTGCCATCTGACCTTCGCCTTCATCCTGCCGCTCTTCAAGGGCAGCGCCGTCGGCGGCACCGTCGTGGCTTATCTCACCATCCTCGTCCTCGGCGCCAGCTTCTCGCTCGTGCCTGCGGCCCTGTGGCCGTCGGTGCCCAAGCTGGTGGACTCCAAGGTCATCGGCTCTGCTTATGCCCTCATCTTCTGGATACAGAACATCGGCCTCTGGCTCTTCCCGATCCTGATCGGCAACGTGCTCACCAGCACCAACGCTCCCGGCACCCCTCCCGACCAGCTCAACTATACCTGGGCCCTGGTGATGCTTGCCTGCCTCGGCGTAGCGGCGATGCTTATCGGCCTCTACCTCAAGGTCGTCGACAGGAAGAAGCATCTCGGACTCGAGGAACCCAACATCACGGAATAGTATGGCTGAGGCTGTGAAACGCCTTTATACGCGCCTGGCATGGGTGGCACTGGCTTGCCTGGTGGTACCCATGTTCGCGTCGTATTTCTTCGACGACATGTTCTCGACGATCTCGTATCTGTTCGAGGATCCGTCGATGACCGCGCTGGGCTGGGATGCGGCCGGTTACGGATTGTATACCAGCGGATACAGCGTCCTTTGCGTGTTCGGCGGCCTGGTCGTGTGCGGCATCCTGCTGGACAAGTGGGGGGTGCGCATCACCGGCTCAATCTTCGTCGGAATGATGGCCGCAGGAGCCCTGCTGGTGCTGCACGCCATAACCGCGGGCTATGCCCCGGCCAAGTCGCTGCGCTTGGCTTATGTAGGATGCATGCTCTTCGGACTCGGAAGCGAGATAGCCGGCACTGCCGTGACCAGATCCATAGCGAAATGGTTCAGGGAAGGCCCCATGGCGCTGGCCATGGGACTTCAGCTGGCCATCGCGCGCCTGGGAACGGCCGTGGCTCTGGTCCTGTCGCCGCGCCTTGTGGTCGAGAATGCCGGACACGTCTACAGCTTGTCCGAAACGGCGCGCCCCGCGGTGTTCGGCGTCGGACTTATGGCGGCGGGACTCATCCTGTGGGCCATCTTCGTAGCCCTGGACGCCCGTCACGACAAGGCCCACGGAGCCGTGGCCGCAGCATCCGGAGAGGATGCGTTCAGGCTTTCCGACGTGTGGAAGGTTTTGAAAAGCAGGAATTTCTGGATGCTTGGACTGCTTTGCGTACTGTTCTACAGCAGCATTGTAGCGTTCAAGAAGTTCGCGGGCGCCATCCTGATCCCGAGATTCGGGATCCCGGCAGCCACTGCGGGATGGATGGTCTCGATGCTTCCCTTCTCCACCGTGATATTCGCGCCACTTTTCGGACTGCTCGTTGACAAGCGTGGCAAGGGTACCCGCTGGATGATACTCGGCTCGGTTCTGGCGCTCATCGCACACCTTCTGCTCGCCTTCGCCCCTGAAGGGGTACCGTTCTACGGCTATCTGAGTATGGTGTTCCTCGGATTCGGCTATTCGCTCGTCCCCGCGGCGCTGTGGCCTTCAGTACCGAAAATCGTCCCCGACAAGGTGTTGGGGACGACATATTCGTTGATTTACTGGGTCCAGAACCTGGGACTCCTGTCATTCAAATGGCTGGCCGGAATCATCCTCGGAGCGTCTGCCGCCGGCGCCGTCAGCGGGCCGGTACGCGTTGAGCTTATGTTCGTTGGCCTCTGTATAGCGGCCGTCGTCATAGCACTGCTCTTCTCGCGCATCTCGCGCCGTAATCCCGGACTCCGCCTGGACGCCCCGGCGGGGAAATGACCTAGAGTTTCCTGACCGTAGCGCCCCTGGCAACCTGGAGAACATTGACCTTGGTGTCGGGGGCGGCTTCGTATTGGCAGGTGGATGCTCCGCTGGCCTCTATCTCGATGGCGCGCACGGCCGACACCCTGCAGTTAGAAGCACCGGACAGCCGTACCCTGACGTCCTGGGACTTTGCGCTCCTGGCGTCGATGGAGGCCGCTCCGGAGCCCTCTACATCGAGGGCCTGGAGCGCGGAGGAGGAGACGAACTCCGCCCTGGAGGCGCCGGAAGTCTGGAGCTTTACCTGCCTCATGGCGCCGCCTATGTTGGCGTGGGCGCTGCCCGTAAGTTCGGCTTCCAGCAATGATGCATCGACGTCGACCTTGATCTTTGAGGCTCCCGAGGCGTCGAGGGAGACCGTGTCGAAACGGCCTTCCAGGGATGCCTGGGATGCTCCGCTGAGCCTGATGTCGGCCTTGGGTGCCGGGACGGAGAGTCCGTCGGCGTGGGTGGCTCCGCTCATGTCCAGGAGGAACGTGCGGTCACGCAGGGCAGGGAAGGCACCGTCGCACTTGAGCCTTGCCGCCCCGCTGAGCGAGACGCTCTCGAGGGTGGGCATGTGGACCTCGGCGCGTATCGCTCCGTCCTTGTCCGAAGAGAGTTTGCGCTGCACCGAGGCGGGGAGATTGGCCAGGCTGAGGACGAGGTTCCTGCCGCTGACTTCCACCTTGATGTAAGACTCCAGGTAGTCGGGGGCCTCGACGTTTACCGAGTAGTCCGGGGACTGGGTGATGTGTACTTGGAACGCGTTCGACGCGCAGATTCCTGTGAATCCCCTGAGGGAGTATGACCTGTCGATTGTTCCGGCCAGTGCCGGGACCAGGGCTGCTATTGCGGCCAGTACGGTTAAAATGGTCTTTTTCATATCTTGTGCATCTATTTGTCATTTCAGGAGGAGGTGGACTCCGTCGAGCAGTGCGTTGTAATGCTCCCGGAGGATGGCGGTCTTCTCGGCTTCGCTGAGTTCGTCCGGAAGCTGGTCGGCCAGGGGGATGGCCTCGTCGGTAAGGCCGAGCAACTGCTGCGAACGGCTTTCGTCGGGACCGGCTTTCTCCCAGGCCTTCGTGACCTGGGCGATGTAACTGCGGTAGATGCCCTCGGGGGTGTTCTCCGCGCCGCGGAGCCAGTCCCTGCTGCGATCTGCCTTCGGCAGGAGCAGCAGGACGGCGAGCGCCGCGGCCGCGGCCGCAGGCAGGACGGTCCGGAAAATCCGGACCCTGCGCCTGCCGGCCGCCTCCCACTTCCCGAGGAAGCGGTCTTCAGCCCCTTCCGGGGGAAGCTCCGTGTCGAAGCCTGCGGCATTGTTGCGTATATATTCTTCCAAACTGTTCATATCATCGATGTTTTCAGTTCCTTTGCGAGTTTTGCCCTGCCACGCGAAAACCACGAGCGGAGCGTGACTTCCTTCTGTCCGGTCAACCGGGCTATCCCGGAGTAGTCCATCCCCTCTATTAGCACCAGGTCCAGGATCAGGGCGTATGGATGCGGCAAGCGCTCCATCGCGGCACGGATGCTCATGACATCCATCGTCACGGCTTCGGCCTCTTCCTCCTCAACTTCATCGACCGTAAGGCCCTCCAGTGCGTCAGCGGCCCTGTTCCTGCGGCGCAGCGCGTCGATGGACATCCTGATGCAGGTGGTCCTGAGCCATGAGGCGGCCTGGGCAGGGGTCGCGCTGCGTACGCCCCTGTCGATGTACCGCATCAGGGTATCCTGCATTATCTCCTCCGCCTCTGCGCTGTCGCGGACTATGCGCAAGGCCGTATTGTATATGGCCTTGCTGTGGGTGCGGTAGAATGCTGTGGCTTCCTGACGGGTCATTTCCGGTTGTTCTCTGCCTTAATAACGCAGGAAAGACGGTGGCGTTGCACCGTCTTTCCAACTTTTTCAAGATTTTTCTCAGAACGGGAGGTCGTCGGCCCCTTCGCCCATAATGTCGATGGGTGCTGTCTGTACCGGAGCGACAGGCTGCTGCGGGGCGCCGGCCGGGCGTGGCTGGAAGCCTGCCGGCTGGTTGAAGCCCTGCGGCGCCGGCGTGGGCTGGGGATAGCCCTGGGTGCGCTGCTGCACGAAGCCGTCCTGTCCGTCGGCTGCGGGATTGTCGCTGCGTTTGCCCAGCAGCTGGATATTGTCGACTACCACTTCCGTGGTGAACTTCTTCACTCCCTGCTGGTCAGTCCACGAACGTGTCCTGAGCTTGCCTTCGATATAGACTTGCATTCCCTTGCGGATGAACTTTTCGGCAAGGTCTGCGGAATTCCTCCAGGCGACGATGTTGTGCCATTCGGTGTTCTCACGGAGCTCTCCGCTGCGGTCCCTGTACCGCTCCGTGGTGGCCAGGGTGAAAGATGCGACTTTGGTGGCGTTCTGTGCGCCGGAATTGCCTTCGAGGTAACGTACTTCGGGGTCTCTGCCAACGTTACCGATCAACATGACTTTGTTCAGTGACATAATGGTTAGGTTAAAATGATGGACTTCCTTCGGAAGCCCTTATGACAAATATAGCAAAAGAAAACGAAATAATCAACCCGCAATGCCGCCGGTCGAGAAGAGATCCGCCAGCTCTTCAGCGGAGGTGCCGTCGAAGCTGCGGCCGACATCAAGGCCCCGGAGGGCCTCCAGGACGGCGGCGCGCCCGAAGCGGCATCCTTCGAGCGCCGCTGCGATCCCTTCGGCCGGCAGGCTTCCTATGAAGTCTCCGCCGAAAGACGCCTCTTTTATCCTGCCGTGAACTATGCCGCAGTTGATCTGTACGGTTCCGCAGGGCAGTTTCAGTGCCTGCGTGAACTGTGCCTTGGGAGAATGACCGAAATTCCATTCCCATGTGGAGAACTTGTCCCTGCAAATCCTTTGGATATCCTCTTCCTGTTCCGGGGTGAGGAACAGTTGCGGGTCGGAATAGTCCCGGGAAAGGATGCGCTCCAGGGCATCCTTGAACTCCCCGATACCGGAGAACTGCGGGAGATAGTCCTTCAGGTTCGCGACGCGGCTGCGGACCGATGCTATGCCCGCCGCCTCGAGCTTGCTCCCGGGAACGGCCAGGGCTGCGGTAAGCTTTTCGATATCAACGTCGAACATCAGCGTGCCGTGTACCATCAGGCGGTCCTTGAAAACCCTCTTGGCATAGCCTGAGACCTTGCGTCCGTCCACGGTGATGTCGTTGCGCCCGTTCATCTCGGCGGGAACCCCCAGCGAGCGCAACGCCTCCAGCATCATGTGCATATAGCCCGGATAGTCCCGGTCCAGGTCATTGGAGCGTCCTACGATGGTGTAGTTGAGATTCTGCAGGTCATGATATACCGCTCCGCCTCCGGTGACCCTGCGGGCCAGTATGATGCCGTTGGCTTCGAGGTAGGGGAGATTGACTTCGGCATAGGCGTTCTGGCTCAGCCCGATGATGACGGAAGGTGCGTTGCGCCAAAGGTAGAATACCGTCTCGTCCGACGGGAACCGCTCGAGGCAGTATTCGTCGAACGACATATTGAAATGCGGGTCTGTGCTGCTGTTGCGAAGATACTTCATACCCGGAGATACTCCTTGCAGACTGTCTAAATGAGTGCGTCGATGTCGGGAGCCTCACCCGTCATTACGGAGTAGCCGGAGACCGCCTGGTTCACCAGCCATTCGCTCCCGGGCAGGTATCTGGCTCCGGCATCCAGCATCCTTGCCCTCAGCAGGCCAGAGAATGCCGGGTCGCGATAATTGGCCTCCAGGACGAAAGGCTTGCTTATGGAAAAGTCCTCTCCGGTCAGTACGGAGAAGCATTCCAGGGCTGCCGGAAGCGCATAAACAAGGAGATCGGTTCCGTGCAGTCCATCCTTGAAAGAACTGATATCCGCTACCTTGAAGCCGTACTCAGGCAGGCCCTTGACGAAGACTTCAGCCTTGGATGCGGTACGGTTCATGACCGTCGTGGCGAATCCCATCTCGGCCGCGGCGACGGCCGCCGCCTTGCCGGCTCCGCCGAGCCCTACTATGAGCGCGGCCGGCCTCCGGCCGAAGCGCTCCGTGAGTTGCGCCCGCACGAACTGGTGGACCTTTATATGGGCGTTCGCTCCGAAAGTGGAGTAGAACTCCCTGACGATGCCCGGGAACAGCGCTTCTCCCACGGTCAGGATCACTCCCGTAAAGTCTGAATTATAGGCGCTGACCCCTTCCGGGGTCTTGACCAGTATGTTGGCAGCCCCCGTCAGGGCCACCGGCCCGGACACGATGTCGGCTTTGGCATAGGCCTTCTCCTTGAACGGGGCCGTGACATTGACGGCCCTGTATCCTTTGAGGAACCTGGAATACGACTCCTCGAAATACTCACCGCGTATGAGGTCGTACGAGTATTTCCCGTGATATGCCGCATCGAAGAGCCTCGGGCTCTGCGAATGCTCGATGGGATGTCCTATGAGACCGAATTCAGGCATTTCTCTGTCGTACGGCTTCGAAAAGCAGGATGGCCGCGGACACCGATGCGTTGAGGGAATCCAGTTCCCCGAGCATCGGTATGCGGATGTGGGCGTCCGCCGCCTCGCGCCATGCGGCCGTGAGGCCGGTGGCCTCAGTGCCGATGACGATGGCGGTCCCGCCCCTCATGTCGGTATCGTAATACCAGGACGAATCCTGCAGTTGTGCCGTGTATATGTTTATGTTGTTGTCCTTAAGCCACTTGATGGCCTCGTCTGAGGTGCAGCAGGCGACCGGCACGGTGAAGACGGCCCCGATGCTTGCCCTGATCAGGTTGGGGTTGTACAGGTCCGTCAGCGGATCGCAGATCAGGACGGCGTCCGCCCCGGCCGCATCCGCGCTCCGCAGCACGGCGCCCAGGTTCCCCGGCTTCTCCACGCCCTCCAGCACCACCACCAGCGGATTCTCCGGCAGCCTCAGCTCCCCGAGCGTCCTCTCCTTCACTTTCACCTCCGCTATCATCCCTTCGGTCCCGCCCCTGTACGCAATCTTCCCGTACAGCTCCCTCGGCACCTCTATAACCTGCTTCGCGGCAGAAAGAACCTCGAGGTCTGGCAGCGGACATTCTGGAGCTTTTACCCGGGTAGGGTCCGCGTTGCGCGTCAGCGCACTGTAGCGGATAGCGGAAGAATGTCCGACTGCCAGACCGACTATGTCCGGGCAGTAAAAAAGCGTGTCGATCTCGAAACCGGCGCGGACGCAATGCTCCAGCTCCCTGCGCCCTTCCACGACAAAAAGCCCCATCTCCTTGCGGAGGCGGGCTTTCTCCTGAAGGGCAAGAAGCGTCTTGACCTTGGCGTTCTGCGCCGATGTGACCGACTCGAATCTCACTGCTCCTTCTCCTCCTCCTTCTTCACGGTCTTCTCCGGCTTCATCTGCGGGAAGAACAGGACATCCTGTATGGTGGTCTGTCCTGTCATGAACATCGTCAGACGGTCTATGCCCATACCGAGACCTGAGGTCGGCGGCATACCGTACTCCAGCGCGCGCACGAAATCATAGTCGATGAACATCGCCTCGTCGTCGCCCTTGCTCTTGAGCCTGGCCTGCTCCTCGAAACGCTCCAGCTGGTCGATCGGATCGTTCAACTCGGAATACGCGTTCGCCAGCTCCTTGCCGCACACGAAAAGCTCGAAGCGTTCCGTGAGCGAGGGATTGCTGCGATGACGCTTAGTCAGAGGGGACATCTCGACGGGATAATCGATGATATAGGTCGGGTCGATGAGATTCTTCTCGGCATATTCGCCGAAGATCGCATCGATGAGCTTGCCCTTGCCCATGGAAGGCTCCACCTCCACGTTCAACTTCTTGCAGGTGGCGCGGAGTTCGTCCTCGTCCATACCGGACACGTCGACTCCAGCGTACTCCTTGATCGCATCGAGGATCGGAAGCCTGCGGTAAGGGGGCTTGAAATCCACCTCGTGCCCGCCGATCTGCACCTTGGTCGAACCGTTGACCTTCATCGAAATCTTCTCCAGCATCTTCTCCACGAACTCCATCATCCAGATGTAGTCCTTGTATGCCACGTAGATCTCCATGCAGGTGAACTCGGGATTGTGGGTCTTGTCCATACCCTCGTTGCGGAAATCCTTGGCGAACTCGTAGACACCGTTGTAGCCGCCCACGATCAGGCGCTTGAGATAAAGCTCGTTCGCGATGCGCAGGTAAAGCGGGATGTCCAGTGCGTTATGATGGGTGATGAAAGGACGTGCGGTAGCGCCTCCGGGGATGCTCTGAAGGATAGGGGTCTCCACTTCGAGGCAACCTGCTTCGTTGAAGTACTCGCGCATCGTAGCCACTATCTGGGCGCGCTTGATGAAGGTTTCCTTGACCTGGGGATTGACGATCAGGTCCACATAGCGCTGGCGGTAGCGCAGTTCCGGATCCGAGAAACCGTCGTGGACGGTTCCGTCGGCATCGGTCTTGACTATCGGGAGCACTTTGAGCGACTTGCTGAGCAGGGTGAGTTCCTTGGCGTGGACGGAAAGCTGACCGGTCTGCGTGATGAAGGCGAAACCCTTGATGCCCACGATGTCGCCGATGTCGAGCAATTTCTTGAACACGGTGTTGTACATGGTCTTGTCCTCTCCCGGGCAGATCTCGTCGCGCTTGACATAGACCTGCATGCGGCCGGTCTCATCCTGCAGCTCCATGAATGAAGCGGCGCCCATGATGCGGCGGGACATTATGCGTCCCGCAATGCAGACGTCGGTGAGATTGCCCGCCTCGGGGTCATACTTGTCCTTGATGCCCTGGGCGCTTTCGTTGACCGGATAGAGGGCGGCCGGATAAGGCTCGATGCCCAGTTCCCTGAGCTTGGCGAGCGATTCCCTCCTCAGTACTTCCTGTTCACTATACTCAATATTGCTCATACTTTTTTGTTTTAAAGTCCACAAAAATAGCACAATTAATCCGTATTTGCCCCATGGCAGGCATTTTTATTGAATAAAAATTCGGTTCTTGAAGAAAAAAACGTAACTTTGAACGAATATGGCAAAGGAGTGCAAATGGGTTGTCAAGGAGCCGGCCGATCCCGCCAAGGTGTCGAGGCTGGCTACTGAAGTCGGCATCGACAAGGTGCTGGCCGAACTTCTGGTGAAGCGCGGCGTCGAGACTTTCGAGCAGACCCGCTCCTTCTTCCGTCCGCAGCTTTCCGACCTGCACGACCCTTTCCTCATGAAGGATATGGACGAGGCCGTCGAGCGTCTCCGCAAAGCCATCGTCACACACGAGAAGATCCTCGTGTACGGCGACTATGACGTCGACGGCACGACTGCCGTATCGCTTGTCTATTCTTTCATCAAGCATTTCACCGACCAGGTCGACTTCTATATCCCCGACCGCAACGACGAGGGCTACGGAGTGTCCATCAAAGGCCTGGATTGGGCCGCTGACAACGGCTTCTCCCTTGTCATCACCCTCGACTGCGGCATCAAGGCCATCGAAAAGACACGCTATGCCGCCAAGCACGGCATAGACTTTATCATCTGTGACCATCACCTTCCCGACACGGAGCTCCCTCCTGCCGTGGCCGTCCTCGACCCCAAGCGCGAGGACTGCCACTATCCTTTCGACGACCTGTCGGGCTGCGGCGTAGGTTTCAAGCTCGTCCAGGCTTATTCCCAGCGTTACGGAGTGCCGTTCGAAAGCCTCGTACCACTGCTGGACTACCTTGTCGTCAGCATCGCCTCCGACCTCGTTTCCGTGGTGGGCGAGAACCGCGTGCTGGCGCACTACGGCCTCCGGCAGCTCAATGAAGCGCCCCGGGCAGGACTGCTGGCCATGATCACGCTTTCCAAGCTTGAACTCGGTCACATCACCATCGACGACATCGTCTTCAAGATCGGTCCGAGGATCAATGCCGCCGGACGTATGGAGACCGGCCGTCTTGCTGTCGAACTCCTTACCGCCTCAGACCTTGACGAGGCGATGACCATCGGCGAGAAGATAAACGAAAACAACAACGACCGCAAGAGCATCGACCGCGAGATCACCCAGGAGGCCCTGGAGATGGTCCAGAGAGGGGAGAGCCTCGCGTGGAAGAATGCCACCGTCGTTTATAATCCCAGTTGGAACAAGGGCGTGGTCGGCATCGTCGCCTCGCGCCTCGTCGAGGCGTTCTACAAGCCTACGATCGTTCTTACCAGCTCCAACGGTTTCGTCACCGGATCGGCCCGGAGCATCCAGGGCTTCGACCTCTATGAGGCCATAGAAAGCTGTGCCGACCTCCTCGAAAATTTCGGAGGCCACGTCTATGCCGCCGGACTTACCCTCAAGGAGGAGAATCTGGAGGAGTTCAGCGCCCGGATCGACAAGTTTGTCGGAGAGAAGATCACGGAGGAGATGCTTACTCCCGTGGTAGTCATCGACGCAAAACTCGACTTTGCCCGCATCACCCCTAAGTTCTTCCGCATACTCAAGCAGTTCCAGCCCTTCGGCCCGGGCAACAACAATCCTCTGTTCATCACGGAGAACGTCTACGACGACGGCAATGCACGCAAGGTCGGAGCCGGAGGCGTACACGTCAAACTCGAGCTGCTCCAGGAGTCACAGCCCTATCACCAGATTCCGGCGATAGCCTTCAATATGTCGGATTTCTATGATTACATCAAGGCCGGCAATCCTTTCGATGTCTGCTACGCCATAGTCGAGAACTACTACCGGGGCAGTTCCAACATCCAGCTGCGCATCAAGGACATGCACGAGCGCGAGGACATTATCTGATTATCCTCGCAGGCACTCCGCCTCCACCGAATCCACCGGGGCCACCGGGACCTCCGAAGCCTCCCGGCCTGCCGCCGGGACCGCCGCCACTGCCTCCTCTCATCGAGTTGAACCTGTAGGCCAGCGTTACCAGCACGTAGCGGCCGAAGTTGTGCGTCCACCTGTTGGTGACGAAGTCGGTACTCATGGAGGTGCTGAAGCCCCTTGTCTTGTTGAAGAGGTCGTGGACCGTTACGGACAGGTCGACGTTGTTCCTGGGGCCGAAGCGGAAGCCTCCGTTCAGGTCGAGGATGTTGTCGTTGATGGCGTTGTACTCCACTCCCTGCATGAAGGTCTTGGTGTAGTTGCCTCCGAGGTACATTACCTTGAAGATGTTGTTCAGCTCGAATCCCGCCCTGAGCGACTCTGTGAAGTATTCCGTGCTTGAGCCGGTGCTGTTCCACGAATCGACATAGGAAGCGTTGCCGTTGAGGTTGAAACGGATGTTGCGCGAGAAATTGCTGCGGATGCCGAGATTGACGCTCGGGCGCAGGTTCTGCGTGGAGATGAGTTCGTCGTTGACATAGGACGGGCTCATGTCCCAGCTTCCGGAAACGCCGGTGGAAATGATGCTTCCAATGGCAAGGATGGGGAATCCAAAGGATACGGAGAGGTTGGCGTTGTAGTTGCCGGAGGCATTCTCGTAGCTCGTGAAGGAAGACTGCGCCGGCATCGTGTAGTTATACTTAGGGAGATAGGTCTCCTGGGTAAAGTACGTGCGCCGGCTGACGATGGCATCCCTCCCGACTGTGAACGAACCGTTGATGCTGAAGGTCGTGAGGTTGGAATTGATCGTGCGGGGTATTCCGCTGTCGTCGCCAAGGGCTGTCCCGAGCAGGGCGTTCCTGGCTTCCTTGCCCAGGACGGTGCTGTAGGAGAGCCTGAACGAGTTGGAGGAACTCTGCTTGAGGTCGGGATTACCGGAAGAAACGGAATAGAGGTTGGTATTGTTGATCCTCGGCCTCAACTGCTCGATGGCAGGGGTGCTGTTGGACACGGACCAGCTGAACTGCCAGTGGTTCATCTGGGAATTGTTTCCTATGGTGAGCGAGGGGACCACGGACTGGAACTTCCTGGAGTAGATGGGCTCCTCCTCCGGGAAAGCGTCGCCGCGGTTCAGTCCGGTCATCCTGTATCCGAGGTCGGCCGAGAGGATGACATCCTTGCCGAAAGCCGTCCTGAAGCTCAGGGAAACGGTGTTGTTGTAGTTGTCGTTGGTCCTGCTGTAGGTGTTGACGGTGTCGATCACGCTCTTGGCATCGGTGATGTCATAAGCCCACTGGATGGTGCTGGACTTGGAGTTGGAATAGTTGTAGGCTATGCCTATGGTGCTGCGTTCGCTCAGCTCATACGCTGCGGAGGTCTGCGCGGTGAAACTCCTAGAGTCAGAACCGGTGTCGATGTCGAGGACAGTGCGGGTGATGGTCGAGGTGGTCGTGTCAATCTTTGCACTGACTCCGTCATTCTTAGAGTTGTTGATGTTCACGGACCCGGCCAGCCTCAGCTTGTTGTTGAAACCTTTGTTTACATTGGCTCCGATGCTGTATGACAGGCCGGTGGTGGAACGGTCGGTCGACGAGGAGGTTCCCTGGCGGGGAAGGTCGTCCTGGTAGTTGTAGTCGCTGCTGTGCGAGAATGACCTGTTGTCCGTAAGTGACAGGGATGCGTTGAGGCCGACGTTGCCGTCGGGAAGCGACTTCCTGCCGTTCACCGAGAAGCGGTGCGAGCCGTTGTCGGTCGTCGATGTGGACGAGGAGATGTTCCTGCGGGAGTAGTACTGAGCGTTGGGGAAGTAGATCCTCTCGCTCTTGGACTCGGACACGTTGTACGACGTGGAATAGTCGTAAGATGCTCCGATGCTGCCCAGCACGAAATTCCTGGTGGTGGGGCTCATCCACTGGCGCCTGACGCTGACCGATGCGGACTTGGCCTTGAGGTCGGCGGCACCGCCGCCGCCTGCGGCGCGGAATGTGTTGCCGCGCTGGCGGTTGCCGCTGTTGTTGATGTTGTTCATGTTGAACGAGCCTTCCACCTGCAGGGTCTCCGAAGACAACGTGACGTCGCCTCCGACGGTGTAGCGGAATTTATGGAAGGTCGTGTCGGTGTCGTAACCGCCTCCGACGAGGAAGTTGCCGTTGGTGACCATTTTCGGCTTGGTCCTGGTCTCGATGTCAAGGACCCTGCGCTTGGTCTCATTCATGCTGATCTGGTGCCTCGGGTCTTTGTTGGCGTACTCCTGGAAGGACTTGATGGTGACGACCTCCTCTGCCGGGAGGTTGTTGAGTGCGGTCATGGGAGCGTCGCCGAAGAGCAGGGCTCCGTCGATGTATACCGTGCTGATGTTTTCGTTGAGGACGGTGACGCCGCCGTTCGTAACCTCCACGCCGGGCATCTGCTCGAGGACGTCGATGGCCATCTCGCCCTTGTTGAGTTTGACGGCGGAAGCGTGGAAGGCTATGGTGTCCTCCTTGATGGACACGGGATTGGCCGCTTCCCTGATGACCGCGCCTTCGAGGGCGATGTTCTCGGTCTTGAGGCTGGCTATGACCCTGTTCTGTCCGGGGACTAGGGTTATGGGGTTGGACTGCTCCTGGAAACCGAGCATGCTGAACGTGACGATGGCGTTGCCTGCGGTGAGGTTCCTTATGGTGAAGGTCCCGTTCTGGCCGGTAACCGCATACGTGGTGTCGGCTTTCTCTCCTTCTCCCTTAGGCGATACTACGATGACGGTGACGCCGACTCCCGGCGCCTGCTCGGCGTCGTCCTCGATGAGGTAGACATTGCCTGTGAGAATGGCCTGCGAAGCCCTGGCTCGCTGCTGAAGGGCGGTCATAGCCTGGTTGCCGCCGCCGGGCCTGCCGCCGCCCCTGAACCCTCCGGGAGGGCCGCCTCCGCCGCGGTTCTGCGCGGTGGAGAGAATGGGGAACGACATGAGCAATACAAGGGTAAGAAGCCAGAATCTCGGTTTCATGTGCAGGTCTGTGTTAAGTTCAACCTTCAAAGATAATAAAAATTGCGGAATTTCAGCGCTTTATGAGATGAGATTCGCTATAATTCCGGCAATTTGCATAGGGGAGAGGGTGTCTGTGTCGATGATGAAATCGGCTGCGGCGGAGTAGACCGGTGTCCGCTCCTGCAGGAGCGCCTCGAAGCCGCCGTCCTTCAGCAGCGGCCGCTGGCCCTGTTCTCCTCCCAGATGCAGCCGCAGCGTCTCCGGCGTGGCTCTCAGGAATATGCACGTGCAATGCTCCCGGATCAAGGCGGCGTTCTCCGGCCTCAGTATCGCCCCACCCCCCAGTGACACTATGAAACTGCTCTGTTCCGGGCGGTCACCCCTCTGAAACTGTGCCACCCTCGGCAACATAAGAGGGAGGGGCCCATCGTCAGATGGGAGGGGTCCTGCGCAGCAGGACGTTTCAGAGGGGTGACCGCCCGGAACAAGAAGTTCGGAGAGTGCTGCGGTCTCAAGGTCG
>JAEEGF010379926.1_pt1 | contig 18891 bp, 16 predicted proteins | sample 9134171 | NCBI WGS metagenome assembly JAEEGF01 (sample SAMN16246542, study PRJNA631951) | gut metagenome | biome: gut microbiome; feature: rumen; material: AP-attached | host: Bos | place: Iran: Karaj | collected 2018-10
CTGTAAATTCCAATACCTACACCCACAATATAACGCAGTACAATAATGATTTCTACAGTCCTCTGTGGCAGGTTTTACAAGATTTTCGTATCTCCTATGCTCCACAAAAATCCCTCTCAGATCAGTCTGAGGGGGATTTTTCGTATCTAGTGGCCCAAAAAATGTCCCATTTTTATTCCCAAATTAATAACAAAAGATGTATACACTCTATTAAAGTCAGTTCAAATTTCGATACAAGCTACAAGAAGGAATAATAACTCTCCAGCCAATCAAAAAAGAGAGCAGTAGAGTTGAATCGCCGGTGGTTTTTGTTATCTTTGCACTGCATGAAACTCGTTGTACTCATATTATCCTTTCTACTCTCCTTCCTCTCCGGAGGAAGAACAGAGGTAGTTAATACGAGTTCACAGGATAATGGGCGGTACAGTGTATCCGAAAGCCAATCAACAGAGAAGACTGCAGATTATACCCAAAATAGGGAGCTCTGCATAACGGCTGCGCAAGGATATACTTTTGCAGGAGGTGGCAATTCGAATTCTGTTTCGATCCGTCTCACCCAGTCCGGGAAACGGACCTCGCCTCAGGTACGCTCCACCTTTCGAATCATCAAAGGTGGAAAAATCATTGATAACAACCATTTACATCCATTCCTCGCCCAATCTATCGTGCATCAAGCGGGAATGTATATTTCTGATAGATACCTGTTTTCCATTTGCAGCCTCCGGCTATAGCAGATTGTCAATGCTCTTTTGACAATAGGACAGTTATCTAATAATCAGAACAACCATCATGACAATTATCTGGCTGCTGGTCGGCTTGGGGCTTATCGTCCTGGGTGCTGACTGGCTCGTTGAAGGCGCTTCCTCCATCGCTAGGAGGGCTGGCGTCAGTGAATTCGTAATCGGCCTTACCATCGTTGGCTTTGGAACTTCGTGTCCGGAACTCGTGGTAAGCCTAACGGGAGCGTTGGAGGGGAATGCCGATATCGCCGTCGGAAATGTTATCGGCTCCAATATCTTCAATGTCCTGTTTATATTGGGCCTTACGGCGTTGTTATGCCCGGTCACTATGACTCAGGGCAACCGCAAGAAGGATATCCCGCTTACGCTTGCTGTTACGGTTCTCTATCTGGCGATAGGCCTGAACCGCACCATTTGGGGCATCGGCCAGACCGACAGTCTTTCCCGCTGGGAAGGGGCGCTGCTCCTTGCCATTTTCGCTGCCTATATCGTCCATTCATTCGTCACCGGCAAACCCGCAGAAGATGCTGCCGTATCCAAGTCTCGAAAACTATGGCTGGCCATTCTCATGGTCCTTGCCGGGCTCTCCGGACTGATATTCGGAGGCAATCTGTTCGTGAATTCTGCCACGGATCTAGCTCGGATGCTCGGTGTCAGCGACAAGTTCATCGCCGTTACGATTCTGGCCGGAGGCACATCCCTCCCGGAACTGGCCACCAGTCTCGTGGCCGCCCTCAAGGGACGGGACCAACTGGCCCTCGGCAACATCCTTGGTTCTAACGTCTTCAATATCCTCCTGATTCTGGGCTCTTCTGCCCTCATTACACCGCTTTCCTTAGCATCTGTGACATACGTCGATGCTTTGGTACTCACGCTAAGTATGATCCTGTTGCTCCTTTGGGCCTACTCTGGCCATAGAGAGCGGATTGACCGCTGGGAAGGCGCATTGATGCTCCTGCTTTTCGGAGCCTATTACACTTATTTGTTCATCAATCTATAATTATGGAAATCAAATTCGAGAAGGTTCACACTACAAAGGACCTCATTATATCTGCCATAGTTCTGGCCGCTGGCATCGGTCTCTTTTTTATCAATACAGGTTTGGGTGTCATCTTCGCCGCCTGCGGCATCTTGATGTTGCTTTTTTATAAGGGTGGATACATATGCGAAGGGGATAACACTGTGCTTGAAAAGAAAGCCCTTGATATCGCCCACTCTTGCAAAGACTCGCTGAAAGCGTTTCTGGAAGGCAAGGATGTGGAGCCTGAGGTGAAAACAAACATCAATGGCGGAATCATCCGACTGGAAGTATTCTACAATGCGACCGCATACATCGCATACGCCCAACTCTTTGACTTCTCAAATTACAACTATGAGCCCGCAACGGAAATCGTAGAACTGCGCGGTGAAAGAGCGGAAAAACTCATAAACAAACTTAAATGCATCGCATAATGGGTACAACTGAAGAAATCAAGATCAAGAAGGTTCATACTTTTCTTGACCTTGCCATTGCTAGTATCGTCCTTGCAGCAGGTATCGGGCTTTATTTTCTTCTTCCCGGCTGGGGCATACTGTTCTGCTTTATCGGTGTTCTGCTGTTTGTTTTCTACAAAAGGGCGGACAAACGCGTAGGAGAGGCCACGCTACTTAAAGAGAAGACTCTGGACATTGATCCAGAGTATCGAAGTGGAATCATTGACTTCTTTGAGCAAAAAACCGATACCCTGGATTTCGCTACTACTTCTGAAGCGGACCATCTCTATCTGGAAGTCTATTTCAATGCCGAAAAGCCAGTAGCGTATGTGCGGCTTTATGATGTGGCGGAGAACCGCTTTGACGCGGCCACAGAAATAATGGAACTTCGCGGCACCAGTGCCGAGAAACTCATCAGTAAGCTTTGAAAATAGTAGAAGAATATGTACAAAAAAGGACCGACTCGAAATGAGCCAGTCCTTTTTCGTTGTTATTCAGTTTATCGAAAGGATCTTAAAACCTCAAAGCCAGGCCTATGCCGTTATCAGTGGCACCTATTGACACGTTTGCGGCTCGAGGTTTAGGGGCGTATCTCCTCACATAGTCGTCCAGCATCCAATCAAGTTGTTTTCGACCTTTCCTCCAGAGGGGGATCCCGGCTATGAGACTGCCGGCGAACCCTGCCGCGCCTATCAAAGCCACCGCATCGTTTTCATTATTGATTCCGGATAAAGCGAATAGGCCGAACAATGGTGCGGATACGAGGCACAGGTTTGTACCCCAGGATTTGGTTGCCCTGGCTTTGCGGTACTGGCTCCCATAGATTGAATAACCTACAGCGTCGCTGAATGGTGTAAGGTAAAGATACGGGTCATAGATCTGCTCGTCAGGCTCGAAGAGCTGAGATTCTTCTCTTACGATCACTTGAGCCGAAAGGCTTACTGAAATGGCCAGCACAGCCATCATTACTAGAATTCTTCTCATATCTTCAAGTTTATTTGTGATGTTATAACGTTTTGCAAAAAGCAAGCCGCATTATATCTCCGAGGTAATAACGTAAATCTCCTAAATTTATTAGGAGATATAAATTAAATGACTATATTCGCGTAGTAACGTCTTATATGTGAGATTAGCTATGAAGCAGACATTAACCGCGAAAGAAGAGATGTTGATGAACATTTTCTGGGCGCATGAGCCTTTGTTCATCAGAGATTTGATCAGTTATATCCCCGAACCGAAGCCTCACTACAACACTGTCGCTACTTTGGTTAAGTTTTTGGAGGAGAAGGGGTTCGTGGAGAGGGAGCCGATGGCGAACTCCTTCCGATACAAAGTCAAGATTAGTGAACGGCAATATCGCGGGAACACGATTTCCAAAGTTGTCGCCCGCTATTATGACAACTCCTATCTCAACTTGGTATCCCAGTTCGTGGAGGAAGACAAGATGGACCTTCAAGATCTGAAAGACCTGATCGCTAGAATTGAAAAGAATAAGAAATGACACCATTTTTATTATATATAGTTCGAGGTGGTTTGTATCTTGGCCTGTTCTACGCATTTTACCTGCTGGTAATGCGTCGGACCACTTTCTTCAGGCTGAACCGGGTGCTCCTTCTGGTGGGGAGTTATCTCTGCTTGCTTCTTCCATTTATCCGGATCCGGCCGACAAATGTCGTTTTGGTCGACCCTGTATGGGTTTTCGGATGGGCATCTCCAGATAACAGATTAGCCGAACATGCTCTCCAATCCTCCTTCCCGTGGAAGGAAATCTTATTGGCGATTTACATCTTTGGAGGGGTCGCTACGCTGACTCTTTACCTGGTGTCCGCATGCAAGACGGGGCGCTTGATCCGTAAAGGAGAAAAAACCAAGAGAGATGGCTTCCGTCTGGTGTTGCTGGAAGAGAATATTCCTTCTTTCAGTTGGGGACGTACAGTGGTGATTGGCTTGAAGGACCTGAAAGATAATCCTGCCATATTCACGCATGAGCTTATGCACGTAAAGTGCCGGCACTCACTGGATCTTATCTTCTTTTTACCAATCCAACTGCTTTTCTGGTGGAATCCGTTGGTCTGGATCGCTAGGGAGGAATTACGCCTTCTTCATGAATATGAAGCCGATGAGCGAGTTATTCAAAATGGCGTTGAAGCTGCTCAATATCAATTACTTCTCGTGCGTAAAGCAGTGGGGGAGCACCGCTTCTCGATGGCCAGTGGTTTCCAGCATGCCAAACTCAAGAGCCGCATCGATATGATGCTCAAACCGTCGTCCTCCCGGTGGATTCGTTGGTCATATCTGGCCATCCTCCCTGTGTTGGCCGCTTTCATGTTGGCTTGTAATCCGGCCATGGAATCCGAGGAAATCGAGCCAGATCCCGAGTTGATTCCTTTCCGGCTGGTGGAACGGAAACCGACCTTTAACGGGGGTGACGCGAATGAATTCTCCAAATGGGTGAATTCGCGGCTCGTTTATCCTAAAACGGCTAAAGACGAAGGTGTACAAGGCCGTGTGACCTTGCAATTTACTGTTGGGACTGATGGAGCGGTCCGGGATGTTGTCGTGCTTAAAGGGGTTAGAGAAGATTTGGATACGGAGGCGTTACGTGTGGTCTCCGCTTCTCCGAAGTGGGACCCCGGCGTTAGGGCCGGCGAAATCGTTCCGGTCACATTTGTCTTCCCTGTTATTTTCCAACTCAGATGAAAAGATTATTATTCATATTATCAGTCTCGATGGTCTGCGTTCAGCTCGGTGCTCAGACAACCCATCGTGATTCAGTGCTGGCCGAGGCGCGCTACCTGAAGAGTATTTACCGCACCGATGATGCCATCGAGAAACTCTCGGCATTGGTACGGCCGGGCTCAATGGATGAAGGTGTACTGGCTGAGCTGGCCGACTGCCATTTTCAGAGCGGAGCCTATGAGGATGCGCTCGGAACATATTATATGCTATCTTCATTTGCCCAGGACAATATACTCTACAAGATCCGTCTGATGCAAGCCTCTTATCGGCTGAAGGCATATCCTCAGAGTATCCAGGCAGGGCAGGCGGTTCTCCAGAGGGATTCCATCCCGGCGGTCGTCAGTTTCATGGGTGATGCTTTCAAACAGATGGAGAAACCTGATTCGGCTTTATGGTACTATCGGAAGTCATTGGCTCTGAAGCCAATGAACGAATCGGTCCTGTCAAAGGCGATGGGTATTCTTCTCGATTCCGAAAACTATGATGGGGCGATCGCTCTTAGCGAACCTTTCCTTGCCGAGGATCCTGACAATATGACGATAGCGCCACTGCAAGGCGTCGCCTTTTATCGGAAGGGAGATTATGAGACCGCCAGCAAGGTGTTCCAGCGTCAGGAGGATATTGGCAATGACACCTACCCGATCCACTACTATCTGGGTCAGAGTTACTGGCACGATCTGGTTTTATACCGGGCTGATAAAGAACTCATTGCCGCATGGCAGATTGACTCCAGCGATGTGGGATTGGCTTATGCCATCGCCGCGGCGAAAATGGATGCTTACCGTCCGTTTGACAGGGATGTGAAACCTTGGCTGGACAAAGCTCTGAAGATGCTGGAGCCGGATCCTGCCATGATGTCCCGTATTCATCAGCAATATGGCCTAGGATACTACAAAACGCAGAATTCCTGGGATCAGGCCATCGAACATTATAAAGAAGCCTACAAGTATAATCCGAAGTTTATTTCGGCCCTCTCCACCATCGCTTATTGTTATCAGATGAAGAAAGATTACAAGCAAGCACTGGATTGGTATGAAAAGTACCTTAAGGTCGCCCGTCCGGGCTCGAACGGCTATGAGTTCGCAGTCGACAATGTGAAATACCTTAAAGGAGAATTGTTTATGGAAGAGAAGTGAAATTGTTTGTTAACTTTCAAGGGCTTCAGACGTCTAAAGTATATACAACGATATTGGTTTTCCGCATGAAACGAACATTTCTCACCGCTTTTTCTATCCTGGCACTGTGCCTTTCCGCAAAAGCCCAGGTCTTCATATTGAATGATAACCTAATGGACGGAAGGATGGCCGAGGTCAGCGGCACCGTCGTTGACTCTCTCACCAACGAGCCGATTCCTTTCGCCTCGTTCTATGTCATCCCCGCCAAGGACACCACGATCAGCAATTTCACACTCACCGATGCCGAGGGTAAGGCCAAACTGGAGGATGTCCCTTACGGCAACTATGTCCTTCGTGTGGAAATGCTTGGTTATCATCCTTTTGTATTAGAGAAATATTTCCGGGACAGGATGGTGGACATGGGAACGATCAAGCTCAAGATCGATGAGAATTACCTTAATGCGGCGGTCGTGACCGATGTGGGCAATCCGATTATCGTGAAACAGGACACCGTCGAGTTCAACGCTTCGTCCTTCCAGGTCGGCACTAACGCGATGCTCAAAGATCTCCTGAAACGCATGCCGGGAATGGAGATTACTGACGAGGGTAAAGTCAAGTTCAATGGCAAGGAGATTGACAAGCTCACAGTAGGCGGACGTACATTTTTCTTTGGAGATCAGTCCACAGCCCTGAACAACCTGCCCGCATCGATCGTGGACAAGATAAGGGTGATCGACCGGGAGTCGGAATCCACAAGGGATACGGGCATGCAGGACGGAGCGAGGGAACAAGTCCTCGACGTTGCCTTGAAGAAGGAATATGAGAAAGGCTGGTTCGGCAACGCCGGCGTGAAGGGAGGAACCACCGCGGCTCATGATAAGGACAACCCCTTGAGGGATGACCGAGGCCTGCTTTACAGCGGTAACGCGCTTGTGGCGGCGTACTCGGAGAAAGATCAGTTGACCTTGATCGGCAACGGGATGAACATCAACGACGCGGATGGAGTGGTCTTCGTGGCCGTCAGCGCTGACGGGACCACCAGGACCAGCAATATCGGCCAGATATCCTCGGCCGGGCAGCTGGGAGTGAATTACAACACACAGAGAATTAAGAACTTCGACACGACTATAGGAAGCAACTATAAATATGGTGACTCTCGTTCCGGGAACAAGTCATTCAGGACCACCTTTCAGGATGACGGGAATATCTTTTCTTCCTCGGAGAATTCCGGGAGGGGGTTCTCCAACTCTGTCGCGGCTGACGCTGAGATAAAGAAGGAGAGCGGCAAGGTTAGGGTACGTATAACCCCGAGTTTCTCTTACACCTGGAACAATGACTTCAGTACTTCAACATCAGAGACCTCAAGGGAGGGCTTGTTCATAAATAGTTCAAAAGGCGATGTCCATAGCTTAAGCTCCACCATGAGGCTATATGACTACAACGCCATCACCTTCAGGGACCTTTGGGGGAAGAAAAACCGGTTTATCGAGTTCCAGGCGAGCTTCACTGTCGGAGACACTGACGGAGAGAGCGATGAGGTCAGCATTGTGAAAACAGCCTCCGGAGAAGATCGTAGGGACTTGAGGTACCAGTCAGACTCAAAGTACCGTATGGTCGGAGGAAGGGTACGCTACGCTGAGCCGATCGGAGAGAAAATACTCCTCTCGGGAAGCGCTTACCTGTCTTCCACTAGCCAGAACAGTCTGCGTGACGCTTTCGACGCCGCCGGGCGCAACGGCTTCTATTCCTCCGAGTCAAATGCCCACACAATCAGCCAGATATACGACATGACCGCCCAATACAAGTTCGCCACTACAAGCTGGATAACACTTGGAGCCAGCATGTCGGGGCTTATGAATGAGACATATTCCAAAAGTTATGGAGTTTCAAGCACCACAGGCGCTGGAGAGTGGTACTGGCATGCGACCCCCACCTTGCGAATCCAACACATGGTGGGCGACAATCGTTTCACCGTGTCCACGTCCGGAACCTCGCGCCAGCCCGACAGAAGCTCCATGGTACCGGTCATGAATATCGCCGACCCGTCCAGGCCGGTGATAGGAAATATCTATCTCAAACCAGGTGGATACACCACATTCGTCGCCAGCTTTGACCGTAACAACAAGAAAAGATTCTCCAATCTTATGATGACCTTCTACGGCACCGTGAACACAAGACCTGTCACCTACGCCCGCTGGTACGACTCTGACGGTATCATGTATGCCGTGCCGTTGAACTCGAAGAAGAACTCTTTCAGCTCATCGCTATACTCGAGTTACAACACTCCGCTTGACAGCGGCAAAAAGTGGTTCCTGACTTTTGGAATCAGCGGAAGTGTCATACGTTCAACCAGTTATCAACCTAAGGGTACTCTTCCTGGAGTTGATAAGGACAGTTTCGACTATTCCTCGTTCATGGATTCTTTCTGGGGAGATCCCAAAGGGAACCTGTTCTTCAGCGGAAAGAGCGGCTTTTTCGAGGGTAATACCACCAGCTATGGTTACGATCCCAGCGTCACTTTGAGATATAGCTCCGGAGGCTTCACATGGAGAGCTTTCTCCTCGGCTTCACGGGAAATCGCCCGCTATTCCTTGAATAAGAATCTCAACATGAACACGTTGGACTCTTCCGTCGGGTTATCCGGCAACTACCGGACAAAACATGAGTTTGAGTTTGACACTGATCTCACATATCACTGGTACCGGGGATTCGCTGAGGGGTATGGCGATCCGGAATGGAGATGGAACATTGAGATTTCGAAGAATGTCAAGGCGTACACATTCAGCTTGCATATCCATGATCTCCTTGACCAGACCCGTAACCTGAACCACACTGTCACAGCCAACTACGAGCAGGACTCCTACACTCTGGTTATGGGACGTTACATTCTTTTCGGGGTCAAGTGGAACTTCGGCAAGATGAACGCTGTCAACAGTCAGAGAGCTCAGAACGCCGCTTGGAATATGGCGTTCTAAGCGGTCTCGCTGACAGTGACGTACATTTTTCCAAATACTTTTTTTTATATTCGCGGGACAATTTGATGGAATATGTACAGACAGAAAGGAAGCCCCGTTTATCTATTCTCAATAGTCCTTGTGGCGGTCATCGGGGGACTGCTGTTCGGATATGACACGGCTGTCATTTCAGGTGCTGAGAAAGGACTCCAGGCGTTTTTCAAAGGAGCGTCAGATTTCAACTATACTGACGGACTCCACGGTTTCACGAGCTCCAGCGCATTGATCGGCTGTATTATTGGAGCCTTCATTTCGGGTATTCTGGCCTCGAATCTCGGCCGTAAGAAGACCCTTTTCGTGGCGGGTGTCCTGTTCCTTCTGTCAGCTCTCGGGTCATATTTCCCGGAGTTCCTGTTCTTCCAGAAAGGAGTCGCCACAAAGGGATTGCTTGTGGCTTTCAACTGCTACCGCATCCTGGGTGGTGTCGGCGTCGGTCTGGCCTCTGCCCTCTGCCCGATGTATATCGCCGAGGTCGCTCCCGCGTCAAAGAAAGGTAAGCTGGTCTCTTGGAACCAGTTCGCCATCATATTCGGTCAGTTGGTAGTCTATTTTGTCAACTACCTGATTATCCGTTCCCATGCCAACGATCCCGCTGTCGTCGAATGGACAAATGCTGTCGGCTGGAGGGTGATGTTCCTTTCCGAGGCGGTTCCGGCGGGTCTTTTCGCTTTGCTGATCCTCCTGGTTCCCGAGACTCCTCGTTTCCTTGTGCTCAACCATCGTGACGATGAGGCCCTTACTGTGCTGTCCAATATAAATGGCGAGGCCAAGGCCAGGGAGATTATCTCTGAGATAAAGGATACCGCGGTGGAGAAGAAGGAGAATATCCTCGCATACGGTTTGATGGTCGTTTTCATCGGCTGCATGCTCAGCGTGTTCCAGCAAGTTATAGGCATCAACGCCGTGCTGTATTTCGCTCCGAGAATCTTCGAGTCGATGGGTGTGTCGAATAACATGCTCTTCACTGTCATCATGGGAGTCATCAATATCAGCTTTACTCTGGTGGCGGTGTTCACCGTGGAAAAGATCGGAAGGAAACCTCTGTTGATCACCGGTTCTCTCGGAATGGCTCTGGGCGCTATTGGAGTGGCCATGAGCAACGTCGTGAACCTTCCCGCTTTCATCCCTGTGCTCAGCATAATGATCTACAGCGCATGCTTCATGTTCAGCTGGGGCCCGATATGCTGGGTATACATCGCCGAACTCTTCCCGAACACGATACGTTCCGAGGCGACAGCCATCGCGGTGGCCTTCCAGTGGATATTCAACTTTATAGTGTCCAGCACTTTCGTGCCGATGTACAACTGGAGCCATTTCTTCGCTTACGCCCTTTACGGTGTGATCTGTCTTATTGCCGCTCTCTTCGTCTGGAAGCTGGTCCCGGAGACCAAGGGAAAGACTTTGGAGGACATGACAGGCTTCTGGAAAAAGTATTTGATCTGATTTGAATAAGGACATCATAATCTCAGCTCTTGGCGCCTTCCACAAGGTCGACCTGGAGGACATCCGCCACTTTTTCGGGGCGGATGTTCCTTCTCATGTACGCAAGAACGAGTTTGTCCAAAGGCTTGGAGCCTTCATAGTGGAAAGACCCCAGGAATGGCTCGGGAATATGCTCGAAAGGGATTTAAGGCTTCTTTTGACCCTTGTTGAGGCTGGACCGGAAGTACCTGTGGTTCAAGAGTATCCCGATTATCCTACCGTCTTGGAGACTGTCGGTCTGCTGAGAGTTGACGTGTCGGGAAAGGATTTCAAAGAGATATGGATCCCGAAGGAAGTCTATGATATTGTGGCTCCGCATATCCGTGAGGCGATATCCAGGGGAGAGACCGACGGAACTTTCGAGATGGAAAGGGCCGCTTTCGGTTACCTCAATCTTTATGGGGTCCTGACTGTGGATGAGTTCTATGAGAGGATGCTGGAATATAATGATTGGGCTGGGCGTTGGAGTGTTGAGACTTTCACATCCCGGCTTGTCGAGAGCCCAGTTTTCAAACTCTGCAGGATAGATCTCGGGGGAGAGCCTCACATGAGCGCTCCGGGCATATACGAGCCTGCCAAAATATTGTCGGGAAGAAAAGAGTTTCCGGATCTGGGCGGTCTCCGCGCTTTCACTCCGGAACAGGCGATCGAGGCTGGTTCCGGCGCTCCTGAATTCGTTTTCGGACTGGGATCGCCCGAGGGGAAGAAGCTTGTTGAGATGCTGCTGAACCTGGGATATTCAGGCAATGACCTGGTACTTGAGGAACACGACATCTGGATGAATTCCCAGATGGTTTGGGGAGATGAAGCCACTGAGGAGATATTCGGCTGCGTGTCTGACAGAGAAGACGACATCGAGACTTTCGAGGATTATAACGAATGCATGGAGATTGTGGCGGCCTATGCCAACAGCCTCCCGAAATGGCTCCTGGGAGGTCATTCGTCAAATGAGGCTAATTGCCTGAAAGTTATTCTCCAAAGCGAGGATGACCCGATTATGGATATAATCCGGAAGAATCCGTATATGAGCTTGTATGTTCCTCCAGTTCCGGGGGATGAGCCTTGCCCTTGCGGAAGCGGACTGTCTTACCGCCTCTGCCACGGACGGAACGTCAATTAGAAGAATTCTCAAGAAGATTCGGGCGCAGGAGTTTTGTGCGCTCAAGAGCCTGCTCATCCTGCCATGCCTGGATCAGTTTCGGGTTCCCGCTCAATAGCACATCAGGTACTTTCCAACCTTTGTAATCGGCCGGCCTTGTGTATACAGGAGGGGAGAGCAGACCGTCCTGGAAACTGTCGCTCAATGCTGAAGTCTCGTCTGTGAGCGCTCCGGGGATCAGCCTGACTATCGAATCCGCCAGTAACGCGGCCGGGATCTCACCGCCACTGACCACATAATCCCCAACCGATATCTCCCTTGTGACAAGGTGCTCCCGGATCCGATGGTCTATGCCTTTATAATGGCCGCAGAGGAGGATCAGGTTCTCCTTGAGGGATAACTCGTTTGAGATCGCCTGGGTCAGTATTTCCCCGTCGGGGGACAGATAGATGACCTCGTCGTAGTCCCGCTCGGATTTGAGTTCCGATATCATCTTGTCGACCGGCTCGACCATCATGACCATACCGGCGTCACCACCATAGCAGTAATCATCGACATTGGCCCGGAGACCGATGCCATATTTTCTCAGATTGTGGACATGGATTTCCACGAGGCCTTTTTTTATGGCCCTGCCTACTATAGAGTGCCCCAGCGGGCTTTCCAAGAGTTCCGGTACTACTGTCAGGATGTCTATGCGCATAAGAGGATGAGTTTCCTTTCGCGAAAATAACTTTTTTATTCGGTTTTTTTGAGTATATTTGTAAAATGCTGATTATGGCATGAATGTGTGTAACTCTAAATAATTGAAGTATGAGTGAAGATTTTGTTCCTGAGGTGAACAATACCCCAGATGTAGAAGAGACCAAGAGTCCTCTGAAGACAGTTGTGGAGAATGTTTCTGAACTTGCCGCGAAGGCTGGCGACCTGGTAGGTGATGCCGTGTCTGAAGTTGCTGCGGGTGTAAAGGAGACACTCAAGGAAACGGTAGAGGCGGTTAAGGACGCTGTGTCGAAGGATGACGACAAGGTTGAGGAAGTAGTTGAGGATGAGGAGGAAAAGGATGAGATGGTCGAGGAGACTGTCGACCTTGGCAGCTTGACGCTGGCCGAGTTGTCCGACATGTTCGACAAGCTATCGCAGGATGAGAACAGGATGAAAAGATATAAGGAGGCCGAGGCTATTAAGTCGGCTTTCTATAAGAGGCTTTCCAAAGAGAAGGCTGAGGCTGGACTTGGTTCCAAGGTTGATGAGCCTTCTTCAAGGGAGGACGTGATCGAGGAGGTGACCCCGGCCCCCCAGTCCGAGGAGGTCAAGGATAATCCTTTCGAGGCTATGGAGACCGCTTTCAAGGGTGTCTATGCCAATTATAAGAGAGAGCGTGCGGAATTTAACCGCCAGCAGGATGCTCAAAGGGAGGATAACTTCGTCGCCAAACAGGCTGTGATTGAGGATCTTAAGGCTCTTGTTGAGAAGCAGGAGGATGTGAGCTCCACGTTCCCGGCTTTCCGTGAGCTCCAGAACCGTTGGAGGGAGATTGGTCCCGTTCCCGCCACCAAGTTCCGTGACCTGAACGACACATATCAGTTCTATGTCGAGAAGTTCTACGACATGGTCAAGATCAACAGGGATCTGAGGGATCTTGATTTCAAGAAAAACCTCGAGGCTAAGCAGGAGTTCTGCGAGGCGGCTGAGAAGCTGGCCGAAGATGATAATGTGGTAGAGGCTTTCCGCGAGCTCCAGAAACTTCATGAGCAGTGGAAGGAGTACGGTCCGGTCGCCAAGGAGTACAGGGATTCTATTTGGGATCGCTTCAAGGCCGCCACAGCTGTGATCAACAAGAAGTATCAGGCTCATTTCGAGGGACAGAAGGAGAAGCAGCAGGAGAACCTTGAGGAGAAGACCAAGCTCTGCGAGCAGGTTGAGGCCATAGCTGAGAAAGAGGTCAAGTCCTCTGGTGAGTGGAACCAGTTGTCCACAGAGATCGAGGAGATCCAGAAGAAGTGGAGGACTATCGGGTTCGCCACAAAGAAGGAGAACCAGAAGATATATGACCGCTTCCGCGCGGCTTGCGACAAGTTCTTCGCCCGCAAGAGGGAGTATTATTCCCAGTTCAAGGACTCTATGAACGAGAATATGGAGAAGAAGCTCTCTATCATTGAGAAAGTTGAGGCCTTGAAGGACAGCAAAGAGTGGAAGAAGACCACCGAGGCCATCATCGCTCTCCAGAAAGAGTGGAAAGAGATCGGCGCCGTGCCTCGCAAGAAGTCAGAGCAGTTGTGGAAGAGGTTCCGCGCCGCTTGTGACGAGTTCTTCGCTGAGAGGGATAAGAATTCCAAGCCTGAGAATGACTATTACGGCAACCTCAGGGCCAAGAAAGCCCTTATCGATGAGATTAACGCCTATGAGCCCAAGGACGCTGAGGCCGACCGTGCCGCCGCTCAGGAGTTCGCGGAGAAATGGCGGAATATAGGTTTCGTCCCTTATAAGGAGAAGGAGAGTATCCAGAAGGCATATTCAGAGGCCATCCAGGCCAAGTTCCCGGATTATTCACCGAGGACCGCCAGGTCTGCCGCTCGTGGTGCCGCTCCCGCCCGCAAGCCTGTGAGCGAGAAGGACCGTCTTGTCCAGGAATATAACAAACTCCAGCAGGACATCGTCACTTACGAGAACAACATTGGCTTCTTCTCCGCCTCGAAGAATTCCGAGCCGCTCATCAAGCAGATGCAAGAGCGTATCGACGCCGCGAAGTTGGAGCTCAAGGAACTTGAAGCCAAGATAATCAAGGCTCAGGAAGGGGAGGAAGAGAAGTAAAGGATGGATAAGAATAGTATCACAGGCATTGTCCTGATGGGATTGATCCTGTTCGGCTTTGTCTTCTTTCAGAACAAGCAATATCAGAAACAAGCCGCCTATCAGGCTCAGCTCGACTCGATAGCAGCTGTGGAGCGCTATAGGGCGGACTCCGCGGCTGCCGCTGACGCTTTGAAGGATACTGCCCGTCTTAGAGACCTTGCCCTTCAGGGCCAAGATGCAGGCCAAGTGGCTATAAGCCAGGCTGTTTCTGTTTATAAGGATTCCCTTCTCGAGGCTGCCCACTCTGGTCAGGAGGAGATAATAACTCTTTCCAACGATAAGTTCGAGGTTGCTTTCACGACCAAGGGAGCCCAGCCGTATTCGGTTCTCCTCAAAGACTATAAGACTTACGGCGGGGATGATTTGTATCTGTTCAAGCCTGGTAACAGCCATTTGGGAGTTCAGATTTACGCCGGAGAGATGGTCAATACTTCTGATTTCATATTCTCCGTGGCTGAGAAGACTGACACTTCGGTTGTGATGCGGTTGCCCTTCGCCGGCGGAGGATACATAGAGCAGAAATACTCGATCCGGGAAGGGGAGTACCTTGTATCTAACTCCTTGTCATTCATGGGTATGGAGAACGTGATTCCGAAGAATGTGTTCTCCTATGACCTGGATTATATGATGACTATTCCCCGGATGGAGAAGGGATACAAGAATGAGACACAGTATTCCAAACTCAACTGGTACTTCTCCGGTGAGAAGAAGCCGGAAAGCATAGGTCGCGCCCGTTCAGCTTCCAAGAGGGTGGACAACAAGGTCGCTTGGTTCGCTTTCCAGCAGCAGTTCTTCTCCGCGATATTCAGGGCTCCGAAGGAATATTCATCAGCTGAGTTTGACATCAAGTTCTTCCCTGAGGACGATGCCGACAACAATCTGATGGCTTGTCAGGCGAGGATGAGGGGAGACTTCCAACCCGGTCAGAGAGAGACGGTTATCCCGTTCGAGTTCTATTTCGGACCCAACCACTACAAGACTCTTAAGTCTTACGACCACAAGTTTGAGAAGATCATTCCCTTGGGAGGTAGCGTTGTCGGACTGTTCACGAAGTACGTGATTATCCCCACATTTGACTTCCTCCGTAAGTTCATCTCCAACTTCGGGATCATCATCCTTATCATGACGCTCCTGATCAAGTTGGTCGTGCTTCCGTTCGCCTTCAAGACCTATTCTTCATCAGCCAAGATGCAGGCGATCAAGCCTGAGATCGACAAGTTGAACGCAAAGTATCCCAAGCAGGAGGACGCGATGAAGAAGCAGCAGGCCCAGATGGATCTCTACAAGCGGGCTGGAATCAGTCCGATGGGAGGATGCCTTCCTATGCTCCTTCAGTTCCCGATCTTGTGGGCGATGTTCCGGTTCTTCCCGGCATCTATCGAGCTTAGGCAGCAGCCCTTCCTTTGGGCTGAGGATTTGAGCGCTTACGACTCAATCATCAACTTCGGCACCAGAGTGCCTCTGCTTGGTGACCATATCTCCCTTTTCGCTCTCCTGATGGCGATATCGATGTTCTTCTATTCGAAGTTGACAACCGCTTCCCAGCCTGGAAGTGACGATCCGCAGATGGCTTCGATGAGGTTCATGAGCGTGTGGATGATGCCGATTATGATGTACTTCATCTGTAACAGCCTGTCTTCCGGATTGAGCTACTATTACCTCCTTTCCAACTTGATCACCATGTTGGAGACATGGGTTATTAAGAAGTGGTTCGTGAATCCCGAAGAGATCCAGGCTAAGCTGAAGGCCACCGAGGGCAAGAAACAGCCCAAGAGCAAATGGCAGCAGCGTCTTGAGGAAGCTCAAAGGATGCAGGCCCAGATGCAAAGGGAGCAAGCCAAGAAGAATGGTCGCCGATAATTTAAAGAATGTTCTTTCGAAACTGCCGCCAGAGGTTAAACTGGTGGCAGTTTCCAAATTCCACCCCACTGAAGATATTCTTGAGGCCTACAATGCCGGGCAGAGAAGATTCGGAGAGAATAGGCCACAGGAATTCGCCTCCAAAGTGGTTGAATTGCCAGGTGATATAGAGTGGCATTTTATAGGCCATCTCCAGACCAATAAATTAAAGTTGGTCTTGCCGTATGCTTCTCTTGTGGAATCTGTTGATTCCCAGCGACTTCTTGATGCGATTGAGAAGTGGGGGAGTGAGCATGACAAAGTCATAGACGTTCTTCTCGAGTTCCACCTTGGGGCCGAGGATACAAAAGGCGGATTCACTGAAGAAGAGATAGAGACAATCTTGGGCGGAGTCGAAGGGCCCTTCTCCCACATCTGTTTCCGCGGCCTGATGGGCATGGCGACCAACACGGATGATGTCTCTGTGGTCGAAGCGGATTTTGCCCGGATAGAAGCCTTTAAAAAAAGCCTGGAAGACCGTTATGATCTTCCAGACTTTACTGAGCTTTCAATCGGGATGTCTCATGACTGGCCTGTCGCCATCAGGCATGGAGCCACTATCGTGCGAATCGGCACAGCCATCTTCGGCCCGAGAGTATATTGATTTAAATACCATTTCTCACTTCGAGCCTGACCGTATGCCATGTTCCATTGGGCCTTTTAACCTCGAATGTGATTATGGCCGACTCTCCCTCTTGTGCACCCACCTGACGGAAGTAAATCTTCGCATGCTTATTAGCATCATTTGCGTAATAACCAAATTTGAATTTACTGTTTGTGGAGCTGACCCATCTAAAAGAAGGATCATATGTCAATTTGTCTGAAATTGAACCTGCGCAATCATAGTCATAGATTGTGAAGTATCTCTCACTTCCATCTTTGTTGACATAGAAAAAGTATGGGGTGGCTGAAGATTCTTCAACAAGTAGAGCATAGTTGGAGAGATCTTTTAGCGCTATACCGAATCGTGGCTCCTTCACCGTCATCTTCGTGGTGGCGATCTCGACATCATAATATTTGAATGTCAGCGTGGCGGTTCCGTAAGCGTTGGCATAGCTTATGTGATCGGTATTACCGTAGGAGACATCGTTTGAGATGATACTCGTGCTAGAGGATTTGATCTCGAATTTAGAATAATTGGAGCTGCTAAGCGTGATTAATTTGCCGTCCACCTTGTCGTAATAGCTGAAACGTATAGATCTGTTAGCGTGTCCGGATTGCCCGTTCCAGTAGTACGTCGAGGTGGCGCCCAAGGCTGATCCTTCGTATCGCACCTCGATCGCATGGATCATTTTCAGCGTGACCGTCTTGATCGTGATATCCTTATACTTGAAAGTCATGACAGCTGTCCCTTCTCCTTTAGCCCAACAAATCTTGTATGTGGGACCGGTACCGGCGTATTTTATTACATTATCATTTGACGAAGTCACCTGGAAATCGTTAATCTGTTGACTTGTCACCATAGGCATTGCCTTACCTTCTGTCTTATTGTACAGCGTGAAATTGATGTTATCATTAACCCGATTCATAAGGATCGACAGGGTCGATGGTACCTCTTTATTATTATAATAAATAGTGTACTCCTTGACCTTTACGTTGATCTTGCGGGTCATGCTTCCGTATTTCATCGTGACAGTAGTGGAACCACCCTTTTTACCGGTGATCTTCCAGCCATTGTAAGCGCTAATACCTCCGGCTCCACCAGCGAACATGAGCTCTACGCTCGCGACATTTGAATTTCCGGAAGTGATAGAGTTGGTATTCAGGATAGTACGAATCTCAGCGTTGTTGACCTTATCAAAAGGCATCAATGTGACAGTCTCTCCTAGATCGATGGTAAGATTGTAATTCTCAGTCATCTCTGTAGAGCCCTTCTTTACGGTATATCTGGTAGTGACAGTGACATCGCAGGTGGCTGTCTTTCCGTTGTGGGTCTTGGCGGTGATGGTCGCCGTACCGGTTTTGACAGCCGTGATCTTACCGGCCTTGTCAACAGTCGCCACAGCAGTATTGGAGGAACTCCAGGTCACCTCATGGTTGGTGGCGTTAGCGGGCGCTACAGTAGCGGCGAGCTGAGATGTCTGACTCTCCATCAACGATAAGGTCTTCTTGTTGAGAGTCACCCCTGTCGCTGGGACCGCTTTGTCAGTCACGGTCACGGTGCAAGTGGCGGTTTTGCCGCCGTCCTCGGTCGTCGCGGTGACCTTGGCTGTGCCGGTCTTCACGGCGGTAACCTCACCATTCTGGTCAACCTTGACAATCGACTCGTCTGAAGAGCTCCACACTACATTTTGGTTGGCGGCGTCCTCAGGGGAAACGGTCGCGACAAGGATCGCGCTACCTTCTATTGTGAGAGTAAGTGATGTTCTGTTAACCGTTACTCCGGAGACGGGTGTCGGCTTCTTTGTGACGGTCACCTCGCAGGTGGCTGTCTTCCCGCCATCTGTCGTCTTCACGGTTATGGTGGCCGTGCCGGG
>JAEEGF010537639.1_pt1 | contig 18886 bp, 11 predicted proteins | sample 9134171 | NCBI WGS metagenome assembly JAEEGF01 (sample SAMN16246542, study PRJNA631951) | gut metagenome | biome: gut microbiome; feature: rumen; material: AP-attached | host: Bos | place: Iran: Karaj | collected 2018-10
GGTCACGATTACAAAGCTGTTGTAACAGAACCCACATGCACAGAAAAGGGCTATACAACATATACATGTTCACGCTGCAATGATACATATAAAGACGATTATACCGATACCGTTCCTCATACTCTCGAACATGTTGAGGGCAAAGAAGCTACCTGCACCGAAAAAGGTGCGCTTGAATACTGGAAATGCTCCGTATGCAGCAAGCTTTTCAGTGATGAAAACGGAGAGACAGAGATCACAGAAAAAGATATAGTTATCAAAGCGCTCGGACATGAATGGGGCGCATGGAAGGTAACAAAAGCCGCTACTCTTGAGACCACAGGCTCAGAAACACGCACATGCGAACGCTGCGGCGAAGTACAGACCAGAATAATCCCGTCGCTTGGTCACAAACACGCTTATCATAAGGTAGAAGCAAAAGAAGCGACTTGCGAAGAAAACGGCAATATCGAATATTACGAATGCGTAGACTGCGGACTGCTTTTCAAAAAGAACGGCAGCGGAGAATTTGAAGAGATCACAATAGAAGATACAGTAACAGAAGCTCTCGGTCACGATTTCGGCGCATGGATAACTACTACAGCACCTACCGAAACAACGGAAGGCGAACAGACAAGAACATGTTCAAGAAACTGGCAGCATGTTGAAACAAGAACCGTTCCCAAAGCAGACCACGTTCACGATCTTAACCATATTGCCGCAAACAAAGCAACATGTGACCAGCCCGGCAACACGGAATATTGGGTTTGTTCAACCTGTAACAGATACTTTTCCGATGCTCATGGCAGCAACGGAATAAACGCAAACGATGTGATTATTGCGCCTGCTGAACATCAGTGGGGCGAATGGGTAGTAACAAAAGAAGCAAAAGCAGGCGAAAAAGGCGAAGAAACACGCACATGTATTTACGATTCAAATCATAAGGAAACGAGAGAAATTCCCTCACTTCCCGAAACCGAAAATACCGATGCGCAAACAGAAGAACCTTCGACCGAAACTCCCGAACTTCCCGAAATCACAGTTCCTGAAAATGAAATCATAGAAAACCCCGATACACAAACAGAAGAACTTTCGACCGTTGCTCCCGAACTTCCCGAGATCACAGTTCCTGAAAACGAAATCATAGAAAACCCCGATACACAAACAGAAGAACCTTCGACCGAAACTCCCGAAGTTCCCGAGATCACAGTTCCTGAAAATGAAATCATAGAAAACCCCGATACACAAACAGAAGAACCTTCGACCGTAGCCCCCGAACTACCCGAAATCACAGTTCCCGAGAACGAAATTATCGAAAACCCCGAAACTGCAAACGACGAAAATACGGCAATCTGGCTTCCTGTTGTCATCATCGCCCTTTTAGGCGCTGCAGCCGTTGCGATTATTGTGATCAGAATAAAAAAAATGACTGCTCCTGAAATCTTATAACTCTCAATGTTATCTTAATTATTATTTGTTATTATAATTTGTTCGAATATTATTATATTGCTCAGAAAGGCATAAAATAATGAAAAAAAGCTTTATTATTGCGGCAACTATGTTTTTTATTGCGATCTGCTCAATAATATTACCGATAAGCACATATGCTGCCGTATCTCAGAATAACTATGAGCAAACATCATCGTTCGGGGGGACCCTTTCGGTAGAAAGCAAAACGGTATTTCTTTCAGATCAGGTATTTACACTTGATTTTACTCTCAGTAACCCCGAAATGATCAAATCAATAGCATTGTCTGATTTTTCTTTTGATTCATCTGTTTTTGAAATCGTAAGCGGCGAATGGATTGTGCCTAATACTGTTATAAGCAGCTGGGATCAATCTCTTCGAATCGGCGCGGTGTCTTTCCCGGATAACTGTTACGTCAACGGTATCATATTTCAACTCACACTCAAACTGAAAAACAATGCAGTGGCGGCAGATCACAGCCTTAGCTGCAATATCATTGCCAAGAAAAAACTTTCGTCAGGAGAGGAAGAAATAGTTGATATAAATGTTGTCAGCGGTACTGTAACAGTCGTTGACGTCCTCAAGGGAGATGTCAACGGTGACGGCACTGTCACAAGCGACGATGCTATCCATCTTCTTTATCATACGTTCCTTCCCGATCAGTTCCCCGTAAATCAGAATTGCGATTTTGACGGAAACGGCGCTGTTGCAAGCGATGATGCGATCTATTTGCTTTATCATACATTTCTGCCAGATTCTTTCCCCCTCAATACTGCGGCAAACCAACCTGCCGATCCCATATCCGTTGATTGGTCTTTTGCGAATACCGACGAATTTGTTCATATCGCCGATATAATAGGCAGTGATAAATCAGTTGTCGGCTCTTCAAGCAACAATACATCGGTAGCAAGCATTTCGGTGCTGAACGGCGATTATATCATCTATTCAATGTCTCAGGGCACCGCAAGGGTAACTGTAAATCTTCAGGACGGTTCGGTTTATCACATAAATGTGACTGTTCAAAGCAATGATCCATCTCCCACGACCGTCAAAGTAAGCGTTGTTGTAGCCGCAAATGGCGACCTTGTTCAGGGTGAAACATATTCCGCATACCTCACATTCTCACCCGCGCTTTCTTTCGCACAACAGTCAACTCTGACATATTCCTTACTTGCAAACAACAATAATGTAACCGTTTCACGGGCATCCGCAAACGATAACAGTAAAAACAATTTTATAATTACACCTTCCGTCACAGCAGGCGACACGACACTTACAGGGCTCATAACTTCTTCGGATCCATCTCTCAAATTCGAATATGTTCCGAAAACAGTTTCGATCAATACTCCTTCAACCTCTCCCGGACTGACAGCAACTTCAACAAACGTCAGGGGCGGCAACAGCGTAACGGTAACACTTTCGAATGCACCGGCATTTACGTATAACTGGTATATCACATCAGAAAGCGGAGAAACGATCGCTACATTTGAAAACGGTAAAACAGAATGCGAAACAATAGTTACAAATACATCAAGAAGCCTTACAATCAAAACCAATGTTGTTACGGAAAATCAAAAAATCACCGTTCATGTTGCAGGCTACAACAACATTGAAATAGCGTCCTTGCAGATCACCGTAAGCAAGTAAAACAGTGTTGCAATATTACGGAAAGCATTAATACTTCGTGTAAATAAATGAAAAAAAGAACGGATATCTGACTATGAACAATACCGACTTATTCCTTGATCTATATAAGCAGCTCGAACAGGCTGCGGTTTCATATTACGGACTTCCCTCGGACGGCAGCGCCGTTTCTAAACTTGAAAAACTGAATCAGTTCAAAGAGATACGAAATCAGATCAAATATTGCAGAGAAGTCCGCGCGCTCCTGTCGCATAATCCTAAAATCAACGATGATTTTGCGGTCATACCGAGCGATGCAATGATAAAAACGCTGCAAAAAGTGATTGAACAGATCAAAGAGCCGCCAACCTGCTTTGATAAAGCTATAAAAGGAAGCAATATCCTTATTGCCGAGCCGAATGACAATGTAATTGAAAAAATGAAGGTCATGAAGGCGTTCGGGTTCTCGTATATGCCGATAATAAGCAAAAACCGAGTTGTCGGTGTTTTCGGCAAAGATACTGTATTTTCGATTACGCTCGACGGATATGAAAATATTATATCCGATACCACCTGTTTCCGCGATATTGCTTCATATACTTCCGTAAGCAGAAAAGACAGAAATACATTCAAATTTGTTCAGAGAAATATGCTCGTTTCCACAGCCGAAAAAATGGTAGTTGACGCTTTTAGAAAGAAAATACGAATAAATCTTTTACTCGTTACCGAAACAGGCAGGGTCGACGAGCCGCTTTTAGGTATTCTTACTCCGTGGGATGTTATGGATGGCTGAAAAACCGTTTATATCGGTCATATGTCGTTTTATGATGTGAAAAAAGCTCTCCGTCTTGATCGACGGGGAGCCTTTTTTATTTTATACCGTTTATTCGCCGTAAACAGCAACACGAGCCTGATAGTGAGGCGTCATAAAATCTTCTACTATCTGATCATAAACTTTCTGATTGGATTCAAGAAGTGTGGATATCGGAGTAGTCGTTTCCGTTGCGCTCTGAATAACTCCGCGCGCGCCTTCTCTGAAAAAGCCGTATTCGGTATTTCTTGTAAGATTTGCCAGAACTTCAGTATCTCTTCTGTCAAAAAACGTCTGGGCAGTCATGTATTCAATAATAGAGTCTTTTGTGGGAAAATCTTCAAATGGTTCAAGCAGAGCAGAAAGAACGAGTGCGGATGATGCAGGATCTTTTGCATTGAAAGGAATTCCTATTGAGTTCGGCAGGCTTTCATGATACGAAAGATATACGCCCGGTTTAGCGTTAGGACCCTGAGGGAAGGGGAGCAGCGCTACATTATCCATCTGGAACATTATGGAGTTTACATCCCTTGTCAGCTCGTAAGCCCATGCGCAATACATCACACATTCTCCCCTGTAGAATTCCGTCGGGTCTGCTGCGCTCTGAGAGGGGTGGAAGCAGTCTGCGCATGTATCGAGCATTATAGATCTTGCGCGTTCAAGCGCGGCGATTCCTTCGGGCGTATATGCGCCGCAAACGACCTGGCCGTCCTTGAATTCAGATACCGCAACGCCGTTCGACAGCAGCATGTTCATAGCGAAATATGCGTCATGGCATTTGATCGCATACACCTTGTTCCCGTTGTCTTCATGGGTATATACCGGAAGCAGGTCTTCAAAAAGATCCCATGTCCATTCGCCGTTTTCAACATAGTCTCTCGGATCGGTCTGACCAAGCCTTGAAATGAAGTTTTCATTTACCGTGATCACATGTCCAGGGGACGAGTAAAGCAGCTCTGGCCAGGCATACGGCGTTACCGCATAAAGATCGTCTTGCCACATTACAGACTGAAGCATGTTCGGTGTCCCGTATTTTTCATAATCGTTAACATCCAGATACTGCGACAGCCCCGAAAGATATCCTGCGCGTATATCAACAACGAGGAAATAGCTCTCATGTTTCACAAGATCAAGAGTCTGAGCACCTGACATTACACCGGTTTCAAGAACAGGCAAAATATCATTGTTGTAAATTATGTTGATCTTGCAGTTCATTGAGTCTTCAATATTCTTTTTTCGCTCAAGCGCATAGTCGGCATTTGCGGTTCCCGGGGCAAAACCTAAAACAGTATCACCCGTAATGCCTGCCCATCCTATAGTCATGTTTGCGCCTTCAAGATCCGTTTTGTCTGATACCGTAAATTCGTATTCGGGTATTACCTCTTCAACCGTTCCTCCGCATGAGCAGAGAACAAATGAAAAGACGATCATCAAAACAAGGATTTTCATAAATTTTGTCATGTTTAATCCTCCATGCGTGTTGTTTTTAATATAAAGTGTTCATCTGTGTTAATCATTTGCAGAAAATATATAAGATGATTTCACGTTTTTTTATCAATGAATTACCGTTCAAGTATGCTTTTTATATGTTTTTTGTATTTTTCCACCACGGAAGCAGGCGCTGTTATTTTCATTTTTCCTCCAAACTGAGCAAGCCAGCCGAAAAATGTCGGACTGATCTGCACCGAAACCGTGGTTGTGATTTTATTTTCGTCCATTGCCTTTGTTTTTATATCCTCACCGAATTTATCAAATACAGGTTCTATCAGTTCTTTATCAAACTGTAATGTTACTTTCGAAATATCGCCGCCGAACATTTTGAAAACCTGTTCGGTATATGCGCTTACCCCGTTGATTTTTGCGATCGCTTCATCAGAAAGCTTTGAATCTTCGACCACATTAACGTGATCCATCCTGTCAATGCGATAGTTTGCCGTCCCTTCGGGATGTCTGCTGAGATATCCCATGAGATAATAATTGTCCTCGTTGAAAATGAGCGCGATAGGTTCTACGATATATTTTTTCTTTCTGCCGTTAGGCGTTAAAACATATTCTCTCTTTGCAGCTTCATTCAGATGAAAATAATTGAATGATATTTTCTTTTTTCTTGCTATCGCTTCTTCTATGCTGTCCACATTATAGAGAATAGATTCGTTTGAGTGTTTGCGTGTGTTGAAAACCACCATATTTTTCTTTAAGATCTCAGCCTGATATTTGCTGGCGGAAGCAGAAATTTTATTGATCAGTTCTGCGGACTTTTTTTCGGTTATAAAACGTGAGGCGTGAATAGCGTCAATAATGATTTTAATTTCAGGAGTGGTAATTTCACGATCAGAAACATAATAAAACTTTTCTTTTTCCTTCAGATAGCTCATTATTTCAAAGCCGTTTTCACTCAGCGTTTCAATATCCTTGCTCAACGTGCGAACGTTGCTTGATATTCCCATATCCTTCAATGCTTGACATAGCTTTCTTCTGGATATAGGATGGTTTTCATCTGTCTCTTTTCTGAGATATTCATATAATTTCAAGAGCTTTATTTTTTGCGTAAAATCACCCATAAAACGCCCTCCGACTCTGAATAAAATTATTATACAATAAATGAATGATTATGTCAAGTATTTTTATTGTTACCGAAAAAGAATGGAATATATATGATTTGCTTTACGGCATCCAAAAAACGGCATTGATTTTATTGAATCTTTCATTATAATGCACGGCTGAATCGTAAGATTATCAAATATAACCCTGCCGACATTGATTTCGGCAGGGTAAAGAGATCATGGTAATTATGCGGAAACAGATTTTCAATAGCTGAACCTTGCTATCATTTCATCCTGAATTGCACGGGGAAGATCAACGAAATGCGCCGATACACCCCACAGTCTGACGATCAGATCTTTATATTTTTCCGGTTCGGTCTGAGCTTTTTTGAGCGATTCAACATCAAGAACGTTCGGCTGATGCTGCATACCGCCGTTGTTGAAATAGCCTTTCAGCAGCTTTCTGAATACTTCCGCTCCGTTGTTTCCTTTAAAAACAGATGCAAAATAGTTCACCATTACGCAGAAATTCCATTGAACGAGCATCGGTTCGATCTTGGAAGCAGATTTCAGGGCTGATGTCGGTCCGTTTTTCATCGTTCCGTTTTCCGGAGTAAGAGATACGGCCACAGCTTCACCCTTCCTTCGTCCTTCAGGTGTTGCCATAAGTCCCGATCCGGTGGCTACAGGGTGTGGCTGATGTATTCCGCCAAGAACACGTCCGCCGGCATATGTGGTATATTTTTCACACTCAGAAAGACAGAACTCAAAAATATCTTTTGCAATGAGGTCCACATAATCGTTGTCGTTGCCCCATTTCGGAGAGTTCCAAAGTAAATTGCGCATAATTTCGCCTTCATCTCCGGCAAAATTCTCTTTGCATGCATCATATACTTCTTTGAGTGTATATTTTTTTTCTTCAAACACGATCTTTTTTATCGCAGCAAGTGAATTTACTGCTTCCGTTGATGTTCCGAATATGAATCCCTTTTCTTTTATCGGGTACGGTTCATATATAACATCAGATGCATTTTCTATGCAGCCGTGGAAAAGCGCGCTCAGATAGGGCAGTGGCGCCATCGGGCTGTTGCCCCCTCGGTCAAGAGGAAGATTACGGTTTTTTACACCGTCAAAATATTCGTCCGCATTGCCCGCTCCGTATGTAAGAACCTGTTTTTGTGCGGTGTTGAATCTGTCTACAGAGTTTTTTATTGCACTTGCAATCTCAGATTTATATATGTCCGTAAAAACGTCAAAAGTCTCTGCGTCGCAGTTTTTTTCTATTGTTGAAAGTAGCACCGATATCAGGGATGTCTGTGCCACAAGCCAGAAATCACCCAGCCCCGGAATGTTCATATCCTGGCAAAGATCAAAACCGTAATTCCTTGCGTATTCTTCTGCAATACCTGCATTGGTAAGACTCTTGATAAAGAGATCGTCATTGTAGTATGAAACGAAATTGCAGCCGTTAATCGTAAGCTCAGATGCTTTTTCAAGAAACTCAGGCGGGTTTTTGCTGTTTATTCGTAAATTGAATTCAGGTTCGGGCAAGCGTATTCTGCCTATAGCGTCAAGGAACATCATTGTTACCGGATTTACGGCATTTTCGCCGTCAGGTAACACGCCGCCCAAAGTTACTACGAGCTGAGCGTTGTATTTTCCGTAATAGCTATCAAGAACATCGACCTGATCATACATTTTGAGAAGAAGACAGTCTATTAACTGCTGAGCTTCTTCTTTTGGCGTATCCTTAAGAAATTTGCCGAGGATCACATCAAGTCTGCCGTAATTAATAAACTGAAAGCTTTCAATGATCGTTCCCAGATGGGTAAACCATAAAAGCTGAACGGCTTCATGGAATGTTTCGGGTTTTTCTCCGCTTATTTTTTTGCAAACCCGCGAAATATTCTCCAGCTCTGATCTGTCTTGAGCATTGTCAGCTTTTTCTGTAAGTTTTTCGGCTTCATCGGCATACCGAAGAATAAGATTTTTCAAGCCCGTATAAGCAATTTTTACGCTCTTCAGAAATTCGCGGTTTATTGGCTTGAGAGAAGGGTCTTTTTCTTTTTCTTCTGCGCTTTTAATAATACCGTCAATGCCTTTTTCGAGCATAATGCCTAAATCAGGGCAATAATGAGTTTTGTTTAAGTGACTTTGATCGTATCCGAAAAGAGCTATATCTTGTTCGTTTATATATTTTACAGGATTATAAAGACTGTACATAAAAACATCATGGCCGTCTTCATTGCCCTTAAGAGGCGCAAAAAATGTTCTTGTTCCCACAATAAGCTCTTTTGGTCCTATGTATACCGGCATATTATCGAATATCCATTTCAGACCGAGCGCTTTCCTTTCGGCTATGCTTACGGGTTCATTCGCAAATGAAACAGAAGGCATTGGCGTTCTGCGGCATTTATTTGCGGCAGAGAGTGTCTGTTCTTTTAAAAATTCTGTTCTTGTCATAAGAATACCTCGCATTCAAACAAGTTTGATTTTTTTGCTTCTGAATATATTTTCAAATGTTTCCATTGATTCGGGTGTTACTTTCTTCGTTATGTCGTAAGCGTAATTCATCCCAAGGGAGGCATATTTATCAGCGCCGAATGAATGATACGGCATCAGCGTTGCCTGTTCGACAGATCGCAGCGACGATATAATATCCGCAATGGCTGTGATCTCGTCGACGTTGTCATTGAAGCCGGGGATAACAGGTGTTCTGATCCATATTCGTTTGCCCAGATCGGATAGCTTTTTCAGATTTGAAAGAATAATAAAATTATCTTTTCCCGTAAATTCTTTATGGACTTTCGGATTTGCGCATTTAATATCATAAAGATACAGATCGCAAAATTCAAGCGTTTTTTCTATCGATTCCCACGGAACACAGCCTGATGTGTCTATTGCCGTTGTGAAATTGCTGCTTTTAACTTTTTTCAGCACCGCAGCAACAAAATCTGCCTGCAAAAGACATTCGCCTCCGGAAAACGTTACTCCGCCGTCCGATCCGTAAAAGATATCATCCTTGATGATTTCCGAAAAAAGCTCGTCTTCATCTGTTTCTCTGCCGCATATGCAAAGGGCTTCGGAAGGACACTTTTCCGCGTCTGACAGTGCCTCTTTTTTACCGCATCTTCCGCATCCGAGACATTTTTCCTTATAAAAACTCAGCTGCGGTTTTGCTGAAAGTCCTTCCGGATTATGGCACCATACGCAGCGCAGAGGACATCCTTTCATAAAAACCGTAGTGCGTATTCCCGGACCGTCATGGACGGAAAAACGCTGAATATCAAATATTATGCCTTTCATTTCGTTCTCCCGATAGCGAATATTGCGATATTACCGCTTCATCAATTCAGGTCGATCCAGTATCTTTCAATATACACTTTTTCGTCAGGTTCATAAATTGCAGATTCATATATTCCGCCGTTATTGAGGATCGTTCTTCTGCTTCCTTCATTGCCTTTGTTGCATGTGATCAGCACTTTTTCAAGACCAAGCTCTCTGCACTTCGGCAATACGGTTTTCAGCATCATAGTAGCGTATCCTTTACGGCGCTCGCTCGGAGCGATCGAATATCCTATATGACCGCCGAATCTTTTCAGATAATCGTTGAAACAGTGACGTATCTGGATCATGCCGACGATCTTCATATCTTCTTCCCGAACAAATATATATTGTGTGGCAGGGACAAGACCTTTGCTGACCGTCAACGGATCCTTATTTCGTTTTGAATATTCTATCCATTCTTTTGGACTTTCAAATGTTTCGAGTCCGCCTGTGCCGTCCATAGAATCTTTGAAGTCAAGAAACTCTTTTCTGTAAAGACGTATCTGATTTTCAAATCGTTCAGTCGGTTCTATAAGCTCCACAGTGTTTATTCCCCGTAAAATGTAATGAGCGAACAAATGATTATTTCATAAGCCGCATTTATAAACTTTGTCTCCCGTATGAGAGATCTGCGTTCCGTCTGGAAGAACAACGTTTGCTGTTATGCCGTCAGCAGTGCAAACGTGTATATTCGCACCTCTGTTTGTGCGATCCCAGCGAACAAAGATCTCGCCGGCAGGGGAGGAGTATGATGCCTGCGCATATGAAAGACCGTTGATAAATGCAGGCTTTATAGTAACGTGATCGTGTTTTATGCCGTCGGGATTATATTTCAGACCGGCAACGCATGAAATAAACCAGTTCTTGAGATCGCAGAACATATGATGATTATGCGAAAACAGTCCGTCTTCCGGCAGACCGAAAAATTCCGGTATTGTGGTTTCTCCGAATTCTATAAAAGCGCCGTACGACGGAAATTCCCTGCGTGTGATCATCTTCCATGCAAGGTCGCTTTCACCTGCGTCGGAAAGCACGTGGAAAATAACACGCGCGCCAAGAATTCCGGTATCAAGGAAATCACCGTTATCGTGAATCATTTTTATGAGATGCTCTGTAGCCTTTGCTTTTTCGTCTTCATCGAATATGCCGTAAAAAAGAGCCATAGCCTGACTTGTCTGGCAGTCTGTATCTGCAACACATAACTCTTTGTTGATCAGATTTTTGCGGACAGCTTCGCGTAATTCGGCGCCCAAATTCAACGCATAAGCCTTTTCGTTATCTTTTTTGAGAATATCAAATATAAAAGCTGCCATTTTTGCGCATGCAATGATAGTAACGCTGTCGGTAAACTTCAGTGTGGGTTTAACTTTGCCGCCTATCGGACACCAGTCGCCAAGGCCGTATGCAAGCAGCCCGTTTTCGTCTCTTTTTCCCGAGGCATATTTAAGATATTTGAAGATCGCGTCGGCATTTTCTGTAAGTATCTCTTTGTTTCCAGTATATCTGTATGTAAAATACGGAATGAATATCAGCGCGGCGTCCCATGCGGGTCCGTTGCCCCATTGATAACCCCAACCTCCGGTCGGGATAATGCCGGGCAGCTGACCGTCTTCCTTTTGCGCCGCACGAATGTTTCTCAGCCATTCAATGTAGCTTGTTTCAACATTCATCGTCATCAGCATATGCTCCGACGAAAGCGCGGCATCACCCGTCCAGCCGTTCTTTTCTCTGTGCGGGCAGTCTGTCGGGAAATAATAGAAATTTGAGCGGTCCGAAGCATCGCACATTTCATAAAGCGTGTTGGCGGTCTCGTCGGAACAGCAGAATGTTCCTTTGACCTTTGCAGCTGAAGTGCAGACAATAAATGTAAGAAGATCTGTAGTGGCCTGAGCTTCGTCTATTCCTATCACCATACAGTATCTGAAACCGTGATAAGTGAACGGCGGCTCGAAAATCTCTTCTCCGCCCTTGCAGATATATACATCGCGCTGAGAATATCCGTCGGGATAAAAACTGATATTGTTATAATCCATTTCTCCGTCTGTCATCATCTCTGCGAACTGCAAAACAACGCGCTGTCCGGGTCTTCCGTTGATCTTAAGGCGTATTATACCGGCATTATTCTTGCCGAAATCATATAAGTAACCTTCTCTTCCGTCGTTTGCGTCTTCCGGATGCGACATTTTCTCAACGTCGCCTCTCGGCGTAAAATCGCGCATTTTACCGAAACGAACGGAGCTCGCTTTCAGCTCAACGCCTGTAGGCAGCACTGGATCAGCCTCGCATATGCGGAATTCGCCTTTCGGTGTAGCACATGTTTTTGCGTTTGCCCAGTTTGTATCGTCAAAATCAGGCATATTCCATCCGTCGATTTCATTTCGTGCATCGTATCGAACGCCTGCTCTCAGGTCGTCAAAATACAGCGGCGACGGCGCAGTCTTTACGGTCGTATCCGAAACTATCTGTGTTTTTCCGACATTCAGCAAAAATGCAAGCTTTGGCGCGGAACGGAACGACGCTTTGTCAAAATCCCATATCACGCCGCCCGGAGCGTTCTGCATTCCGTTGCCAAGCTGAAATCCCAATACATTTTTTTCGTTCGTTTTTACATATTCCGACAGATCATAGTCATCAAAATATACTATATGATCCGTATTCGAAATATACGGCGCAATAAGACCTTTTGTTATTTCTTTTCCGTTGATCCATACGCGGTAAAAACCGAGTCCCGTAACACGCAGAGCACAGTCTGACGTATCGGGAATGAATTCTTTTCTGAAATAGGGGGACGGAACAAAGTTGTGGTATGTTGAATATTCTTCTGTCGCGCATATAAACTGTTTAGGAAAATTCATAATATTCATCCTTCTGAAATATAATATAAATTCGCGTGGTTTTCATCGATATTATAACTGAAATAACAAACAATGTCAACCCGTAAAAAATAAAAATTTCTGTCTTTTCAGCATAAAAAACAGTATGTCAATATGTTTTCGCATTGCCGGACCATTTTAAAAAATTTGTTTTTCGGTGAATTATGCTTCAATTTTGCGATATGACGAAAATGGCGTCCCGCAAATTTCGCAGGGATGCCATTTCTTTATGATTATGATTTGCTTATTTGCCGATACTTCCTGTTTTCAGTCAAACAAAAACCCGTCGGAAAAACTTTATCTCCGCGACGGGTCGATTTATGACAGATTTTTTTATACCGTCTATTTTACCTCATTGCTCAAATCCTTTTTTGCAAGAATTCGTAAAACGGGTATTATCCCGCAAATAACGGATATAAGCACAGCGATTATTATTACTATTACAACTGTTTTTATAGGCAGCGTTGCAAAATACGCGAATTCGCTTTTTGCAAAGTCAGCGTTCGTGTTGAGCAAACGTATCGTTACAAACGAGATCGCCACTCCTGTAAGCGCCGTAAGCGCATATTTTGATGCCACCGACGCTATTATACCCGCCGTGGGTACGCCTACCATTCTGTTTACCGCAACAACTCTTATGTTCCTTGAACTGTATCTTGCGGAAACTATGATAAGATTCAACGCAACAAGCACCGTTGCCCAGAAATACAGATGGCGTGAATAGTATTCAAACCCTCTTATATTGTTTTCATAATATATATTTTCAAATTCGATTTCTTCGTGATCCTTTTTGAAATTTTCAAGCTGTGACCATATAGCGTTGAAAACTTCGTCCGCGCGTCCGTAAAAATCGGAATCGATCATATATTTAGTAAATATTGTCTTGTCGTTATCGTAATATCCGCCCCAGTTAAATATAATTATCAGGTCAAGGTCGCTTGCAGTTTCAAGTCCCATTGTGCCTATAATTCTGAATTTATCCCCGTACGCCTCAACGTATTTTTCTCCGTTTTCCTCCAGAATTCCTTCAAGCACTTTGCTGCCTACAACGCATGTTTTTTCTTTTGATATTATCTCGTCGTCAGTAAAGAAATGACCGTCAAGCATATGAGGCTTCGGATAATTCCCCTTGCCGTATATGACCCTGTGCGTCATTGTGCTCGGACCTGCCTGCACGTCGTTTACAGTGTCATACAAAACGAAATCCGATCCGAGCGATTCCGTATCTATTCTGAAGCCTGTTCTCTTTGCATTTATCATTATCTTTCTGCTGTCCGAACCGTAAAAACCGTTATAGTATCGGTTGTTTGTTCTGCTCAGATCAAGCTGATTTACAAGAATAACTATTATAAATGTTAAAAATGAGTATATTATAACATTCAGAATATTTTCAAGACGGAATATCTTCATCTTTTCACTCCTTATCTTTAATGGATGCAGAAATATCCGTTGCCGATGCGTATATTCTTGATATAATATATGTCAGCGCAAGTATAATAATATTCATCACGGCAATTACTGTATATATTTTTCCCGTATTGAAAATATATATCATACTGTCACCGTTCAAAAAAAGTCCCGTCGCATGAAGAATATACGGATAGTGAATAAGAACGTCCGATACTATAAGCAATATAAACATCTGAACCGTCGTCATAAGAGCAACATTGTTTTTTGTTGCGCCCACGAGTCTGTGTATCGAATAATCTTTTTCGTTTGCTATATTAAGCATAAGTATAAGTATGCCCAAACCGAAAGCGCAAAGAATCCCCACAAGCAAAGCTACATGCAGATATGTTTCCGTTCTTTCTTTTTCAAGTGATGCCGTTATTTTGGCGTAGGAATCGCAACGTGCAATGGAATAAAAGGCATCCAGTCCCGAGTCCTTAAGAGCATTATTAATTTCTTCAACTATCCGAGCTTCATCTGTTCTGTTGATATACAATTTAGAAGATGGGAGAAGCATCAATTTGTTGAATGCAGCGTAAATATATGCATTATCATTGTTCTTCAGGTCAGGGAAATTGTTTGGAGATGGATCTTTAACTGCCCGTATAATGCTTGTTGAAAAGTTTAACAGACTATTTCCGTTTGAAGAAGTGGTTACATTTGATTTATCAAGAATTCCTACAACAATTCCGTTGCTAAAAGTAGGCATATCCACTATTCGCATAGTAATGTCATTTGGGTCATAATGTTTTAGTCTGTCTTTAACCGTAACAATATCCCCCAATGAAAATTGATTTCGTAAATTATATCCGACAAGAACAGGAACAACCTGTATGCCGTTTTCATCAACATAAAAATCATCTTCTTTCGGCAGTCTGCCTTTCAGCAGAGTCAAGTTTTCAATATTAAAAAAAATCATAGTAACGGCATAATCTATTGTGTTATCAGGAACATAGTGTCCATCATAAGCATCATGCTGACCTACCGAAAGAAAAGATCCTTGTTTTATGGTATAATAAAAAACGCCTTGCAACGAATTTAGATTTTCCAGGAAATCCCAAACTTTATCTGCATTTTCAAGATATTTGCGATTAATCTCAGGATTTTTTGATAACGGATAGAATAAAAAAGTTTCTTCTTCGGGAATATATTTGCCGCTAACAATATCATATCTTTGACCAAGCCTGAGAGATGATTCTTTATCTATCAAAAAACGGTATTGTGATAACTCTACAAATGCCTCCTGTTCCAGAACAACTTCTGTTGTAATGTCCCTTATCTGGATCTGAAGTGTAACAATCCCCAGAAAAGTCATAATCGAAACTATCATAACCACTATCGCCGCATTGAGCAGAAAATTAGTTCTGATATTTTTCAGGGCTTCCGTCAGACAGACAAACATTTTCGGCACCTCCTTAAACATTATTAAGCAAACAGAAGTTAATATATAACTGTAATAAATCAAAAAAAAAGTCAATCATTATTTTGCGTGAAACTGCCGCAAGAGGTAAACATTGTGAGGACTGCAAAAAGAAATATTATCGTGATAAATTTTTTCATTCTGTTCAGCTCCTATACCAATAAACTTAAGGCCCGTTTTTATCTCTCATTTGATAATAATATACTATAATTTTTTAATTTTTGCAAATAATATGTAACAGCAATATGAACTATTGTTTTGTATCCTCTATAGTATAACGCTGCAGGCACTCTTGACGAAGAAGCCGTCAAAAACACGTTGAAAAATACCGTTAACTTGCTTCGAAAAGAATAATAATAATCAAAAAACCGGCAGGGTATTTTCGCCCGAGCCGGATTTTCGTTTTTTCCGGGATAGAAATTGAAATGAACAGCTTGACAATTCAGATCCCGTGCGTTATAATATATAACAATATAAAGCATATTATTAGTATGTAATACTGAAACAAGATGGGGCGAATGCTATGATCAATGTGGCTTTTTTTGACGCAAAAGAGTATGATAAAGCATCTTTCGAAAAATATCAGGATCAGCACGGATTACAATTCCGTTTTTTTGAAACGAGATTAAGTGAAGATACAGTATCTCTGGCAAAAGGCAGCGATGTCGTGTGCGTATTTGTGAATGATTCCGTAAACGCAAATGTCATCAGCACACTTTATGAATACGGCGTCAAAATGGTGGCGCTCCGTTCCGCAGGATATAACAATGTCGATATCCGTGCGGCGTTCGGCAAAGTTCACGTCGTTCATGTTCCGGCTTATTCACCTTATGCCGTCGCTGAACATGCTATCGCTTTACTGCTTACTTCCGTTCGCCGTATACATAAAGCCTATAACCGCACAAGAGAGTTTAATTTTTCATTAAGCGGACTGACGGGGTTTGATATTCACGGAAAAACCGTCGGAGTGATCGGTACGGGCAAGATAGGAAAGATCTTTATCAACATCTGCCGGGGTTTCGGTATGAATGTTATAGCCTATGACGCTTTTCCGGCACAAAACAGCGATATAGAATATGTATCTCTCAACGAACTCTTCAAAAAAAGCGATATTATCTCTCTGCACTGTCCTTTGACGGACGAAACGCGTCATATGATCGATGAAAACGCCATCCGACAAATGAAAAAGGGCGTAGTGATCATCAATACATCAAGAGGCGCGCTTATAGACTCCGAAGCTCTTCTCAACGGTATCAAAGAGCGTAAAATCGGGGCAGCCTGTCTTGATGTTTATGAGGAAGAGGCGGATATTTTCTTTGAAGACAGATCAGGTCATATTATGAACGACGATCTTCTGTCACGCCTTATCTCGATGCCCAATGTGATCGTTACATCACACCAGGCATTTCTTACAAAAGAAGCTCTGGACAATATTGCCGAAACTACGGTAAATAATATTCTGTCTTATTTTTCCGGCAACGGTATATGTGATAACGAACTCTGTTATCGCTGCGGCAATATAGAAAAGTGTAAAAAAGAGCGAAAAGAAAAGTGCTTCTGATAATTATTTGAAAAAATATTAAAAAACATCTGTGCAATGCACAGAAGGGAGACCAATATGAAAAAAATCGTTTCATTGCTTTTGGCTGCAGTGTTTATATTGTCACTTGCATCCTGCAGTATAACATACGCTGACAAAACCGTCCTTAAGGTGGGCGGCAAAATCGAAGGCTTTATTGTAAAAGAAGTCCGCGATTTTCCGCTTGTAGGCGCTGTTATATACCTTATGGAACACGAGAAAACAGGCGCTGAACTTGTTTATATCGCAAATAACGACACGAACCGCGTGTTTGATCTGACCTTTTTTACCAGAGCTGTAGATAACACCGGCCTTCCGCATGTTTTCGAGCATTCCACGCTTGACGGAAGCGAAAAATACCCTTCAAAAGCTCTGTTTTTCAATCTGTCATATCAAACTTACAACACTTATATGAATGCAATGACTGCTCCTCTGTATACAACTTATCCCGTTGCAAGCCTTTCTGAAGAGCAGCTTTTGAAATATGCCGATTTTTATACAGACAGCTGTCTTCATCCTCTGATCCTCGAAGACGAAAGCATTTTCAGAGAGGAAGCCTGGCGTTATCGCCTTGCCGATAAAGAGAGCGACCTTACTATCGAAGGAACTGTATACTCTGAAATGCTAGGCGCAGTCGATATCAATTCCGAGGCGTACCGCAATTTCCTTAAAACCGCATTCCCGGGTTCCACGATAGGCAATGTTTCCGGCGGCGACCCGGCATTTATCCCTGATATGACGTGGGAGAGTCTTCGCAGCTATCATGACCTTTACTATCACCCGTCAAACTGCTGCGCATTTCTTTACGGCGAATTTGAAGACTATACCGCTTTTCTCAAACTCCTAAATGAGGCATTCTCTCCTTACGAAAAACGCGAATTCAATTTTGAAGATAAAGATTATACCGCGCTCACATCCGATGCGGAAGGCTCATATAAATTTCCGGCTGATTCAAGAGCGGTTACCGATAATTCAAGCATAATCTATTATTCGATCATGTGCCCGGGTCTGAAAGACGATCCTGACGAGGAAATGATTTACAACACGCTTACGGATCTTCTTAATGCAAGCGGTTCTGTGCTTATGCAGAATCTCAAACGTGCCCTTCCCAGAGGCAGCTTCGGCACTTACATAGACCTTGACGGACCCGAAGACATGATAGTCTTTGCCGCGGTGAACGTCAATGAGGAAGATGCCGAAACCTTCAGAAATACAGTTGATTCTTCTCTTTCCGATATCGCAAAAACAGGCTTCTCTGATGAACTTGTAGATTCTGTTATGAATTCTGTCGCAATGAGCGTAAGACTTACCGGTGAAAGCAGCGATATCGGTGTCGATCTTATCGATATGTTCGCAAGCTTCTACGCTTCCCGAGGCAACATTTTCGGATATGCTGATTATGTTGATGCCATGGAAAAGTTTGAAGAATGGAATAATGAAGGACTTTTCGCAAAAGCTGTTTCAGACCGCCTTCTGAATGCGGATATTACTGTTCTTGCAACTACTTCACCCGATCCCGGAGCGCGCGAAAAGCTTGATGCAAAAGAAAAAGAACGCCTTGCTTCTGTTAAAGCTGCGATGAGTGAAGATGAACTACAGTCTATTATCGACGCAACAAACAGCGAGGCAGAAGATGAAGATGCGTCTTCATATGTCAGAGAACTTCAGGCAGTAACTGTCGCTTCTCTTCCCGAAGAGATACGTGAATATGAAGTTACCGAAAAAACAGGCGAGGACGGAGTCAGGTATATCGATGCCGTTGCCGATGTCGACGGTGCAGGCAGTATCGTTCTTTTGCTTGACGCATCAGCGTT
>JAEEGF010295746.1_pt1 | contig 18884 bp, 17 predicted proteins | sample 9134171 | NCBI WGS metagenome assembly JAEEGF01 (sample SAMN16246542, study PRJNA631951) | gut metagenome | biome: gut microbiome; feature: rumen; material: AP-attached | host: Bos | place: Iran: Karaj | collected 2018-10
CCAGGCGCAGCAGATGCAGCAAGTGCAGCAGGTGGATGTCATCCCAGACCCCTTGCAGGGTCAGCACCACTATGCACCCACCATGAATCCTGACGAGGGCTATGTCAATGGCGCAGACCTCGGGGAGGAGAACGAGCGCAAGGGCTGGTACCGTGACGGCAAGCATGGCAGAGCCGTGGAGGTTGGTGACATCTGGGTGGAGAAGGTACAGCCGCAGAGAGTCGAAGGAGATAATCCCGACCAGAAGGATGACAAGAAAAACTCCCAGGTGCTCTACAAGATGAGTGCCGTCATCAACGGTCAGGTCATCTCCCATGAGATTACCCAAAAGCAGTATGAGAAGTTTTTGGCTGTCGATGACTACCAGCGCATGCGCATGTTGTCGAGGGTGTTCAAGGAAGTGGATTTGAAGACCCGTCCCGACATGAGGCAGGGCTTCAATCTCGGAGCATTCCTCTCCGCAGGACTGACAGCTGCCAGCGAGGTCGATTTCCCACGATACGGGCACAGACCCCATCCTCTTCCAGACGTGTACCACGAGGTGCATGGCAGGGGCATGATTTTCGTCAAACCCGGTGTGGACTCTCCGCAGGACATCGCTTCAAGGGCTTTTGAGGCAGGTCTCAACCAAGGCATTCATGGCCATGGAATGGGACGATAATGTGAATGTAACGTAATAGAGCATTGATGATGAAAGACGGAAGATTCGTGGAAGCCATTTGCGTGGATGCGGTATGCAGCAGCAATCCCGGCATGATGGAGTACCGTGGGGTGCATATCCCTTCGGGCAAGGAGGTCTTTCGTTTCGGTCCCATCTACGGCACCAACAACATAGGCGAGTTTCTGGCCATCGTGCATGGCCTTGCGCTGATGAAGCAAAGGGGCATCACCCTTCCGCTTTATTCGGACAGCTATACCGCACGGTCTTGGGTCAGGGACAAACGCTGCTATACAGGGCTGGAGCGCAATGAGAAAAGCGTGAAAGCCTACCAGTTGATTGAGAGGGCTGAAAGGTGGTTGCAGACCAACAGCTACCCTAACAAGGTGGAGACGTGGATTACCCGGGAATGGGGCGAGATACCAGCAGACTTCGGACGAAAGAACAAATACTATCATTAGATAACCATGGGTGCCAACGACCTCACTTATCAGGACTATCTCGACAGGATAAGCATTCAGGAAGTCCTTCTTCACGCCGGTTACACGCAGAACCGCCGTGACGGGCTTCGTTATCCCTCGTATGTCCGCAAGGATAGTGATGGCCGACGCATCCACGGTGACAAGTTCATCGTCACCAACCACGGCACCAGCTGTTTCCGACCGCCGGAGCAGAAAACCTACAATCTCATCAGTCTCATCAAGACCTTCCCGAGCATGTTTCCGGAGCATACCCGTTCAAACAACCCCGACCATCTCGTCAACGAGGTGTGCAGGGCGCTGCTGAACATTCCCAAGGAGCATAAGGCTGCAGCAACCGTGGTACAGCAAAGGGAAGAAAAGCCTTTCGACCTCAACGACTACGCCATCCATGCCTTCCGCAAGTACGACTTCGACAGCATCAAGAAGTTCTATCCCTTCTTTGTCACCCGGGGCATCAGTTTGGACACGCAGAAAGCATTCAGTTCGCATTTCATTCTCGCTACCAAGGAGTCGGCTCAGCAAGGCAAGGCATTCACCAACCTATCCTTCCCTCTGTATGTGCCAGGCAATTCCACCGTCGTAGGTCTGGAGGAGCGTGGCCGTCCCCGTCTGGACGGCAGCTCAGGCTACAAGGGTAAGGCGCAGGGCAGCAACGGCTCAGAGGGAATATGGATAGCCAACCTCGGCAAGGGCGAGCTTTCCGATGCCAAGCATGTCTATTGGTTCGAGTCCGCCTACGATGCCATGGCTTACTACCAGCTTCATGTGAAGGACAACCCCGATTTGAGAAAGGCTGTCTTCGTTTCGACGGGTGGCAACCCCACTGTCGGTCAGATGCGTGGGATGCTCAGGCAGACCCCGTCTGCCCTTCATCATATCTGTTTTGACAATGACCTCGCAGGAAGGCAGTTCACAGAGAACATAAAGGGTGTGCTGCATCAGCAGGTGCGCTCCAGTATCGAGGAGACTCCAATAACAAAACCCTATCTCGATTCTCTTCCCTTGAATCAGGATTTCGCCAAAGGCGACATCGACTTTTTGCCGAAGCCATTGCAGGATAAATATGCCCGATATGAGTCCGCTTGTGAGGAAGCAAGGTCTATGCGTGACAGCCGTCTCTGCCATGAGGACGACATCAGGGAACAGGAGAAAGAGGCAAAGAAGCTGTACAGGGATTTCCGTACTGCATTGCGCTCTTTCTTGGGCATTGATGACAAGCAAGACACCGCGCTAGTTAGGGAGATACCACAAACAGGAAAAGACTGGAATGAACAACTGTTGAAGGAAAGAGAAGAACAAATGTCTTCAATTGACGATACTGAGGAAAGCCGCAATGTCACTGCCGGTATGGATATGGATGCCGACGGGGATATTGAACTCAACGAGAGTGAGGAGAAAAAGCAGACCCACAAGACAAGGAGGTGACCATGTGCCAGACATTCCAGACCATCAGCATACGTCCGCACGGATTGCAGTTCGTGGCAGGAAACATGGGAGGCATCACCTTGGCGGTTGCCGTCCTTGCCATCGCAGGTTACGACGGACTTGTTCCCAAGTCCCTGTTTCCCTTCCTGATGATTTTGTTCCTTGTCATGCTCATCAACCTGTCGTGCAGGTATGTGTACCTGAGAAGGATGCTTTTCACCATCAATGAGGAACAAGTCAGGTATGAGTACGGCATTTTCTCCCTGCAAAGGGACTATATAGAGCTTTACCGTGTGGTGGACTACAGTGAGCAGCGCAGTTTTGCCCAGATGCTTTTCGGCTTGAAGACCGTCAGCATCTACAGTGGCGACAAAACCTGTCCCCGTCTGGACGTGACAGGTGTGCGCAACCATATCGACCTTATCGCCGCCATACGTGAGCGGGTGGAATACAACAAGAAAAAACGAAACATCCATGAGTTTACAAATATTCGATAACAAAAGGAAAGAAAGGAACCATGGCTTTATGCCCCCTTTCACCAGCGGCCCGAACAAGCAATGGCTTGTCGTGTCCTTGATGGCCCTCATCATCTGGGTGGTCAGCTGTCAGCATGGCTATTGCCAGATAGCTACGAGCAATCCTGGCGAGTACACCATCCTTGCCGCTGGCAATGAGTTGATCAACAGCACTGTGAAGTCCGAGACCAAGGCAGAGCGTGAGACCGCCGTCCTTCAGAATGCCATTGCCGGTGAGTTCACCAAGATGAGCGAGTGGGAACGGCAGTACAACGCATACCTGAAGACAGCCACCGGCTATGCCTCTGCCATCAAGGCAGCCACCCACATCTATGACGATGGTGTGAGGGTCTTGATTACCTTGAACAAGCTCAGACAGGCAGTGAACAACAATCCCCAGGGCGTGGTGGCCACGGTCAGCATGAACAACCTCTACATGGAAACGGTGACGGAGATGGTCAGTGTCTTCACGCTGCTGAAGAATGCCGTCGCCAAAGGAGGAGAACAGAATATGCTCACCGGCTCTGAGCGTTCCAAAACCCTGTGGGAACTGGAGGACAAGCTTTCCGCTTTCTCCCACAAACTCCAGTTGCTGTACATCAGCATCCGCCATTACCGTATGGCCGATGTGTGGAATAGGGTGACGGCTGGCATGGTGGAACGTGACAAGGGAAGTATAGCGCAACAGTCGTTCTCTCATTGGCGCAGGTATGCCCGTGAAGTGGCGCAATATTCAAGATAAGAAAAATGAGAAATACCATATATGTCATATTGCTCGCAAGCCTCTCATGGCTGTTGCCGAGTCCGTCGCATGCGCAGGTGGACCCGACGCTCACAGCCATGATACTGGAGTATACCGAGAAGGCCAAGTCGCAGTATAACGCACAGCTACAGACGATGGCCGTGGAGACAGAGGGTCATGTCTGGCTCAGGCAGGAGGTGGAGGAGACGAAGAACTGCCAACAGCAGTTCGACCGATACCTCAGCACTTTCAGGGGCATCATTTCCTATGCCGCTCAGGTCTATGGTTTCTACTATGAAATCAACCATCTGACGGAGAACATGGAAAGGCTGTCTCACCAGATTGGCGAGACTCCCGTCAATGCCATTGCTGTCGCCCTGCACAGGAACCGCAATGACATCTATGTGGACATCATCAACCGAAGCATCGGTATCGTCAACACCATCCGTCAGGTTTGCATCGACACGAAGATGACGGAGAAGCAACGCATAGAACTGGTGTTCTCCATCCGTCCGCAGTTGCAGCAGATGAACCGCAAGCTGGCCATGCTGACCAAGTTGGTCAGGTGTACCAATATGTCGCAGGTGTGGTACGGGATTGAATTCAAATCACTCCAGCATCGTGATGGTAAGGCTGGCATCGTGGAGGAATGCCTCGGTGCCTGGCGTGTCAATGGAAGGAATGTCAAACCAAGAAGATAAAACGAAAGATTATGGGATGGTTATCATTAGCTACGAGAATAGTGCCCAAGGTGTGGAGGGCAGGAAGCAAGGCCACGTCCACTGTTTGGCGTGGGGGAAGCACCGTGTTGGGCGCAGGAGGAAAAGTGCTGACAACGGCTGCACGCAACCCCAAGACCACGGCTGCCGTAGGTGTGGCCGCTTTTGCTGGTTGGCATCATCTGGAGCACCCGGAGGATTCCATCGGAACGTCGGTCGGAAAGACGCTAAGGGAAGGTGCCGACGGCACGAAAGACTTTCTCCATGACACCGTGAACGGATTTACAGGAGAGAACACCGTCGAGAAGGTGAAGGACACCACTACGAGCGTCATCAACGGACTGAAGGAGACAGTTTCGGAGTCTAAGAGCATCCTTGGGACGCTCGGCGACACCCTTAAAGGCATCAGCACGTTCCTTGGCAACATCTTTGGCGGCAACGGCATGAACATGTTCGCCAATTTCTTCAACAACATCAGCAGCGGCAAAGTTTCCGGTCTCAGCATTGGTGGTCTCATCGCTGCTGGTTACATGCTGTTCGGCAGGACAGGCTTGCTCGGCAAGATTGGTGGAGCGTTGCTCACCATGATGCTCATTGGCGGCAACTCCCGTCAGCAGACTCCGACGGTCAGCCAGACTACAGCCCCTCAGCAGACACAGGAGCAACAGGCCGCTATTCATAGATAACACAGGTATCAACATCAATCACATACGACTATGAAGAAACTATTCTCATTCATCGCCTTGGCATCCATGGGCAGTCCCATGTATGCGGATGCCATCACCGACGGAATTTCCAATGCCGGGGATGCCGCCTACAGCTATACGCCCTATGTGCAGGCCATCGCCTTCGTCCTCGCCTGTGTCATGGGTATCATCGGTGCTTTCGTCATCTACTATGCCATCGCCAACAATGCGCCGGGCGTGAAGAAGCGCATCTTTACCTGGGGCGGCAGTTGCGTGACCATGCTCTGCATGGCCATCGCCCTTCCTGGGTTCTTTGGCTATCAGGAAGGACTCGGCAGCGGTGCGCTTGCTGATGCAGGAACTATACCCGGTTTCGGAAACTACACGGGAGGCGACAACTATGGTCGTATCATTACCGAGATTCCTGACCCAGACGATCCCCGTTGGCGGCCAGACCCCAATTTCGGCCGTCACATTCTTCCTTACCGTCCGCGACAACTGGGAGATTAACAGCATCATTCTAATACAACATACAATGGACTACATACAAGCAATGAACCTGCATTCGCCGAGTGGCTACGCCATGCCTTTCGAAGCAGACGAGAATACCTCTATAGAGGTGGTCAGTCAATACGGCAAGCAGGTCAACCCCCATACGGGAGAGGAGACCTTCAACCACGGCATGGACTTCAGGGTACGCCGTGGTACGTGGCTCAAAGCCCTTGCCACAGGTGTCGTCACGGGCATCGCCAGTGACCTGAGAAGCGGTTTCAACATCACCATCAACTATCCAAACTATACAGATGGCAGGAAAAGCTCCTACGATGTGACCTATTCGCACATCAGCGAGTCGCTCTGTAATTTCGGCAGGAACGTCAAGGCCGGCGACAACGTGGCCAGGTGCGATGGCCACCTGCATATTGAGGTGCGCTTCAATGGCGAGGAGACCAATCCTTTGGAGTTCCTGACCATGCTCCGTGACAATTTGGTGATGAACAGCCAGACCCAGATGGAGGGTGAGAACCCCGAGATTGCCACTCTCGACTTTGACGTGCATACGCCATACGACGAGCAACAGGGAGAGATAGACCAGTTGATGTACCGCTATTTCGGCAGCTACATGAGCGACATCTTCCGTGGCCGTTACCGTGTGCCTGAGCCTACGGAGCGCAACCTCCGTGGTGCAATCGCGGAGGGAGTGGGCAAAGGAGCCTTCTATGAGCACGCCCCCAGCATGCTCAATCCCCTTGGCCTTGGTCACCGCAGCTTCTCCATCATCGAGCGTGTTCAGACCCTCCTGATTACCGACTTCCTCAACTATCTGGCGATGATGCACAGCATCTTCCTGTCATCCATGAGCGAAAACGAAAAAAAAAAGCTGCTGACAGGGCTGTAGAAAGTCAGGGAGTTCTCGACCCCCTTGCCGACTTTGAGATAGACATCCAGAGCTTCGACATCAAGCGGATAGTCAGCGTCTATCCCGACAAGGACGGCATCGTGTGGTGGACGAAAGCCTGGTTCAACGGAAGAAAACAGGGGGAGCGAGCCATTGAGATCACCCGTGCGCTTGCCATCAAGTTCATCCACGATGACATACAGAAGGACGAGTGGCTGCAGGAGTTCTTCCCCAAGCAGATGGAGGTCGTACACTCAGCTTTGGCGCAGACCAGGGAACAGGTCATCAACCAGTTCTCGGCGCAGAGCCAGACATAATAAGAAACAGCAGAACATAAAATGGCAGATAGCAAAGACATTTTTACTACCAAGGTCGTGCCCATCATGGACAGGGTGCGTGACAACCTCAACAGCAAGATGGCTGATGAATACCACCGTCACAGCACCTCTTTTGGCGGTATGATGGCAGGTGCTGCCGGTCCCGACGGCGGCATGTCTTCCATGGCCGCCTACGACCAGCGAATCTTTTATATCGGCGAATGGAACAGCAAGAATGTTGAGGACTACATTGAGATGGTCAAGGCCGAGCTGAAAAAGAACGGTATCGCTGTCGATTCCGTCATGGAGAAGAAGATGGTAGATCATCTTGTAAAGCAACAGATGCCCAAGTCCACAGCAGACTACATCCTCCGCAAGGCTGCCGAGAGCACACTTTTCCATATGCCACAGCGTTCCCAGACATCCTCCATGCAGGATTATATCAACAAGGAGGGGGAAAACCTGTACAATCCCGCATTATGGGAGGACATCACGGCCAATCTTTTGGGTTGGGCCACCAATGCGTCCACCACGGTTGGCTATGGCGGATTTTGGGGACAGACCGCTATCGACGCAGGAGCGGAGGGAAGTACCCGCCTTGCCCCAGGACAGCAGGAGAAATACGTAGCCTCGCAGGGAGGAGTGGCAAGACAGGAATTTGATGCTGCCACGAAGAAGAAAATCACCATTCCCAAGTGGATGCTCACCCAGATGGGGTTCGAACGCATAGCGGATGCCAAAGACCAGCAGTTGGTCAAGGCCGTCAACTGGGCGAAGGCCAATGGTGACATCTATATGAAGAATGTGACCAAGGCACTTGAAAGCGGCTCTCGCATCGTTACCCTCAACGGCAAGGAAATATCCCTCTCCGATGCCACGACACGTGCCATCCAGTACAAAACTTTCGCCTTGGCCATAGAGAAAGAGCAAGCCAAGAGGAAGGATGCGGAACAGAAGGAAACAGCCAAGACCTCTGACATAGCGGAAGCAGCGGAGACACCTGCGGCAGCATCATCCACTGAACAGTCCACCTCACAACAACAGTCCACCTCTACACCCACTCAGGAAAACGGCAATACTCAGGAACAGCAGAACGCTCAGGGCGCACAGGCCACTCCTGACACCGGCAACTACAATGGTTGGAACAACCTTTTGGACTCCCTTGGACTGGCAGGTTCGGGGGACACTTTCAGGCACCTCGGGCTGACTCTCGCCACCTTGCCGGACATGCTGTTGGGAATCTTCACAGGCCGTACCAAGTCCATTGGTCTGAACAAAGGTACGATGATGCCCTTGGCAGCACTGATAGGTGGCTCATTCATCAAGAACCCTTTCCTGAAAATCCCTTTGATGCTTTTCGGAGGTGTCAATCTCGTCAACAGAATCGGCCCGGAAACCTTGTCTGACTACAGGCAGGAACATGGTCTCATGCCGCAACAGCAGCAGGTACGCTACAAGCAATATGCTGACGAGGAGTTAAACCCACGCATCACCAAGCCCCATGTTGAGGGGAACGTGTTGATTGTGGACATCGACCATGTGCCCAGGATTGTCACCATGCCTCCCTCGTTGACGGATGCCTACCACTCGGGAGCCATCCCACTGAACACCCTTGCCAACCACATCCTTGCCAAGACCGACCAGATGGAAAAGGTGGCTGTGGAACAGCAGTCACAGGATGTCTCATCGAAATACGAGCAAAGGCAACAGCGTGAGCAGGTCAGGGGAATACGATAGCTTTTCATTCAAAATATTGTTCAACCATTTAATGATACGATAACTATGGCAGAAGAAACAACCACCCAGATACAGACTGGCAAGGAACGCCAGGCGGCGTTTCTTATCTCGGCTCTTGAACGAGCCAGCCAGCAGAATGGTGTCCTCCTGAACGGCACCATGAAACAATCACCGCGCTTCTATGACAAGAACCTGCGTGTGAGTCCTGTCAACGCCCTCGTCATGGCCATCCACAGCGACATGGGCAACTACCGAACCAACAGCTACGTCCTGTTCAACGAGACGAAGAGCCGTGGGGAAGCTGTCCGAAAAGGCGAGAAGGGCGTGCCCTTCACATGGAAGAACGTCGGCGAGTATGTCAGCAAGGAGAATCCTGAGGAAAAAATCAGCCGTGCGGACTTCAAGCAGCTGTCCGAGGCTGACCAGGCACGTTACAAGCCCAATCCGAGGGAGGACACCTATGTGCTTTTCAACATCGACCAGACGACTATGCCCCATGTCCACAAGGATGAATATGAACAGCATGTCTCGCAGTTCGGCGGTGTCGAGCCAGACCGTCAACAGGACAGCATCAAGGGCAAGCGCATCGCCGTGAACGATTTCATTTTCCGTATGCGTGACAATCTCGTGCCCATCCGCAAGGATCCCACGGGCATCGCCCATTATGACGGCAAGCGTGACACCGTTTACATTCCGGCGCAGAAGAATTTCCCTTCCTATAGGGACTATGTGCAGGAGGTCGCCCGACAGGTCGCCCATGCCACGGGAACTACTGGAAGGCTCAGCCGTGACAGTGCGTCGGCACAGAAGGAGATGCTGGTCGAGGAACTGGCATCAGCCGCAAAAATGCTCGACTTGGGCATGCCGGCCAAACTGCGTCCGGAGACCATGAAGGAATTTCCGGCCATCATCGAGCAGATGAAGGAGAACCCACAGTTTGCACAGGAGGTCATGCACGATGTCAACCGCACGGTGGGCATGATCAAGAAGGCCGAGAGTGGTGAGAAGATACAGATTCTGGAGAACCCGGCAGAGAAGCGTCAGCAGGAATGGGCGGCACAGTTCCCCATTGAGCATGTGCCTGAAAAAGTTCAATGCCGTGGTCATGCTGAAGGATGACGATGGCAAATGGACGCTGGCCATGAAGTCGGAGAACACCCCGGTCATCGCTGTCCATCCCTCCAAGGAGGATGTGAGCATGTACTTTGATGTCATCAAGAACGACCATGACGAAGCCCATGTGCAGGAGTTCCGCACGCAGATGGCACAGAAATACTTTTCCCTCTATTCCAAGAATCAGACTCCAGGTGTCAACCTCTTCCGCAGCAATGCGAGTCAGGAGGCGTTGGACATGATTTCCAAGGTCAATGCTTTCAAGACCAAGGACTCCAAGATCCTCCTTGTCGCCACCATCGGTGACGAGAAGCAGAAACCCAAGCTCGTCAGTCAGGAACAGTGGCAGCGTCTTTGGCTTGCCGATGACAAGCAGGACTACAAAACCCATCTGGCAGCCACGCTCTATGCAGATGTCCTGGCAGGAAAGCTCGAAGAAATGAAGCATGCCACCTCTCCCAAGGTGGATGGCACACCCCTCCATGAGGAGAAGGAACAGCGTGACAACCAGCAGCAGACCGTACAGCAGGAGTCGGCCAATGTCGCCCTTTCTCCCATGATGAAGCAGTTCGTGGACTTGAAGGCCAAGCACCCTGATGCCCTGCTTCTCTTCCGAGTAGGCGACTTTTATGAAACCTATCAACAGGATGCCCGAAAAGCCTCACAGATACTTGGCATCACACTTACAAGGAGCAACAAGCACAACGGTCCGGATGGAAAGCCAGCGGAAATGGCCGGATTTCCACATCACGCCCTCGACACCTATCTGCCCAAACTGATTCGTGCCGGTGAGCGTGTGGCCATATGTGACCAGTTGGAGAATCCCCGTGCAAGGCAGAACAGTCAGGAAGGGAAAGAAGAACAGTCCAAACAGGCTGTCAAGGAAATGGTCGTTGCTGGCACAAAGATGCAGGAGGAACAGCATCGTGGCATGCACCGATAAAAATGAGTGAGCTATGGCAAATTCAACTCAACAATACATCAACCAGTATGCGGAGTACGCGATGGAGCAGATGCGCCGCTATGGTATTCCTGCCTCCATTACTCTTGCCCAGGGCTTGGTTGAGTCGGGCAACGGCAACAGCAGGCTCGCCAGGACTGCCAACAACCATTTTGGTGTGAAGGGCACGTTCAATGGCGCGTATGTCCTTGCCAATGATGACAAGCCCAACGAGAAGTTCAAGAAGTATGACAACGTGGGACAGAGCTATGAGGACCATTCCAAAGTCCTCATGGCCCAGCGTTACCAGCAGTATGTCGGTGGCCTTGCCCATGATGACTACAGAGGATGGGCTGCTGGTATCAAGAAGGGCGGTTACGCAACAGCCCCCAACTATGTGTCTGCCCTTGTCAGTACCATCGAGCGGAACAACCTGCAGAAGTATGACCAGATGGTGTTGGAGCAGATGAAGAGGGAAGGAAAGTCCTTCGGTGTCGCTTCCAATCCGTCGACGGTCGGCGCACAGGGACAGTCCTCTTCGGGTTTGACATCGACGGGGATGAACCTGCCGCAGGGACAGTACAGCATGCCTGTGAAGCGTGAGCAGTTTTTGTTGGTTACTTCACCATACGGCACCCGCAATGACCCTATCAACAAAGGCACGCAGATGCATCATGGGATGGACATCAAGACGAGCAATGATGCCGTCCTTGCCACAGAGAACAACGGTAAGGTAATCGGTGTCGATAACCGCACAAACACAGGGGCTGGCAAGATGGTCACGGTGGAATACACTCGTGCCGACGGCAGCAAAACAAGGGTGCAATATATGCATCTCTCGCAGATTGATGTGCAGAAAGGCGACACCGTCAATGCTGGACAGAAGCTCGGATTGTCAGGTAAGACCGGCACGAGGGTCACGGGAGAACACCTCCACCTTGGGGTCATCAACATCACCGCTGATGGGAAGAAACAGTGGGTGAATCCTGCGGCTTACTTGGCTGAAATCAACCAGAAAGGAAATCTTCAGAAGCAGGTGCAGTACAACGGCAAGGATTTGCTGGCTCATTATCAGGCTGGGGGCACAACAGCTCCTGTTGCCCCAAGTCAACAGCAGGAGACATCACCACAGGACTGGATGAACAAATTGCTCTCTTCTGATGACGCAGCCCTTGGCCTTGGCATGATGGGCGGCCATGAGGAAGGTGGCGGTGGCTTGCTCGATTCCATTATGAAGATGTTCATGACCCTTTTGATGGTCAACATGCAGATGGAGAACAAGAGCAAGGATGAGCAGATGCAAGCCGTCACCGATGCCTTGGTGGACAGGCGTATCGACCTTAGCAACTTCACCCCAAAGTTGAAATCAGCAGAGATTGTCATCAAGGACAATGGCGCGGCCATGCTGAACACCAATGATGGCAAGCAACAGTTCTCCCATGAACTGACGGCAGCTGAGCAGTCACGTCTTTCTCAGATTCTCGGAAGCGATGTGGACAATGCCACGAAACAGCAGCGTATCAGTTCGATGATTTACACCATCACCATTTCGCAGCAAGCCTCCCAGAACTATGAGCAGATTGCCACTCAGCAGCAGTCACAGGAGCAGAATCTTCAAAGAAAATAACCATTATCAAATATTGAGAATATGATTAAAGCAGAAGTAAAGATGGTGGGCACTGTCAAGAGAAGTGCCGCCATGCGTACGGACAAGAACAACAATCCCTATTTGTCGTTTGTCATGACCGTTAGCATCACTGACGCGAAAAGCAACACCAGAAAGGACATGGACGTGCTTGTGTCCATGCAGAAACCGAAAAAGAATGACGTGTCTCTCTATACGGAGGGACGCAGGGTCGTGGCTCAGGGAACGCTCGACATCCGCAAGAAAGGCGAGGATTTTGCCTTCTACCTCACCGCCTCCCAACTCTCCGCCAAGGAGGTGCCTGAGCAGGATGAGGTGACGGGCGAGATGCGATTCCGTGGCCGCCTGAAGAACAACGACGTGATTGAGGTGAAGGAAGACCGCAAGGGGAACTACTATTTCGTCTTCTCTGCCTATTCCACGGAAAAGGTGGGCGATGACTTCGTGAGCATCTGGGTGCGTTTCATCCGATTCCCGGCAAAGGGGGAGGACATCGATGACATCAAGCCCGACTGGATGCAGCCCAAGGCGAAGGCGAAGGTGAACGTCACCGGCGACTTGGAAATCTCCGTCTACAATAACATCTTCCGCTTCACCTGCATAGTGAAAAGCCTGGAGGAGTATGTGAAGGAATACAGACCATAAAACGAGTACGCTATGGCAAAGAAGAACTATACGCCCAATGCTGACGGCAAGTCAGCCGAGGACAGGGCACTCGACAAGTTCGCCGAGCTGATGATTGAGAAGATTTCCACGTTGCAGGGCGACTGGAAGAAGCCGTGGTTCTCGCCACAGGCGGCACAGCTGCCCCGCAATCTCAGCGGACGGCAATACAACGGCATGAACAGCATCATCCTGATGCTTCAGCAGGAGAAGAACGGCTGGGGAACATCACGGTATGCCACCTTTGACCGCATCATGGGACTGAACTACACCCAAGACAAAGAGGGGAAAAGGCAGCCGCTCACCGACGAGAGCGGTGAGAAGTTGCCGATGGTGTCGGTAAAGAAAGGGGAGAAGAGCACGCCTGTCATGCTCACCACTTTTACCGTTGTCCACTCCGAGACCAAGGAGAAAATCAAGTATGACGACTACCGCCAGATGAGCGAGGAGGAACGCGCCAAGTACAACGTCTATCCGAAGCTTCAGGTCTTCAATGTCTTCAACCTTGACCAGACCAACCTGAGGGAGGCGAGGCCAGAGATGTATGAGAAATACGCCAGCGAGTCAAAGGGATTGGTGGAAGGCTCCGACAAGGAGATGGAGAGTTTTCCTGCCATTGATGCCATGATAGAGAAAGACCTATGGGTTTGTCCCATCAAACCTGTCAATGGCGACAGTGCCTATTACAGTCCCAGCAGGGATGTCATTGTCATTCCCGAGAAGAAACAGTTTATGGACGGAGAGTCGTTCTACAGCAACCTGCTGCATGAGATGAGTCACAGCACGGGTTCTCAGAGCCGTCTCGACCGTCTGAAGCCCGGACAGAGCTTTGGCAGCAAGGAGTATGCCCGTGAGGAATTGGTGGCGGAGTTGACGGCAGCCCTCGTATCATCGCAGTATGGCATGACCAAACATGTGAAGTCCGACAGTGCCGCCTATCTGAAATCATGGCTCAACAACCTCCAGGAGGATCCTTCCTTCATCAAGTCCACGCTTCTTGACGTGAAGCGTTCCGCTTCCTTCATCGGACAGCGTGTCGATGCCGTGAATGTGCGTATCGAGCGTGACGATGTGAATGCCGACTTCGCTGACATCCGTGAGCAGAACAAGCAGTTTTCTCCATCGTTCTCTACAACGAAATCAGAGGGGCAAGCTCCAACACAGGAGAGCAAGCCGGAGCAGACAGAGACAAAACCACAAGAACAGGAACAAGTAGCGGCTCGCGGGGTGGACCCGCCCCGATTTCACCGATGACATCGCCTTGCCTGATGGCATGGGTGTCCTCTTCACGTTCAATACGGAAGATGCGGAAATGTACATAGGGCGCAGTCCCATCACGGTGGATGTGGCTACCGCCCTGTACATGCTTAGACAGAAGGAGTCCATGCCGCAAGGCCGTTCATGGGGCGACAGTTTTCCGGGGGTAGTGAATCACACCACTTCTTCAGTAGCCAAGAGACATCCTGACTTCTATGCTGCCAAGCATGGGGATTTCGATGCAGCCATCAGGCTCGTCGATGCATTGGTTAAGGATGAGAAAGTGTTGGAGGTGGCGCGTCAACACCCCAATGCCCATGTGGCGTACATCCATCGAAGACAGGGGAATGGCATCAATATGATACCAGCCGCATACGCTGCCAAGTTCGCCGCTCTGGGCATGACCGTGGAGGATGACATCATCGCAGTCACCAACGTCTCCCATACCAATGCCTCCGACGTGGCACGTCTGGGCCGAAGGGTGCGTTTCGAGGGTGAGGTGACAAGAGGTGCCGACTACATCCTGTTGGATGACTTCATCACCTCCGGCGCAGAACTGAGGGATTTGCGTGACTATATCTCCAGCAGGGGAGGAAATGTCGTGATGATAACGACTTTCGGGCACGGCAGTTTTGGTAAGCTGAGTGACATCAGGATTGACAATGATTACAAGTGCAAGTTACGGGAGGCCGGCATTACCGACCAAGATTTGAGAAAATATGGAATCGCATCAGAAATCGGCTGTCTCACCATCAGCGAGGCAGCAAAACTCAACAGAATGGTTAACGGAAGACCAAAAAGAGCATCTTCGTCAGTCGTCGAAAGATTTTCAAGCCTACGTCAGGAACACACTACAGTTCCAGCGGTGGCAGAAGAGGTTTCAAGAGATGAAAACAAAAGGTCTGCAGGAGGAGACTTAATGTCAGCTTCTGTTAGAAAACGATTGCATAGATAAGATAATAATAGCATATTCGATTGAGTATGCTCTTTTGGGGATGAAAGACCCTCATATGATTTGAAATATAGTATCACAACTTGTAGAATACTATATGCTATAAATAGAGATTGTCTATTTTTTATTTTGCTCCCATCGGTTTTTTAGTTCTCAGCGGTAGACATCTTTTTACATAACTCAATATTTTGTTTCACTAGGTTTGTATTTGGATTGCTAGGACCCAACATGCGCTCGCAGATTGATAACGCTTTATTATAATAATCCATCGCCTTCGTTAAGTCACCGTGGCTGAAATAAATACTTCCGATATTATTGTAAGACGAGGCTAAATCGGGGTGTTCAGGACTCAAAACCTGCTCGCGGATAGTTAATGATTTCCTATAGCAATCCAATGCCATTGGATAGTTTCTTTCGATTTGATAGACTAGACCGATATTGTTTAATAATCTGGCGGTTTCGGAGTGGTATACGCCTAACGAAGTAATGATAATTTTCAGTGCCTTTCCATAATACTCCAATGCTTTCGTATAATCACCTTGGCAATAATATGTCCCACCTATATTATTGTAAGAAGTGGCTGTATCGGGGTGCTCAAAACCAAGCACCTGTTCGCGGATCACCAACGCCTTCTCATAATAATTCAACGCCTTTGTGTAATTGTTTTGGCTGTGAAAGACAAGGCCAATATTGTTGTAAGATGTTGCTGTGTCTGGGTGTTCAAATCCTAATACTTGTTCACGTATAACCAAGGCTTTTTCCAAATACTCTAACGCCATCAGATAGTTGCCTTGACTGTAATAGAAACCACCAATATTATTGAGGGTTGTAGCTGTATCGGGGTGCTCAAAGCCCAATATTTGCTCACGGATAATCAATGCTTTTTCTAAGTATTTCAATGCCTTTGGATAGTTGCCCAGACTATAATAGAAACCACCGACATTGTTGAAGGATGTTACTGTATAGGAATGCTCTAAGCCTATATTATTTATGAAAATCGCTGATGCTTTTTCATAGTACTCCAACGCCTTTAAAAAGTTGCCTAGCTTGTGATAAATACCTCCAATATTATCATATGATATGGCTATATCGGGGTGTTCAGGATTCAAAACCTGCTCTCGGATAGCCAATGCCTTTACAAAGAAATATAATGCCTTTGTATAGTCGCCTTTGTTGTAATAGACACCACCTGTATTATCGTAAAATGTGGCCGTTTTGGGGTGAATCTCTCCATAAAGATCTGTGCTGAGTATTATTAATCGTAGATAAATTCGTTCGGCTTCTATATATAGACTGTTGTTGAAAAGAAAATGTGCATAATCTTCTAAAAGTTCCACATAATTCATTGTTGGCAATGCACTGTCTTTTGCTAAATTATCAGCTTTTTCATATATTTCCTTTATTTGCTTTTTCCTTTCATCAATGAGGATACTTACGTCTGCCATAATTGTCTTTGCTTTCAATAGGTAGGCATAGATATCTTGATGGACTAAGGAACGATAATGGGATAGGTTCATTAAATGAGAGCCTGCTTCTCTTACAATCTCGTCCAATAGTGCATTCGTTCTCTCCAAATTTCCCCTTTCAAAAGCCTCTGTTGCACGAAGAAGTTTGTCGTTATGCTGTTCTCGACGCATAAGGGCTATGCGTTGAGATGTTTCGAAGAGAGCATTTTGTAGTAGTTTGAACTCCTTCTTTAATACATTGAAGCGTTTTTGCTTTTTTTGCAAGTTACGGAACATCTTTTCATCATTAGGATGTTCATCGACAAGATGATGTGCCAATTCTATTTCTTCAGGCAGTTCATCAAGTTCTTCTTTCATTTCAATATAATTCTTGTTTCCTGCTGCAAATGGCAGATTAGCCAATTCAGCAATAAACAATCCATCCAATATAATTTTGTCACCTTCCAATTCCAGTTCCATCATACTATTTTCTACCAATAGAAATTGCTGGATGAAATGCAATTGAAGCTCAGAATTGTTGCTGTAATTATTCCAAAATCGTTCATTATTCTTCTCGTTGAGTCTGTCTTTGAATTTTATTAGTTCGGGAGTTTCCTTTTCGCCTTCTTGCAATGTCTTACAATAAACATAAACCTTCGGGGATTTCTTCTTGTGGTATTCACTTATAGCCACCTCGTATTCTTCAATTGTGTAAATTCCTGCCTTTTTATAGAATAAAGCCAAGAACATATTCGACTTTCTAATCTCGTCGTTATATTCGTCCTGCTTCCGACTGTCGTTGTCTGCAGCATCATAATCCTCCCATTCAAAAACGTCAATAATAATTCCTCGATTTCTATAAATCTTGTCTAACTTGCGTATAAAGTTACCAAATTCTATTCGGTCATCCTTTAATTCATTTGATGAAGCGAGAAATATTTTAAAAGTTTTTTGTTCCATATTCAGTTATTGGTAAAATAAAGTTCAAAATGTATGAGGTAATAGAGATTATTTGTTGAGGTTTACTTTTTTAGCTTTTCATCATGCGCTGCCTGATGCATTCCCATGGTGTGGTTGAAGTGATTGTAGAGAGTAATGCAACTTATTGGATAACTTGCCTCCGTTTTGACATCATAGCTCTAATTACCACATTCAAATTCACAAAAATATGAAATATTTTGTTTTAGTGCAAGAAAGAATTAAAAAAATAGTCAAGTTTTGCTTTTAGCGGATATCTGGAAATAATTTTTTATTATATTGTAGCGTATCTATCGCTATCAACCATTTATTCAGTTCTTGAAATGCTTGATATAAGAACCTTTTTGCTGATATTGAGTCTTTAAAGATTGAGGAAGCAATGGTATCTATATCCTGTCGGTCTTTTTGATTGATGGTCTCATATCTGTTTTCGATAAGGGCAGCAGATTTGTCACGCTATATGAACAGATATGCCACCGTCAGCATTCCGCAGCCTTTCTCGTCAAGTCCGTTGAAGTTGCTGCCTGCCTTTTTCCACATGGTACTGACGCGTATGTGTCCGATGTCCACACCGGCTCCGAGATATATGCCGAGCCTCGTCTCACTGTCATATACCAGGTCGCCCGTCTTCTCTTGTGCCGCCTGTCCGTCATAGTACTTGAACCTGACATCCTTCTCCTTTATTCCCGTGTTCCAGGCCATGTGCAGTCCGCCCATGATGAACGGTCTGACGCGGCTGTCGGGGCAGAACACATAGCCTAAGCCGATACGTGCTGCCAGTTCGTCGGTGCTCATTTTTGGATTGCCGCCCTCCAGCATCTCCTTGGAGGCATTGTAGCGGTGGGGGGTATAGCAGAGTTCCAGTTGTGCCATGAGATACCTGCTGAAGCGTGGGAACATGAAGTCGGTACCCACCAGGAACATCGGGGCTGTTCCGCTGTAAGAGTTTCCTGAATAGGATGACAAATGGTCACTGTAATGCGGAGCCTCGTAGGAGGCGAAGCCGCTACCGGCCCCCACATAGAACCTGCGTGAAACGGCTGATGCTTTTTTCCTGTCATAATGGAAGACGATGCAGTCGCCCGCGTCCGTACAGTATCGCTCGTCATACTGCTTCACCAGTTTCGTCAGGTTGTCGGTTGTCAGGTCCATCTTCCACAGACGGTCTGCTATCGTGTTGTCTCGGCTCATCAAGACATTGACTTCCTGCACTT
>JAEEGF010959170.1_pt1 | contig 18884 bp, 18 predicted proteins | sample 9134171 | NCBI WGS metagenome assembly JAEEGF01 (sample SAMN16246542, study PRJNA631951) | gut metagenome | biome: gut microbiome; feature: rumen; material: AP-attached | host: Bos | place: Iran: Karaj | collected 2018-10
CCGTGGCAGGCCCCTCCAAGTACTCCAATTACGGTATGTATATAGGCGGGACGCTCACTATCCCCTCCGGCAGCGTAACGGGTATGAGCGGGCAGACTTTCTACGATTATGCCTCCTACGGAGCCCGCATCAACAAGATCGCCGCGTCCGGCACGGGCTGCGTGCTCGGCGCGGGCGGCAACCAGTATACTTATTACAGCTACGGACTTGCCGGCACCGTTGAAACATACGACGAAGCACAGGTGTTCGGCATCAGCGGATCAACAGCGAATTATTCAGCCTACGGCATCGACGGCACCGCCAAGGCGTATGGAGGCGTGATCGCGGGACTTTCCAGCACCTCCATGAACGCCAGCGAAGGCTTCGAAGACAGCTTCTACTGCTACCCCGGAGCCAGGGTCGTGGGACTTGCCGCGGCTTCCTCAACCTCCAACTCAAGCGGAGCCTGGAGCGTAGCGGAACTGGGCGGAACTGTAGTGCTCGCGGGACATACCAGCGCGGTATATGCTTCGGGTTCCGATCATTTCCCTGTCGGCGACTGGTGCGGATTAGACGGGTATTCCGACCCCGCAGGTACCTCCGGCAAGACGAATCTCGATCCGGAAACAGAAACATATACCAGTGTTAACGCTTACAAGCGCCTGGAGATCTCGCAGCTTGGAGAGCCGTACGATCTCTGGGTCGGAGGGGTTCACGTTCTGAGCACAAACAAGGACGATATCACTGCCGCGATCAACGCAAAACAGCCCGGCGCGGCTTCCGGTACGGCGGTCTATACTCCCGCGGCAGGAAGCGATCCGGCCAAGCTTGAACTTACCAATTTCAGCTTCAGCGGCACCGGCTTCAACCAAAGCTGGAATGACTCCTACAGGACATACAACAGCTATTCCGTCATCTACGCACCGGGGGATCTGGAGATAGTTCTGACGGGAGACAACACACTGACAGAAACGTCGGCGGAACCCGCAACCGGGCGTTCGAGCTACGGGATCTACCGTTACGTACCCTATAACGATTACGGACCCAAACCGACACTGACGATTTCCGGAAGCGGAACTCTGACGGCATACGGAGCGGACGTTACCCTTACAGAAGCCGACAAACCTAACTACACCGCCGGCATCTATATTGAAAGCCACCTGAACCTAAATGATACGGTATCGGTGACGGGCTGCGGCGGAGACGTCAATGTGGCTGCGACTCCGTGCAGCTTTGGCTGGACATTCGGAAAGGAAGTCAGATCGTTTGGCGTGTACTCGCTGGATACCACTGTGACGGAAGGCGCGAGCCTTACCGGATACGGCGGAGACATGACCCTGACGGATAATCTCGGAGACGACGGAGCCTGCAGCAGAGGTACGCTTGAAGGCGACAGCTTCGGCGTTGTTGCCACATTCAAGAATACCGCGGGAACGGTCCAGGGCACAGGCGGCAGCCTGAATGTAACATCCACATACGCAGGCACCAGCGGCCAGCGCGGAATTGAGGCTCAGACCGTAGGTATCTGGTCCGGAAGCTACAACTATACAGACTGTACATCTGACGTTGCTGGACCTTTCAGCGCAGGGGGCGGTGCTTTCACAACCAGTATACCCGAAGGAAGTACCCGCAATACTGCGGCCAGCGCCGGCCTGATGCAGTCCTACTACGGATCGTTCACATACTCCGGAGAGGATCTCACCCTGCGCGGTGATACGATGGCTATTTCTTCCAGCAGTTCAGTCAGTGCCAGCTACTCCACAACTCATACAATACTGGAGAATACCGCTAACACGCCGGCTGGCGCGACGGAGGGTACGATTACCACCGGCTCCATACCCATGAGTGACGGAACTCAGAGCTACAAGTATATCAGCATATCGAAGCCTTATCTCGTAGCTGTTACGACTCCCGCGCAAGCGTACAATGACACAAGCTACGGCGATGTCACACAGTATGTCGCCAAGGGAGGAAGCATCGATGATATCGTAATAAAGACTAATGACGGCTATTATTTCCCGACGGATTACAGCGTGACGGCCGTCAACGGCATCAGCGTGACCAGGGACAGCTATACCCAGATCACCGTTTCGGGAACTCCTACCTCGGATGCGGCCATAACTCTTCCCGATCCTCTGGCTAAGACGAAGGAAGATACTCCGGCTGCGATATTTACCGCGACCGGTGCTGACAGCGGCACGCTTACAGGCGTGACAGCGGGAATGACCTACGCGATAGATACCGGCGCTCCTGTGAGCATCACAGGCACCAGCGTTGATCTGACAGGTCTTGCACCCTGCACCATAAAGGTAATTCAGCCTTCGACGGATACAAATACCAAACTTGACAGCGATGCCCAGGAGATATCCGTGACCCGTGCCGATGCGCCCACAGCACCCAGTGCCGCAGGATGCACAAATCTGAGCGACAACGACGGCAAGATCACCGGTGTATCAGCCGCTATGGAATACAAGAAGTCCGATGTGGCAGCCTGGACGGCTGGCACCGGAAGCGACATCACAGACCTCGTGCCTGGCACCTATTACGTAAGAGTAAAGGCGGCGGGAACCGCGCTCACTTCTGACAATCAGGAACTGACAGTCGACGCCTATGTGCCCGGAACATTCGCGGTAACCGTGACACCGGGAGACAACATGACAATCGGAAGCGGCGGCGCAGCCACACAGTATGTGACCGAAGGCAACAGCATGACCGCTGTAGTCTATACCGCAAATGACGGTTATTACTTCCCCACCGATTACACCGCAGCGCCGGTGAACGGCATCAGCGTCACCAGGGACAGCTATACTCAGATCACGGTTTCCGGAATGCCTTCCGCAAATGCAGGTATTACTCTGACAGCACCTGCGGCGAAGGTCAAAGAAGCCACTCCGGCAGCGGCATTTACGGCAACAGGTACCGATACAGGCACCCTCTCGGGTGTAACGGCTGGCATGACATACGCCATCAATACAGGTGCTCCTGTAAGCATCACAGGTACCAGCGTCGACCTTACAGGTCTTTCGGCCTGCACCATCAAGGTGATTCAGCCTTCGACCGACGCGAATACCAGGGCGGACAGCGATCCTCAGGAAATCAGTGTAACAAAGGCCTCCGCACCCGCCGGCATCAGCGCAGCAGCCTGTACGGACAGCAGCGATAACGACGGAAAGATATCCGGCGTGACCACCGCTATGGAGTATATGAAGTCTGACGATACGGCATGGACCAGCGGCACAGGCAGCGACATCACAGGCCTTGTACCCGGCACCTACTACGTACGCGTTAAGGCGGCAGGCACAGCGCTCACATCAGATAACCGGACACTGACCATTGCATCCTACACGGCACCGTCCAGCGACGACGATTCCGAACCTGCTCTCGTGACAGAAATCAACACCGGCAACAGCATTACCGGATCAAACCTCGACAGATTGATCAGCAGAAATAAGACCCTTACCGTGACAGGCGAGGACGGCACAAAAGCAGTGCTCAACACAGAGGCGCTGAAGGGCATCGACAAAGCAACCTCCGGCAAAGTTACACTGACTCTGACAGACGTGACCGAGGAGCACAGGGATGAATACCCGGAGAGCACCGTTTACACGCTGACCATCACCAGCGACGGCAAGGAAGTTGATGATTTCGGAGGAGAGGTGACGCTGACCATTCCGCGCGAACTGGGTGAAAAAGAGAACCCGAGGCGCTTAAGCGTCCAGAAGGAAGGCGCGGATGGAGAGCTGCAGATGCTGGATGCCGGATACGACAGGGAGAAAGGCGAAATTACTCTAACTGACGAGGGCAGCACTGCCACATATGTTGTAACATACAAGCCGTTCCCCTTCGCAGACGTCGCAGATGAAAGCTACTACTACGACGCGGTCGACTGGGCGGATCTTGAAGGCATAACCGAGGGCACCAGCCCCACCACCTTCAGTCCGCTTGATGACGCGACCCGCGGACAGACCATCACCTTCCTCTGGAGAGCTGCCGGATGTCCGGAGCCGGCTTCAAAGGCGAACCCGTTCACCGACGTACCCGGGAACGCCTACTTCTACAAGGCTGTACTGTGGGCGCTCGAAAACGGCATCACAGACGGAACCAGCGCGGAACACTTCAGTCCAAACGCCACGGTAACGAGGGCGCAGGTGGCCACTTTCCTCTACAGGATGGGCGGCAAGGCCGAAGAAGGCGAAATGCCCTTCGTCGATGTGGAAGACGAAAGCTACTATGAAGACGCAGTACTCTGGGCCTACAAGAACGGCGTGACGGAAGGCACCTCCGCCACAAAGTTCAGCCCCGCGGATCATTGTCTGCGCGGACAGATCGTAACGTTCCTCTACAGGTACTTCAAGTAAAGTTGAAGATGTAAACAGGCGCGGGCTGCATATCAGGCGGTCCGCGCTTTTGTTATGTCCTCAGAATAACGCCTGTTGCAGCTAATGCGACTGGTCCGCAAAAGCATATAATTTCTGGTATTATTCTTATTTTCCGCGTGGTATAATTGATTTGAATTAGAGTTCATATAAAGGAGGTTCACCATGCTGAAAGTTTACGGAAGCCCCCTCTGCGGCGACTGCAGGGCGGCTGTCAGAAATTTCGACAACGACAAAGTGGAGTATGAATTCTACGATTTAGGCCAGTCCCTGAGGCGCATGGCCGAATTCCTCAAGTACAGGGACACCGAGCCGGTCTTCGAAAAATGGAAGGCCATCTATGACATCGGAATTCCCTGTATAGTGGACGAGGATACCGGCGCTGTATTCACCGACTGGGAGACCTGGCTAAAGGACAAAGGCCTGCCCGTGGTATACGAGGACGGCCCCGCCTGCAGCGTCATTTAAATACTGTTCTAAACTAATTCAAAAGAGGAGAGATCGCTATGAAATACACTTTTGCATGCAGCATGGTGAACCATGGCCTTATCGGCGGAGGACTCATTCTGGATGATGAAGCCCTCACCTACAGGACCGGAAAGCTCACCATTGAACCGCGGCTCCGCAACCTGGTGCTGCCGCTGGAGGAAATCGAATCTGTAAGCTGGAAGAACGTGGTCTTCCCCATAGCCACCTTCACCATGAAAAGCGGCGAGGAATACAGATTCATGATATTCAACCGCATGCGCTTCGAAAGAGCATACTGGGACATTATAGGGTAAACTTAAAACAATCCGGAGCATCACGCTTCGGACTGTTTTTTGACCCTTCAGGAGGCTAAGCTCTCCTCCTGGACTACTATTATATCGTCGACCCCTACCCGCAGCACCGCTGCCAGTATCACCATATTATCAAGAGTCGGCAGGCAGCTGCCATTCTGCCACTTGTATATTGACTGGGGATTCGCAAAGCCAAACACATCCTGCAGGTCCTTTACAGTCAGGCCTGCAGCGCTTCTCAGCCTTGCTATGTTCCTCCCGGTGGCGATCATATCTATGACCGGTATGCAGCTCATTTCATTTACGCTCCTGTTCCGGCGCAGAGCCGGAACAGAGCCGGCTTACGCCTTAAAGTTATATATGGGTTTTAAAATTTCGATCACATCCACGGACTCACGTACAACGTCCAGAATGTCCCCCAGGGACTTGTAGGCCATGGGGGCCTCATCTATCGTGGACTCGTTTACGGAGGTGGTGTATATCCCCTCCATGGACTGCCTGTAGGCGTCCATATCAAGAGTTTCCTTTGCCCTGGTCCTGGACATGATGCGGCCTGCGCCGTGGGGTGCGGAAAAGTTCCACTCCTGGTTGCCCTTTCCCCTTGCCAGGATGGAACCGTCCCTCATGTTGATAGGGATAAGCACCAGCTCGCCCTCGTGAGCCGCAATAGCGCCCTTTCTCAGGATCATCTCGTCCACATCGATGTAATTGTGAATGGTGTGGAAGGACTCTATAGCCGTGAGACCGGCCCTTTCCATGATGACCTCCGCCATTATCTCCCTGCTTCTTGCGGCAAAGCGCTGACAGATATCCACATCGTGGAGATAGTCCTTCAGGTACTCTCCGTACACATAGCAAAGGTCATTGGGGATGGTCGCATCCCTGGGGGTCCACTTGAGCGCCGCCAGGGCCTCCTGTATCTCGGATCTTCTGCCCTGAGCCTTGTAGCTGTCGATTATCGCCTGGCGGGCCTTTAAATACTCCTCCTTGCCCTGATTCAGCTCCATGGCAAGCCTCTGGTAGTGCTCAGCCACCTGCTTTCCAAGGTTTCTGGAGCCGGAGTGGATGACCAGATACTTGGTGCCGTCAGCCGCAGCCTCGATCTCGATGAAGTGGTTCCCGCCGCCTAAGGTCCCAAGAGACCTTTTCAGTCTGGGGATCTCCTTAAGCTCCCTGTAGCAGGCCAGACCGGTAAGATCGAAGGCCTCCTTTCTGCCCTCCCAGACATTTCTGCCGGAGGGAACAAAGTGGCAGGCCTCATCCACCCTCTCAAAATCGATATCCTTTTCTGCCAGCCTGACTGTATACATGCCGCAGCCTATATCGACGCCCACCACATTCGGAACCGCCTTATCCTTCACGGTCATGGTTGTACCCACGGTGCAGCCTATGCCTGCGTGAACGTCGGGCATGATCCTGACGCTGCAGCCCTCGGTGAAATCGTAGTCGCACATCCTTCTGATCTGCTCTATTGCCTCATCCTCGACCACCTTTGCGTAGCAAATGGCGGTCGTGCATTTTCCTTTTATCTCAAACATATTATCTCCTTTTCAATTGCCCCTGATGAAAAAGCCGCCTGTCCTCAAATGGGGCAAGCGGCCTGAACTACTCATGTATTCCTTCCCTTGGGCTGTTTCAATTGACTCCACCCAAAGGGCCTGTTCTGTCCGCTGCCTTTTCTGCGCATGTGAAACGAAGCTCTTCATGATCCTTTCCGAGCGATTCGAATCCATATGCAGCTGGGTTCAGCGAAATAGCGAACATTTTTTTCCTTTCCCGAATTTGAACGATTTTCAGTAAAAATATATCACCGCCACCGCCCAAAATCAATAAACCCGTAGTTTAAATTTATATTACTATTCCACAGGCTCGCCGTCGATCAGGACCTTGACGACGCAGGTGCTGCTGACCATGGGATCGCCGTCCGCGATCACCAGATCCGCGTCCTTGCCCACCTCCAGGGAGCCAACCCGGTCTGCGATGCCGATCTGCTTCGCAGGGTTGATGGTTATAGCCTTCAGAGCCTCAAAGGGATCCATGCCAGCCTTTACAGCAAGGCCTGCACAGAGGGGCAGATATTCCTGGGGAATGACAGGAGAATCAGTTATAATGGACACCTGGCAGCCCTTGGATGCCAGCAGGCCGGGGGTAACCCAGGACTTGTTCTGAAGCTCGAACTTGGTTGCATGGGTAAGGGTCGGCCCCACCGCCAGAGGATAGGGACAGCCCGCCAGCTTGTCCGCGATCAGATGGCCTTCGGTCACATGCTCTATGGTAAGGAGCACGTCGAATTCCTTCGCCAGCCTGATGGCGGTCAGGATATCGTTGGCCTGGTGAGCATGTATCTTCAGAGGGATCTCCTTCTTCAGCACCGGTATCATGGCCTCGCACTTGAAATCAAAGGCCGGGCGCTTGGAGATATCGTCCCCAGCAGCCTCCTTCTTTTCCAGGTATTCCTTGGCCTTGAACATCATATTCCTGATGACCGCCGCTGTGGACATACGGGCTGCGTTGCCCTTCTCCCTGTACACGCGCTTGGGGTTTTCGCCCAGGGCGCACTTCATGGCCACAGGGGTCTTGATTATCATATCGTCCACGCAGATGCCTCTGGTCTTGACGGCTATCCAGGTGCCGCCGATGGGATTTGCGCTGCCCTGACCGGTGGCCACAGAGGTGATGCCGGCCATAGCCGCATGCTTTATGGTGGGATCGAAGGGATTGAAGCTGTCCTCGGACCTCAGCTGCGGGGTGCAGGGATCTCCCGGCTCGTTGTAATCGTGGCCCTCAAAGCCAATACCCCAGCCGTCCAGGCCCAGGTGGCAGTGGGCATCGATAAAGCCAGGATAGACGCGCAGCCCTTCAGCATCGATCACCTCCTCGCCCTTCTTCGGGGCGATGGACTTGGCGATCTTCTTGATCTTACCCTCCTCTACGCGTATATCCGCCACATAGGGGTCCTTTTTTACTGCATCGTAGATCAGACCATTCTTAACGATCATGAGTTTTCCTCCTTCAAAACAGTTTACATATGAAAAGCCTGTCGGCTGACTTACACTAAAATATCACCTGCCGTAGGCGCCGCCCTCGTACTTGCCTGCGGTCACCACGGAAAAGTGGAATATGGGCCGATCGACCCGCTTTATGGAAAGCCTCATGTGGGGCAGGCCTGCGGGGATAAAGATCAGGCTGCTTTTGGTGATGCGGTGCTCCTCGCCATTGATGGTTGCGATCAGCTCCCCATGAAGGTTATAGGGGTCAGCGGGGTCGCTGCCGAAAAAGCCTATCAGCTCATCGCTGTCATGGGCATGCTCCTCGAAGACGGGATCTCGCTCCGGGACTGCGTAATACCAGGCGGTGTTCATCTGAAAGGAGCCGGGGCAGACATTGTCATCTATCCAGAGAATGCGGTTTGAGAACCTCTTGTACATTTCCCTGAACTCCGGCGTCCCGGTCTGGGGATCCTGAAGCTCCTGGATGATATATTTGCCGTATTCGCCTTCGTTGTTGTCGTAGATCATGGGATCCTCCTTTACCGCTTTCTTGGCGGAAGCGGACTGCCCTCCGGCGCTCCGTTGGGCATCATATAGGGCTGCATATTTCCGCTGTAGATAGTGTTCTGCACCTTATCTCTGAAGCCCTGAAGATATGCGGCATCGTAGTCTTCAGCCCTGCAGGCCCAGGGGTGAGGCGTCCCCTTGTCCCAATGGGCTCTGACCTTATCCAGATCATCCGCCTTCTGATGGACCGCGGAAAAGGCATTGCACCCTGCCATATCGGTATAGAGCTTGAAATATTCTATGGAATTTTCGTAGAGCCTGGCCTCGGGGAAGTTGGGCCATACGGCTGAGCCGCCCATAACACCAACGCAAAGAGCCTCTCCGTGAAGGGCCGAATTGAATATGAAGGACAGGCATCCCGCGCTGTGGCCCGGGGTGGCGATGCTCAGAAGCTTCGTATCACCCATCTTCAGGCACAGTCCGTCCTCGATCAGTATGTCGATCTTCGATGGACGGGGCTCGGAAAACGCAAATTCCGTGGGCGCCGTCTGAAGCAGATTCCAGCCCACGCGGCTCATGGCCACCATGGCATCGGGGCAGACCTCCCTCAGGAAATAGGGAACGCCGCCGTAGTGGTCGTAATGCTCGTGACTTACAACTATCAGCTTGACGGATGCGGCATCCAGCCCGACTCTGGCAAAGCTTTGAGCTATGTGGGCCGCCTCGCCGTTGTTGCTTCCGCTGTCTATCATCATGAGGCCATCCCCGGTATCGATCACCAGCACGCCCACGGCGCTGGTACCCATCCACCAGACATTGTCAAAAACCTTCAGCGGCTCTATTAGCTGAACCTCCCTGTCCTTGCGGATCTTGGAGATGGCTGGTTCCGGATTGTACGGAAGATAGGGCCTGGCCTTAGACTGGGCTGCTGCCTCCACGGGAGTTACCGGCTTAAACAGTTGATCGATCATAATAGTCCCTCCTTTGTTTTGCTTAAAAATCATTATACCATGACAAAGGCATTTATTCATTTGATTCAGATGATTTACAGAGCTGTTTCGCATGGTATAATTAACTAAAGTATATCCGATGCCGCGACAAGGAGGTAAAGCCATGCCCTATGTAGCTATCAAATCCTATCCGAAGGACGAGGAGACCAAGAAAAAGCTGGTCGAAAAGATCAATGAAGCCGTAATGGAGATCTGCCAGGTGCCCCAGCAGGCGGTGACCATCACCTACGAGGAATTCCCCAAGGAGGAATGGCAGGACAAGGTGGTCAAGGCCCAGGTGGAGCCCATCGCTGACAAGCTCTACATCAACAAAGGCGAAAAGCTCTACAAGGAGTAGTGACCTAAATACTTCAAACAAAAATGACGGGTCAGCCCCGTCATTTTGCTTTATTGGATCAGCCTATTCGAAGGTCCACTCGTGGCTCGGGAGCTCCTCCGCCAGCTTCTGCCTGGCCTTTTCCTGTCCCTCGATGGCGGCATTCATGCTCTTCTTATACATGACCTCGCCATCCCTGACCATCTCGTAAAGGTGATACTCCGCCATCTGGAAAAATTTCAGAGCCTTTTTTGCATCGGGCTTTGTACCGAGCCCCTTAAGGAACATGCGGCCAGCGCGAAGATAGATGGGTCCCGCCACATAAGGCCCAGCCTCATCCGTCATGTCCATAACGCAGCGCATGTAGATGTGGAAAGCCTCGATCTCGTTCTTCTCCACATAATACCCGTTCAGATACATGTCTCCGATTTTGTAGAGCGAGTTCAGATGGCCGTCAAAAGCCCCAAGGGCGAAGTAGTGGAAGGCCTTTTCGTAATCCTTCTCCACATTTCGGCCGTAGTAATAGCAGTAGCCCAGATTCTCCTGGGCCTGACGGCAGCCGTGCTCCGCAGCCATGTGATAATACTCAACAGCTCTGGTGAAATCCTGCTCAAAGCCCCTGTTTCCGGTATAATACTGGGCCCCGAGATCGTTCATGGCGTCCTCATCGCCCTCCTTGATACCGGTCTCATAGAGGGCGGTGATATATTCCACCACTTCCTTTGGAAATGGCGCCGGCTTGTCCAGCTCCACCATCATAGACGCGATCTCGTAAGCCGTATCCTCCCCAAAGCCCGCATCTATCCCGCTCGACAGATAGAAACAGGTTTCCGGAAACTGTTCCTCGCTTAAAATATTCAGCAGATCCTTAGCACCCTCGACAATACTATATCTATCCATATCATCCCTCCTGTTTTTACTTGTATTATACCCCATAGCATCAGAAAAAGGTCGCCCGCCGGGAGACATTTGCACGGTAAGCTCCTTGTCTGAGCCTATACTAACATATCGGTACAGCAAAAATACGTACAGGGAGGGGATCAGCATCCCCTCCCTGTACGATAAATCATACTAAAATTATTTAAACTCTACTCCAGGTATGGCCTCTATTACTTTTTCTATTGATTTACTCTGCTTGTAAAACGCAGGCAGTTTGCCTTTTCTCTTTGGATATCGTTTATATTTTTTCATGTCTTTGGTCAGCTCTACTAAAAGATCTGTAAAATATCGCTCCCAGCTGGAATATTGCTTACTATCCACAAAGCGTTCAGGAGCAGTGATCTTTTCCCATCCCGGGTCGCTGACAAGTCCCGATTTTAAAATCAGCCACTCAAAGGATTCTGGAAGAAAAATGCCTATTTTTTTCGGAAATAGTTTTTGTCGTTCCACAATGTCTCTGATTTCAGCCCCGAAGGCTGCCCCATCTGCAATGACCAATACACTTTTATCAACAATCGTTGAAAGCATCCTGTATATATTTGACTTCCCATTTGCTGAGATGCAATCCACCCCAATTGTTTCAGCCAATGCGTTATAGGCCTGATAACCTGTCCCGCTATCCTCTGTCACTATCACATCTGGATGAAAGGGTAGTTTTCCCATGACCCCTGCTTCATACATATCATGCTGCTCAAGGTAAACGCGCTTAAATTTCTTATTTTTTCTTCCTGTCAGCTCATAAATCTCACAAACACTGATCGGGAGCTGGGGTAAATATGCACGAGTAATCAATAGAAAATAATTGCTGCTATTCAATACAGTCTCAGCGAACTCCTTCGAGCGGATATAATCACTATCTTCGTCAATGATAATGACGGAATTCTCTATTGCCTCAATCTGATCTTTCCAGTTGCTGCCTCTTAGTGCTATCATGTCACAATTACAACTGATTTTTGTAGCACTGGCTTTCCCATAGCGGTTGTAGTCCTCAACCATTCCGAACAGCGTAGTCTTCCCCCTGCCGCTATCGCCGGCCAATATCGTAATCTTCCGTTTCAGCTCAAATGTATATGAATTGCGGCTGTCATGGATTCTGACGGTAATGACTCCAATCATTGATTTTCCTCCCTCAGATACTTTGCTCCGGCGTTGAGGAATTCTTCCATGTTATGGACAATTAGTTTTTTGTCATTTAGGATTCTGATTTCAAACTCACCAGGACCGAAATTTATCACATGAAATAGATTGATAGTAAAATTCTGCTCTTCGCCTAACTTCAAAATCCATTTTGCGCAATTATCTCCACAATTCGAAGCGTTGAATATTTTCCCAGGATAATGCTTCATCAACAGCAGGGTTTTCACGCCACCGGATAACTCCCGTGGACTAATTCCTCCAAGCACAGGGCTTTGTATATTATGCCCGCTGATGACTTCTGATTGATCCACTTCTGCAATCAGTGCCTTGGCAAAATCATCCGTAATCCAATCTTCCTGGTAGCTATGATTAAAAAAAACAGAAGTATTGTAAATGGCATTTTTCCTGTCACCAAAAAAAACTCTTAACACAAAATGTCACCTTCTCCCCATTTAATCTTCTCCAACAGATTCTGGAACTTGGAATATCTGTCTCTCATTAAATCTGATACTTAGATTAATTCACTAAAATAGCTTATAGCAATACATTATAATTATATCACTATTGCGAACCGATTAAAATAACGAAAAATGCTTAGTGTCGCTTTTTAGCAACATAAAAATGTACTTCTAGAATCATTTTATAGTCCTTGAGACTGGCAATTTATCCGTTGTCCCGTCTCCTCAAATAATATATAATTGATTCATCAATAATATCTTACTTAAAGGAGGTCATTTCTATGTCTGAAAAGTATGTATTTGATCGCGAAGAGCTTGCTCAGTGGACAGAGGCCAACAAAGCGGCCATGGTGGAGGAGCTCAAGAAATGGGTGTCCCATCCTTCTGTCTCCAGAGAAGACCTTGGAAAGCCCGGCGCTCCCTACGGCCCGGATGTGCGCGCCATGCTGGACTTCGCCCTTGAGCGCGGCAAGGCCTACGGCTTTGAGGCAAAGGATTTTGAGGGCTACGCAGGCTCCATCTACTACGGTGATGGCGACAGCGAGCTTGGCATAATCGCCCACATGGACGTGGTCCCCGAGGGCAGCGGCTGGATCTTCGAGCCCTATAACCCCGTGGAAAAGGACGGCTGGCTCATTGGAAGAGGCGTGGGCGACAACAAAGGCCCCGGCGTTGCAGGCCTTTACGTGCTGAAATACCTGAAGGACCACGGCATAAAGACAAAGCATAAGATCCGTCTCATACTCGGAACCTCGGAAGAGACCGGTATGCAGGACATGAAGGAATATGTAAAGAGAGGCCTCGGCCCCATCCCGACCCTGACCCTTGTGGCTGACGCGGGCTTCCCCGTATGTTTCGCCCAGAAGGGCGGCCTGAATGCAACAGGACGCTTCAGCGGCGGCAAGGACCTGGTGGACTTTGAAGCAGGCAGCGTTAGAAACGCAGTGCCCGATGCGGCAACTCTTAAGATAAAGAACCTCACAGCGGCAAAGGCTGCTGAGCTGATCGGAGATACAAGCGATTTCGATATCACCGAGGAAGGCGGCATCGTAACCATAATCGCCCGCGGAAGAGCCGGTCATGCGGCATCCCCCCAGAACTCCGACAACGCCATCACCAAGGCTGCAAGAGCCGCAGAAAAGCTGGCGGCAGCAGGCGTGGATCTTGGAGCAATTCCCGCAGTTGGCAGACTCTTTACCGATTATAACGGCGGCAGCTGCGGTCTGGGCGTAGAGGATGAGGTCAGCGGAAAGCTTACCATAAACGCAGGCGTGGTCCACACCAAGGACGGCATCTGCACCCTTGAGCTGGACAGCAGATATCCCATAAGCTTTAAGGGCGACGAGCTGGCCAAGTCCCTGGAGGAGAAGATGAATGCAGAGGGCATAGAGCTTGCTGCATTCGGCGGTTCAGACCCCTTCTATATCGATCCCCAGAGCCCGGCAGTTACCACTCTCATGGGCGTTTACAGGGACATCACAGGCGATGAGACTCCTGCCTACGCAATCGGAGGCGGCACCTACAGCAAGGCTCTTCCCAATGCCGTAACCTTCGGCCCCTCCTTCCGCAGCGGAAAGAAGCCTGAGTTCCTCCCCGAGGGACACGGCAACGCCCACGGACGCGACGAAGCCCTGAATATCGAAGACTGGATGACAGGCTTCCGCATCTACGTTGAATCCATAATCAAGCTGGATGCAATCTTAGACTAGGATCAAGCGCCACAGGGCTGCTGGATATCTTAAAATAACAGCAAAAGCGGCAGGTCAGGCCTGCCGCTTTTATTATGTGTTTGAGTCTTTTTCATCCTCCGTAAACAGCTCCACCCTGAGCTCCTCTAAAGGAAAGCGGCGGGCGCCCAGCTGCGATGCGAAGAGCTCTGCCCTGCGGCGCGCTGTCCGGCCTTCGTGGCTGCAGTCAATCAGCGTGATCGGTATTTCCCGCGACCTGCAAAAAGTCCCGAAGGCCCTGATCCTGCGTATCTCACTTCCGTTTCTGCTGCGGTCATATCTGCAGTCGGACAGAAGATAGACGCTGCAGTCCTCCCCTGTCAGCCGGTCAAGGAGATTGCCGGCCAGACCCAGTGCAGGTATCAGAGGCGTGGAGCCTCCGCCCTTAAGGCCTTCGATGCATTTGGCAGCCAGCTCGGCCGAGGACGTAAAGGGCAGGTCCAGCCTTGCCCTGCCGCCGCCATAGGATACTACGGCGACCCTCACCCGTTTTGTATATGAGTTCTGCAGCAGGGATATCACGCAGCCCTTGACCTTGGCAAAACGGTCGTCCGAAAGAGTGGATCCGCTGGTATCGATCATAAAGAGTATGTTCTGCCGGCCCCGACCTGCGAATTTCTGGTAGCGAAGATTCTCCCCGCTGATCCCATCCTTCAGGTCCATGCCCTGGGAAAGCTGAGCCTGTATGCTCCCCGGCATATGGATGCCGCCCGGACCCGGGCGCACAGTCCAGCCCACATTGTGGCCCTTTTTCATGCCAGCGCTCCGCGGACCGCTGCGGGCTTCCCGGGCCCTCTTTACCCTGCTCCTGCTGGTCTCCGGAGGCTTTACCGGGAAAGGCACTGCCGGAACATCCTTTTGGGGCAGACCGTCGTCACCGCCTGCCCCTAGGCTTTTTTTGTTATGGGTTCTCCGTTCTTTGGACCGTCTATGGCATCAGCAGATCCTTGGACCGGCTCCTCTTCCGCATCCTTTTCATCTCCGGCGGGAGCCTGCATCTCCTTCGGCTGCGCTTCTGCAGCCTTGCTCAGCATGCTCTCCGTAAGCTCCACATCCTCGAAGGGCAGCTTCTTCATTCTGTGAGGCAGAGCAAAGCGCGCGGCAAGGAGCACATCGTCCCTGCTTACTCTTTTTCGCCCGTCCAGGGCTGCAGCTGCCCGCGCAGTCCGCATTATGGCGATATCGCCTCTGTAACCATCTATTCCAAGGCTTTCGCATATCCCGGCAGCAAAATCTGCGATCTCATAGGGATAGTCCACCTCCGGGTAGAGCTCCGCCGCCCTGTGTATGCGGGCTGCCATGGCCTCCTCCTCCGGCTTCCAGGAGGCAAGAAAAGCCTCCGGATCCCGTTCAAATTCAGTCTGCCGGCTTATGAGAGTCAGCCTTTCCTCGCGGCTGAGGCTTCCGTTTATGCGCACAGAAAGCCCGAAGCGGTCCAGAAGCTGAGGCCGCAGGGTCCCCTCCTCCGGATTCATGGTCCCTATAAGCACGAAACGCGCAGGATAGCTGCGGGAGACGCCCTCCCTCTCCACGCGGCAGACACCAGTTGCCGCCGCATCCAGCAGCAGATCCACCAGAGAATCCTCCAGAAGGTTGATCTCATCCACATAGAGCATATTTCCGTCGGCCTCGGCCAGAAGTCCGGGCACGAACTCGCGCTCACCGGTCTTCATAAGAGTGCCGAGCCTGAGAGTTCCTACCACCCGGTCCTCGGTGGCATTCAGCGGAAGCTCTATCACCCTGGCATCCCCAAGCACCGCAGGAAGTCCCCTGACAGCGGTGGTTTTTGCAGTGCCACGCTCTCCGGACACCAGAACGCCCCCTATGGCGGGATGGACCGCTATAAGGCTGAGCGCAAGCTTTAGCTCCTCCTGCCCTACGATGGCAGTAAAGGGATATTGATATGCTGCTGAATTCATGGTCTTTGGCTCCTTTTCAGCTAAAAGATCAGATGTTAACCCTTCTTATTCTACTGGCCGAACCTGTTTATGCAGACCGGGGATGTATTTGATCCTCAGCTTCTGACCGACCTCATACCGTGCCGAGGGATCCAGCGCCATAGGACTCTCGATGATCTCACCCTTGTCATCTCTGTATTTCACAATTATGGTATATGAAGATTTCTGAAGATCAGGGTCATTGTTTTCATCTATCCGGCTCACGACGGCGTCGGTCTCGATACCATCCTTTTCGATCTTCCTCGCCCTTCTGACGGCGTTCACTGCAAGGACCGCGAACACCACCGCCGCGATCAAAAACAGCATCAGATCCAGATGCTGCGATGCAAATCCACTGATTCCTTCCATTAGCTCCTCCTGTTGGTTTTTCGACGCTGTTCAGCCTCGATTTGTCGAAAACATTATAGCACGGGGACAGCTGTCACGCATTGAAATTTGCGGCATAACAGACAAAGCCGGCCGCAACAGCTTACGACCGGGCCGCGAATTACGGATATATATTTTTATTACAAAAAAGCTTAGATATTAATCTCTGCAAAGGCAAAACTATCCTCGATCTGCTTCGACACTCCTTCATTCCAATAATTATAATCATCATAGTTCTTTGGGAACAGGCCATCCATCACTGGAGGATCCAGCGTTCCGTCATGCTTTACCACATATTCTATGGCGTAAGCGTACTCCCTGATAAATGCCTGCTCATACTCGCAGGATATCATAGGGCAGACGATCTGCGCGATCTGCCAGAGCAGCAGGTAAACCTTTGGCGCATCATCCGGGTCAGCCCCAAGTTTACTCAGCCAATCTCTCACATCATCGGGATACTCAGCCCATCCCTCAAATAGTTCTTCCATATAATCCGACGATTTAAGTTTACCGCACTGACCATCCTTTCTGATATAAACCAGACAGGATATCTGCTCCATTTTCATGGCCGCGATCAAAAGATTATTCAAACTCTTTGGAGCATCATTTCTGTGTGCCAGATAATTGATAAGCGAAAGACAGATATCATGTCCCTCATTCATCAATATCCTTTTTATACAACTTCGGGTAGTCGGTATTTGCCGACTATCATATATGGACTCTTTAGATAACGACATATATATGCTTCACTCTTTCCCCTCTATTGACTTAAAACGCCGGTATCACTCTGAACTCTATGCTGTTTTCCCCCAGAAACCGTTGAAATCCCCACACACCATGTTCCTGGCACAGATCCACAAATTCTTCGAATGACATCAATGAAAACAGCTTATCTGTTGCATCCTTTGATAGCGCATAGTGCACCTCACTGTCATATTCGCCGTAGACTTCAGAGTATAATCTGAGGCAACCTCCGGCTATCTCCCCCGTAAGACTGGCACCTGCATTGCTGTACAGCACAAATCTCCTGTCTTCCATGAAGTATTCTCCTTATAACATTTGAAGATCCCTGTCTTACCCGGCATCCTCCAGTCTGCAGCGAAAATGGATATTGGCGGAAAACAACGCTTCGTTTCCGGGGATGTTGACGTTCCGCTCTGCAAGAACGGTATGAACAGGCGTTCCCTGGATCAAGGGGCCGAATTCGATCTCATGACGGTCATGCACGATCTCGACCACATTCCATTCGTCTCTGGTTCCCTCATAATAAACATTTTCAAGGTTTATGCATCCCGCAAAGGTCTCCTTCTTTATCATCTTTACGCTTTTGGGGATCGTGATGTTCCTCAGGCTGCTACATCCGGCAAATGCACCTGAAGAGAGTCTTGAAATACCCGAAGGCAGGATGATGTCCGTGATGCTTTCATTTCCTGAAAATGCGTTCCTTGCTATTGCTATGACAGGTACCATCCGGCCGTATTCGTTCACAGCCATTCCGGCCACCTTTATGACTGAAGATAATTCCCCGCCAAGAGATACAAGTCCCAGAGGCAAGCGTTCAGGATGTAGCCCAAAGACTACTCTCTTATACTGAAGCTTGCCTGAAGGTTTTATATCCTTTAAAAGATCTGTGTATTCTCTGAAATTCATATTATTCACCATGTCACCATTTGAATTATATATTCCAGGATGTGACAAAAGTGGTGCATTACTGCACCACTTTTGACTTGTTTTCACATTCAGTCACTCAATTAATCTTTAAACGTCTCCGCCAGTACTGCGCTCAGGGTATCGACATATTCGGGGCGTTCTGTGTCCAGCATTTTGATGATCTCGGCCACCTTTGCAGCGCCTGCGGGTTCCAGAATGTGGCCCATGTCCACGTGGAATATATGAGATTCCCGGTAGTAGTATTCACGGAAAAATGTCTCATTACCTGCTATGTTGTCGTGATCTCCGAAAACAAAGTATGTTCCGAAAACATGCTCGTCATCGAACATTGCAAATGTGTGATCGAAGAAGAAATCCTTTGCACGCTCAAGGCGGTCCAGGAATTCATCTGTTAGCTTCGGGTGTTTTTCGGGATCTGCATCCCTGATAGCCCTGAGGTTCTTAGGGAGCGCGGGATTCACAAGGATCGTGAACGTTTCCGAATGCCTCATTGTATAGAATGCTCCAAGAGAGGATGCCACTATCACATTGTAATGGCCATCATTGATCAGCTCTGAAAGTCTGGCTTCCATCTCTGCAGGCTCAGTCACGGGAAACTCAGGCGCATCCAGCTCGTAGTCCACGCCGAGCTTATCCAGCGCCTCCATGACCAGCCTGCTGGAATGTCCGTT
>JAEEGF010960757.1_pt1 | contig 18879 bp, 20 predicted proteins | sample 9134171 | NCBI WGS metagenome assembly JAEEGF01 (sample SAMN16246542, study PRJNA631951) | gut metagenome | biome: gut microbiome; feature: rumen; material: AP-attached | host: Bos | place: Iran: Karaj | collected 2018-10
AATATCAAAAAGACCATGGTGGGTCTCTCCGTCCCTGCCAACCAGTCCTGCACGGTCGAGAAGGAAGACGACCGGCAGTTTCTGGAGCGCTGCGTCCATGATGATCTGGTCATAGGCACGCTGGAGGAAACTGGAATAGATGGCGGTATACGGATGCATCCCGCCCTTGGCCAGCCCTGCGGCAAACGTGACGGCATGCTGTTCCGCGATGCCGACGTCGAAAAAGCGGTTCCGGAAACGCTTTTTGAAGCGATGGAAGCCGACGTTTTCACCCATGGCAGCCGTGACCGCGCAGATCTCCGGATGCTTCTCGCCGCTTTCAGCCATGAAGCCACCGAGAATATCCGCGTAAGTGGGTTCTTCGTGGGGCTTCGGCACAATGCCGGTTTCCAGGTCAAACGGACCGACGCCGTGATACAGTAAAGGATGCATTCTGGCCGGCTCATAGCCGCGGCCCTTCTGCGTCAGCACATGGATCACGACCGCGCGGTTCATCCGCATGGCGCTCCGGATGATCTTCTCCATGCCCAGGACGTCATGCCCGTCTACCGGCCCCAGATACTTGAGCCCCATGTTCTCGAAGATCATGCCGGAAGGCATCATCAGTTCCTTCAGGGAATCTTTGGTGTCATCGATGGTCCGGATCAGGGCCTGGCCGCCCTGCGAGCCCGAAAGCACCTTCTTCACACCGGTCTTCAGGTTGTTGTAGCCCTTGGAGGAACGCGCGTTGGTGAGAAGTTTTGTGACGCCGCCGACATTACGGGAAATGGACATCTCGTTGTCGTTGAGGATGATGATGAAATTGGTCCTGAGCGCGCTGGCATTGTTCAGCGCCTCATAAGCTTCTCCGCCGGTAAACGCGCCGTCTCCGATCACGGAAATGACTTTATAGTCTTCCCCTTTGAGATCTCTTGCGCGTACCAGACCGAGCCCTGCCGAAAGGCTGGTCGAAGAATGTCCGGTATTGAAGGTATCATAGGGCGATTCATTGGTCTTCGGGAAGCCCGACATGCCGCCGAATTCGCGGAAATGATCAAAGCCGTCCATTCTGCCTGTCAACAGTTTCCAGGTATAGCATTGATGGCCAACGTCGAATATCAGTTTATCTTTCGGGAAGTCAAAACAACGCCAAAGAGCCAGCGTCAGTTCCACCGTACCCAGGTTGGACGCCAGATGCCCGCCTTTTTTGGAGACCCGGTCCAGAAGGAATTCGCGGATCTCTTTTGAAAGTGTGTTCAGTTGTTTTCTGTCCATTTGCCGGATCTCATTCTGATCCGGAACTCTTTCCAGCATGGCATGCCTCAGTTGTTTCGTGAAATCAGCGCTTCAAACAATTCTTTCAGGAACGCGTTCTCGCCGGTCAGTGAATCCAGAAGTCTCATGGCGTCCTGTGAAAGCTTTTCCACCGTCTCCAGCGCGCTGTCCATGCCATAAAGCGATACAAAGGTCGTCTTCTGGTTGCGTTCATCGGAATGCACGCTCTTGCCCATGGTCTCATTGTCTGACGTGACGTCCAGAATGTCGTCCCGGATCTGGAAGGCGACACCGATGCGGTTCGCGATCTTCTCACAGGTCTGGATGTCTTCCCGGGAGGCGCCCGCGAGGGTCGCTCCGATCATCATGGAAGCCTCAAGAAGCGCGCCGGTCTTGTTCCTCTGGATGTAATCCAGTTCTTCCGGTCCCAGCGCCTTTCCGCTCATTTCCACGTCCAGCGTCTGTCCGCCGATCATGCCGTAGATCCCTGTCTTTTCTGCAAGGATACGGATGGCGTCACCCACGCTTTTCAGGTCATGGCTCATGGAAAATGCTTTCGCCGCCGTTTCGAAGGCGTAGATCATCAGCGCGTCTCCCGCGAGAACGCCCATGGCTTCCCCGTACTTGTACCAGGTGGAGGGATTGCCTCTCCGAAGCGTGTCGTTGTCCATGCACGGCAGATCGTCGTGGACCAGCGAGGAAGAATGGATCATCTCGATGGCCGCCATGAAAGGCTCCGCAACGCGGCCCTTTCCGTCAAAGAGACGGTAGGTCTCCCGAAGGATCATGGGTCTCAGACGCTTTCCGCCGTTCATCACGCTGTAATTGCCGGCAGAGATCACTGTTTTCTGAAAGCCCTCCTCCGGCGGCAGATACGAAGATATGATGTTCTCGACTTCTTCTCTACGAAGCGCGAATTCAGAGGCAAATTCTTCCGTCATGATTCTTCCTCCAGCGGAGCATCCTGCATGGACTCTTCCCGTTCTTCCGTCAGTGTCTTCAGGCGTTTCTCCGCCTCTCCGAGCGCTTTCTCAGCCTCGCGGATGAGCGCGACGCCCTTCTCAAATTCCGAAAGACTCTCTTCCAGACTGAGATCGTTACCCTCCAGCTTCTCCGTGATCATCTCGATTCTGAGAAGCCGTTCTTCTATCGTCATTTTCTTCTCTTCTGCCATGGTCATTCCTCTTTCCGTACACTCAGGATCTCTGCCAAAGCTCTGGCGTCACGCATGCGGATGGTCACTTGGTTTCCGGGTTCCATATCCGTCAGACAGCGCACAGGCTTCCCGTTCTGTTCTATATAACCGAACCCGCCGGTCAGTCTTTTGAGTGGTGAATGTGCCTCCACCCTGGTTTCCAGAAGTTTCAGCCGGTTCCTTAAAGTCTCCATCTGTTTCTCAGAAGCCTGAAAACATCTTCTCCTGAGCTCCAGAAGTCTGGAATGATACCTTTCCAGTCTGACTTTGGGATGGGCCGCCTTAAGCCGCATCGTGTCCCGCTCCATTTTGAGTCGCATGGAAGACAGGCGGTTTCTCAAGATCCGTTCCATGTGGTCCTCAAGCGCCATCAGGCCTTCCAGATAGTCGGAAGCCAGGAATACGGCCGCCTCGGCTGCCGCCGTAGGCGTCGCAGCCCGGAGGTCAGCGGCAAAATCCGAGATCGTCACGTCTACTTCGTGTCCGACCGCCGAGATCACGGGTGTCTCGCACGCATAGATCGCCCGCGCGACGATTTCTTCATTGAAGCACCAGAGATCTTCCTGAGAGCCGCCGCCGCGTCCGACGATCATGACGTCCGGTCTGATTTTGTCCAGCGCCTGAATGGCGGCTGCGATCGATTCCGCGGCACCCGTTCCCTGTACTCTCGCCGGGCTCAGGATCAGCTGCACGTAGGGATTCCTGAGCGCGGTCGTACGAATAATGTCCTGAAGCGCGGCGCCGGTGGGTGCGGTGACCACACCGACCGTCAGCGCGTATTTCGGAATCGCCTTCTTATGAGACGGAGAAAAGAGGCCCTCTTGTTCGAGCCTCTTTTTCAACGCTTCAAACTTCTTATAAAGCTCGCCTTCGCCGTCCGGCCGGATCTCACGGGCATAAACCTGCACACGGCCGTTCTGAGGATAGTAATCCGCTCTTCCGGTGACCACGACTGTCATACCGTCCTTAAGCTCAACTTTGAGCCCCCTGTAGCGGTCCATCCTGAACATGACGCAGGAGATCGCCGACTCGGCATCTTTCAGGGTAAAATAAATGTGGCCGCTGGTATGATATTTGGTGCCGGAAACTTCGCCGCGCAGGCTGAAATCACGGAGGAAAGGCTCCTCCGTGAACAAATGCTTCACATAAGCGCTGATTTCACTGACCGAGTAGATCCTGCTCATGATCCTGACCGGCAAAATGTCTTAATACACCGTTCACGAATTTCGGAGAATCTTCGCTTCCATAGGTTTTCGAAAGCTCGACCGCTTCATTGATCGCGACCTTCATCGGTACGCCGGGATCGTTCTTCTGGATCTCATAGACGGCAAGCCGGATAACGGAAAGATCCAGACGGTTCATCCGTTTCGTGGTCCAGGATTCGGTCTTTTCGTTGATCGCTTTGTCGATCTCCGGGATCTTCGAAATGACGTCTTTCGCCCTGGCTTTGACAAGTTCGCGGTCTTCATCTGAAAGGCGGACCGGTTCAAAGACCGGTTCCTCCGTGAAGACATCCTCCTCCCCGGCCTCTTCTTCCGCGTTCTCTTTGGGGAAGCAGTCCGGATCGGCCAGATCGACATTGTCCAGGAAGGTGTCGATCTCACGTTCCAGTTCGGCGCCTTTCAGAAAATTGAATTGAAACACGATCTTCATGACAAGATCGCGCATAAGCTCGCGGGTAATGGTCATGACGCACGGACTCCTGTGATCTCCACATCCACGGAGGCGACTGTCATTCCGGTCATCATCTCCAGGGCATCGCGCACTTTGTCCTGAATGGCCTCGGTCACATTCGGAATGGTCTCAGAACCGTCGACCACGATGGACAGACGGATGGATATGACATTATCGCTCATATTCAGTTTCATGCACTTTCCGAGTTTCTTCCGGTCCAGTGTCGTGACGTTGTCCCGCGTAATGCCGCCTTCCAGGGAAAACACACCCTTCACGTCCGTCGCGGCAATGCCTGCAACGGCCATGACGGCATCATCAGCGATCTTCACTGTGCCGAATTTGTTTTTCAGGTTCTCATCCATTCAATTCGCCTCCGTACTGTAATCAGGCTTTGTCATCATTCTTCTTTACTTCGATCGACTGGACCGCCTCGTTCAGCGCCAGCATTCTGTCGTCCAGCGCATTGATCATCTTCGCGCATTCCGCAAGCTCGTCCTTGATATACTCCGGCGCGTCTCCCTCGAACTTGTAATAGATCTTGTGCTCCAGAGAAGCCCAGAAGTCCATCGCGATCGTCCGGATCTGGATCTCCACCTTCACGTCCACAGAACCGTCTGCCATGAAGACCGGAATGGTCACGATCATGTGATAGGATTTATAACCGTTCGACTTCGGACTTGCGATGTAGTTCTTGATGATCAGGACCTTGATGTCGTCCTGTGCGGAAATCATATCCGCGATCTTATAGATGTCCGAGTTGAACGAGCAGACGATCCGAAGTCCCGCGATGTCATTCAGATAGCGGAGCATGGAAACATGATCCGTCTCATGCTTGTCCCTGAGAAGCTTCCTTCGAATGCTCTCCTTCGTCTTCAGCCGGCTTGTCACATGTTCGATCGGATCATAATGGTGGATGGTGATAAACTCCTGTTCCAGAATGCTGATCCGCGTATTCATTTTTCTGAGCGCCGAAGAATAAAGAAAGCGGAGCATCTCCGAATCTTTTTCTTCATTGCCGCATAACAGATCGATCGGTTCCATTTCTCTTCCACTGGCCGGCATGTCCGCTTCCGGCTGACTTTTTATTATAACATAAGTATCCCGTTTTCACAAGGACAGGGGTTATTTAAGGACGATCTTTGCAAGGTGTTCCTGATCGTCTTTCTTTCGGGATTCCGTCACGGCAAAGGCAATGTTCATGGCGTGGTCCGCGATACGCTCCAGTTCGGAAACGATATCCGAGAAGAATATGCCTGCCTGGGCGCTGCATTTTCCTTCGTTCAGACGGTTGATGTGCGCCAGCTGATAGTCGCGTTCCATGTCGTCGACTTCGTTTTCCAGACGCTGGATCTCTTCCATGTGCGTCTCGTTCCGCTCTCCGAACATCTCCAGGGCGTAGTCCTGCATCTGGTTCAGGTTGTCCATCATGGCCTTCAGCTCGTTAATGCTCTCTGGCGAGAAGCGGATGTTGTTCTCGCTGAGCTGCACGGCGGCTTCTGAAATATTGATCGCGTAGTCGCCGATACGCTCGATATCCGAGATCACGTGGAAGTAACCGCTGATCCGCGCCTGGTCTTCATAGGGCAGCGAGTTCTGGTTGATGCGCACCAGATAATCGCTGATCTGAATGTTCAGGAAGTCGATATAGTTCTCGGTCTCCTGGATCTTCTCCGCATTGGAAACATTCCCGGTATAAAGGCTCTCCATGGCGGCATTCAGGTTGTTCTTCGCCATATGCGCCATGCGGTAGGATTCCTGAATGGCCAGATAGATGGCGATGGCCGGGTTCGGACGCGTATTTGAAATGAAATGCGTGACCATTTCTCCCGAATCCTCTTCGCCTTCTTTCTTTTTCACGAGGATATCGGTGAGTTTGATGATGTAATTCATGAAGGGATACATGATGATGACCGAGAACACCTTGAAGACAAAGTGCGCGATAGCGATCTCACGTCCCAGCGAGTTTATGGTGCCGTCTGAGAAAGCGACTGCCCTGACGACGGCTTCCACCGCCTCCTTGGCAAATGTGATCAGAAGGAACAGCACGATACTGGAGATCAGGTTGAACAGGAAATGAATGAGCGCGGCACGTTTGCCGTTCCGGGTGCCTGAGAATCCGGCCAGAAGCGCGGAGGTGCAGGCGCCGATGTTGCAGCCCAGGATCATGTACAGGCAGATGTCCAGACCGATCAGTCCCTGCGCGCCCATCAGCACCATGATCGAAACCGTCACGGAAGAACTCTGAACGACGGAGGTGATGACCAGTCCGAGAAGCACCGCGAGGAAGGGGTTCGTGAAATTCATGAGGAACTTCTGAACGCTCTCGATACTTCTCAGATCGCCCATGCTGGAAGACATCATGGAGATGCCGAGGAACAGAAGGCCGAAGCCTAAGACGATGTCGCCGCTTTTGCGGATAATGGGTTTCTTAAAATAGAAAGCCATCAGCGCGCCGAGGAAGATGAAGATCGGCGCAAACTCGCTGATCTTGAATGAGACGATCAATGCCGTGACCGTGGTGCCGATATTGGCGCCCATGATGACTCCGCTGGCTTCCGCGAGCGTCATCAGCCCGGAATTGACAAAACTGACGACCATGACCGTCGCCGCGGAGGACGACTGAATGATGGCCGTAAACGCAGTACCCGCCAAAAGTCCGAAGAAACGGTTCTTCGTAAACGCCTTCAGAATACTCCTGAGCCGGGAACCTGCCACGCGTTCGATGGCTTTGCTCATGAGGTTCATTCCGTAAATGAAGAGCCCCAGGCCGCCGATGAGCATTACAATGATCGTAAACAAGGTCTGCGATCCTCCTTCTTCTGCGCTATGGACATATGATATCCAACAGTTTGCCTGAACATCCAATTTCATTTATACATCATCGGCTCTTCCCTTGTCAATTTCAGGAAAATCGGCTATGATGCCCTCGTTATGTTACTGACACTCAGCCACGTCAAAAAAGCATTTCCCGAAGAGACCGTCCTGAAAGACGCCACCTTCATGATCGACTCGCGCGAGCGGGCCGCTTTGGTAGGCCCGAACGGCGCAGGCAAGACCACGATCCTCCGTGTGATCACGGGCGAACTCGAGCCGGACGAAGGCGCGGTCTATCTGGACCGCCAGGCCTCCATCGGCTATCTTCGCCAGCACGACGAACTCCGTTCCCGTCTTACGGTCTGGAACGAAGTGCTCAGTGTCAGGGAGCGTGCTTTTGAGATCGAGCGGGAATCGCGGGAACTGGAGCAGCGGATGGCGGAAGCTTCGCCGGAGGAACTGCCCTCTCTTCTTTCACGTCATGACGAACTTTCGGAAGCCTTCAAAAAAGAGAACGGCTACGCAATTGAAAGCGAACTGAAAGGGGTGCTCAGAGGTCTCGGCTTCTCCGAGGAAGACTACGGGAAACCTGTTTCGCTTCTGTCCGGCGGCGAGAAAACACGTGTGGAACTGGCCAAACTGTTGCTGCTTTCCCCGGATCTTCTGCTTCTGGACGAACCGACCAACCATCTGGATCTTAAGATCACGACATGGCTTGAACAATACCTCGCATCCTATCCGGGCGCGGTCCTGGTCATTTCCCATGACCGTTATTTTCTGGACAAACTGGTTTCGAAAGTCATCGATCTGGAGCGTGGCGTCACACACGTTTATAAAGGCAATTATTCTGAATTCACAGTCAAGAAACAGGCGCTCTTCGACGACCAGATGAAGGCCTACGAGAACCAGCAGCGGATGCTCAGACACGAAAAGGAAGTCATAATGCGCTTCCGTTCCTATAACCGCGAGCGCTTCTTCAAGAAGGCACAAAGCCGTGAGAAGCTTCTGTCGCACGTCGAACTGTTGGAAAAGCCCAGGCAGGACGACAATGAGATGCTGCTCCGTCTGAAACCAAATGTGGAATCGGGAAACGACGTGCTTCTGATCGAAGGCGTCTCCAAAGGTTTCGACGGACGTACACTCTTCTCCGGTCTGGATCTTCACATCCGTAAAGGCGAACACATTACGCTGATCGGCGACAACGGCACCGGCAAGACCACGCTGCTTCGGATGATCACCGGAGCGCTTTCACCGGACAAAGGCCGGATCAGGCTCGGCGTCAATGTGTGGCTCGGTTACTTCGACCAGGAACACGAAAGCCTTTCCCTTGAAAAGACCGCTTTTTCGGAGATCCATGACGCACATCCGAATTTCACGGAAACCAAAGTCCGCAGCCTCTTGGGCGCTTTCCTGTTCTCGGGGGACGACGTGTTCAAGGAGGTCCGTGAGCTTTCCGGAGGTGAGAAGAGCAGGCTTTCTCTCCTGAAACTGATGCTCTCCAAGGCCAATTTCCTTCTGCTGGACGAACCGACGAACCATCTGGACATGCAAAGCCGTGAAGTTCTGGAGAATGCCGTATCTTCCTACGACGGCACCGTCCTCTCCGTCACGCACGACCGTTATTACATGAACGCGGTCTCTTCCAGGATCATCGAACTGTACAAAGGGCAGCTTGTCACTTACGACGGAGACTATGATTACTACCTCGAGAAGCGGGATCTCTTCCATTCCAGGATCGATTCGGAGGATCCGGTGCTCTCTGCCGAAAAGACTTTGTCAGACAGCGAACGATACCGGAAGGAACGGAAGGAGCAGGACGCGAAGATCCGTAAAAGGCAGCATGATCTGGAAGCGCTGGAAAAAGCCATCTCTTTACACGAGGAAGAAATCGCTTCGATCGACCGTGAAATGGAGATCCCCGAGAATCAGACGGATGCGGAATGCCTTATGAAGCTGTCGTCCAGACGGGTTTCGCTCTCGGTGGAACTGGACAGCCTTTATGAAAAATGGACCGCCCTTCAGGAAGAAGTGCTCTGAATCGTTCGATTCACGCGCGTTTTTCCTGCGGCGGCCTCATTTTTTCGTTGTTTTTCAAGGATTTTTCTGATAAAATAATTGTTTGGAATCGATCGTGCTTACAAGAAAGGACCGCACCATGCTCTCGATCGCGCTTCATGCAGACAATGAAAAGAAAAACCTGCTGGATAATTTCTGCATTGCATATAAAAACATACTGTCGAAGCACCATCTTCTGGCTACCGAATCCACCGCGAACCATGTGAAAGCGGCGACCGGCCTCGAGGTTTCTTCCCTTCTCGCAGGGCGCCTCGGCGGGAACAGACAGCTGGAATCCGCCATTGCCAATGAGGAAGTGGATCTTTTGATCTCCTTTGAGCGCGTGGATCTGGATCACATCCAGGACAAAGCAGATCAGAGCGCGCTGATCCGTCTCTGCGATCTTTATAACATCCCTGTCGCGACGAATCTCTCCACCGCGGAATGCCTCATTCTCGGTCTGGCGAGAGGTGACCTCGACTGGCGGAATGAGATCAGGCACGTATGAGCTTCTCGGTCTCTTCTGCCTTCTGAAGCGCTTCCGTGAGTTCCTGAAGGTCTCCGTCCATAATATCCCAGATTTTATACAGATCCAGTCCGATCCGGTGATCCGTCACTCTCCCCTGCGGAAAGTTGTAGGTCCGGATCTTTTCTGATCTGTCCCCCGAGCCCACCTGGTTCTTCCGGACGGCGGCCTCTGCCTCATGCTGCTCCTTCTGTTTCAAAGCATACAGCCGCGCCCGAAGCACTTTCATGGCCTTGTCACGGTTCTTCAGCTGCGATTTTTCATCCTGGCACGAGATCACGATTCCGGTCGGATAATGTGTGAGCCGCACGGCCGAGTCCGTCGTGTTGACGCACTGTCCGCCGTTTCCCGAAGCGCGGAATACGTCAAAGCGGATGTCTTCCGGCCGGATCTCCACGTCCACGTCTTCCGCTTCCGGAAGCACCGCGACCGAACAGGCCGAGGTCTGGATGCGTCCCTGGGATTCCGTCTTCGGCACACGCTGAACACGGTGAATACCGGACTCATGCTTCAGCGCGGACCAGGCTCCTTTCCCGTTCACGATCGCAGTGACTTTGCTGACGCCGCCGATCGGGGAATCGTTGAACTCGGTGGTTTCCATTTTCCAGCCCCTGCGCTCCGCATAACGGGCATACATCCGGTACAGATCCGCGGCAAAAAGCTGCGCTTCGTCTCCCCCGGTCCCGCTTCGGATCTCCAGGATGACAGAACGTTCATCTTTGGGGTCTTTGGGGATCAAAAGATTCTTCAGTTCCTGTTCCTTTTCCAGAGAGGCCTTCTGTAAGCTCGAAATTTCCTCTTTTAAGAGCGCCTTCATTTCCTCGTCATCTTCTTCGGATAACAGGGCTTCATCCTCGGAAATGTGCTTTTTCAGCGCTTTCAAAGCCTCGTTCGTTTCGACCACGGGCTTCAGTCTGGAAAGCTCCCTGAGAAGCGAGGTCATACGTGCCGAGTCGCTTCCCAGGGCCGGATCTTTCAGTTCGTTGATGATCTCCTCATACCGTAAGGAGATCTCTTCCATTCTGTCAGCCATTTCTTCCTCTCCGAGCCGTAACGACACGGTCTCTGCCTGCAAGGTCCCGAAGGATCCGAAGATCCTCATACGCTTCTTCTTCGAACAGGCGCAGGACGTCTTCTCCCTCTTCATCGCCGATCTCCATCAGGATCCGGCCCATAGGAGAAAGATGTGTCTTCGCCTCATTTACGATTCTGCGGATGAAACAGAGTCCGTCTTCGCCGCCCAGAAGCGCTGTGCGCGGTTCGTGGTCACGTACTTCCGGGTCCAGCCCGGGAAGATCCGCGTTTTTGATGTAAGGCGGGTTGGTGACGATCAGGTCATAGACTCCGTCAAGCTGTTCAAAGAGATCGCTTTGGATCCACCGGACCGACTCTTCGGATCCCGTGAGCCTCCTGGCATTCTCTCTGGAAACCTCCAGCGCATCCGCGCTTACGTCCGAGGCCGACAGGGAAATGTCCGGGCATTCCAGAAGAAGCGTCAGCGCGATACAGCCCGATCCGGTGCAAAGGTCTAAGACCCGTGGTCTTTCGACACCATTCGCTTTCAGTTCTAAAATCTTTTGAAGCGCGTCCTGAAGAAGGATCTCCGTGTCAAAGCGCGGGATCAGAACCCTTCTGTCCACCTGAAACATCCGCCCGTAGAACGGCGCCTCTCCGAGAATGTACTGCAGCGGTTCATGCGAGCGGAGACGCTCAACACCATTCCGGAAACGCATGACGGTCTCCGGAGCGGCTTCGTCCTCCGCATAGCGAAGAAACTCTCCCAGAGACCAGTTCATGATCCCTCGGAGAAGAGCTTCTCTGTCCGATACGTCCGGGCAGCTGTTGATGAGCTCTCGGTAGGTCATTCCTTTTCTTCCACGGCTTCCGGTCCGTTCGCTTCTTCCGATTCTTCTTCGGCGGCCGGTTCTTCCGGGATCTCTGCATCCGGATAGTTCTCGCGAAGGAAGGCCTTCCAGTCGAAAACATTTTCGACCGCCGTAATGGCCACTTCGCACATCTTCTCGTCCGGCTCCCTGGTCGTCAGGCGCTGAAGCCACATGCCGGGTCTTGAAATAATCTTCGTGAACAGATTGTCATGGCGTCCGGTGAACTGCTGAAGTTCATAGGAGATCGCGGCCACGAAGGGGATCAGCGCAAGCCGGATGCCCAGGCCCGCAAGGCGCGTCAGGATCCTGGAAAGCCTCTCATACCCTGAGATCTCCACTTTGGGAAGCGGGATCAGGATGAAAATGAGGATCGAGATGAGGAGCACGATGAGGATAAAACTCGTTCCGCAGCGTCTGTGCTCCCGGGAGCTTTTCATGACGTTCTCCACCGTCAGCGCATGCCCGGTCTCCAGGCAGTTGATGCATTTGTGTTCCGCGCCGTGGTACTGGTAGGTTCTCCGGATCTCTTTCATGAAGGTCGTCGCCACAATATAGAGAATGAAGATCAGAAGTCTCAGCGCGCCTTCAATGAGTTTGATCGCCCATTCCGGGAGCCCGAGGCGCTGAAACAGGTTCGAGATCAGCATCGGAAGCACGATAAAGATACCAATGGCCAGAATGACGGCGATGACCATCGTCCAGGTCATTTCTCCTTTGGTAAGCGCTTTTCCGTCTTCCGTGTCTTCTCCGTCCGGATCTGCCGACCACATCAGCGTACCCATGCCGACCTTCAAAGACTCTATCAGAGAAATAAAACCTCTGACAAACGGCCATCCGGCCCATTTATGCTGATCCGAAAAACGGACTGTTTTCTCTGTTTTTGAGCGGATGGTGCCGTCTTCCTTACGGACCGCGATCGAATAGCTGTCGCGTCCGCGCATCATGATGCCTTCCAGTACGGCCTGGCCGCCGATCCCCGAGTATTTCATGGATCCCTCCTCAGGTGAAAATAAAACAAAAGACACCACGGTCTCTTTCGGGGACCGTGGTGTCTTTTATCAGTAGACTATTTATTGCTGTCGGTACCGACGCCGTACTTCTTGTTGAAGCGCTCGACGCGTCCGCGCGCAGAAGCAGCACGCTGCTGGCCCGTATAGAAGGGATGGCACTTGGAGCAGGTCTCTACGTGGATCTCTTTCTTTGTGGAACGGGTCACAAAGGTATTTCCGCAGTTGCACGTCACCGTGCACTCGACATAATTCGGATGGATGCCGTCTTTCATTTGTTCTCCTCTCTTTCGCCCTGATTTCCGAACAGGTGCGTCAACCTGCATAAAATAGCACAAGCATTCTGAAAATGCAAGCACAAAATATTCAGACCAGTTTTTTCATCACGAAGGCATAGATCGCCTGCGCGTTGTCCCGAAGATGTGCGGAGAGCGTTTCGGCCTGTTCCTTGTCCGGAACGGCGAGCCGCATCTCAAACAGGACCGTTTTCTCTTCACGGATCTTGAGATGGACATAATAGCCGCCGTCCCCGGATAGTTCGTAACCGGTCGCAATGCCCGTCTCGCTCCTGGCCTGGAAACGGTTTAAGCGGATGTAGTCCTCCATGTCTTTCTTCAGACTGTCTGAAATGTCCGAAGTAAAATAGAACAGTGCCTCGTCCCCTTCCTTGGTGAGCTCATGTCTGAGCACCGTGTTCAGTTCTTCGCTCCGGATGAGATTCGCTTCCCGAAGACCGTTCATCAGTGTTCCGAACTCTTCTTCCGACATGTATTCCTTGCCGCGGAAATACTGCCAGAGCTGGGCTGTGCTCATCGGAAAATTCACCCTCTTCAGCATGTAGAGGACCATGAGTTTGTGGAGTGTTTCCTGACCTTGCATGTTCTCTTGTCCGCCTTTCTTGACAAGTGTTCAGCGTGAACCTACAATGAAATCCAGCCGAAAGGAGCGATATATGGAGATCGAACGAAAATTCATTCCGCTTACGGTGCCTGTTCCTTTAGAGGACTGCCCGTATCATGAGATCGAGCAGGCCTATCTCTCTACGGATCCGGTCATCCGCATCCGGAAAGAGGACGAAAGCTTCTATCTGACCTATAAAAGCGGAGGCGTTCTGGCTCATGAAGAATATAATCTGCCGCTCACGGAAGCTTCTTACAGAAAGCTTCTCGCGAAATGCGACGGCCGTATTCTCACGAAGCGGCGCTATCTGATCCCTTTAGGTGTCTATACGGTAGAACTGGATGTGTTCCGTGCGCCTTTTGAGACGCTTCGTATCGCTGAAGTCGAGTTTCCTTCCGTAAACGAAGCGAATGCTTTCCAAAAGCCGGACTGGTTCGGCGAAGAGGTCACCTACGATCCGCATTACCGGAACGCCTATCTTGCACTGAACACAGAGTTTTAAGCTTTCTTCTGATCTTCTGCCGCTGTCTTTTCGGAGACGGCGGTTTTCTTCTTATGTCCGAACCGGTTCTCCGTTCCCTGAATGAGACGCCTGATATTTGTTCTGTGACGCCAGATCAGAAGGAATTGCAGCACGGCCACGATGAGAACAAATTCCCAGAACACCATGCTTGCCGGGCCGCCAAGATAGATGATTCCGAAAAGAACGCCGCAGAGAAACACGAATACTGACGCGGAAATGCTGGCTAACGATACGTAGCCCGTCAGAAACGCAAGTGAAAAGAACAGCGCCAGTCCGATCAGCGTATATGCCCAATTCCAGGCGAACGCATATCCGCAAGTCGCCGCGACCCCTTTTCCGCCTTTGAACTTCAGATAGAAGGGATAGTCATTCCCCAGGATCACGCCCAGCGCGGTATACATCAGATATACCCATCTGAGGCTGTCGTTCATGAAAATGAGCCGTACCGCAAAACACGGAATAAAGGCTTTCAGCGCGTCGAAAAAGAAAATAAGAAACGCTGCCTTGAAGCCATGGGTCCGAAGCGCGTTGGTCGCGCCGGTATTTCCGGAACCCACTTTACGAAGATCATTTCCGGTGATCTTTCCGTAAATATAACCCGTCTGAAAGAGTCCAAAAGCATAGCCGACAATCACAAGAAGCAAGCGTATCAGTACCGTCATCAGTTATCCTCCTTCCTCTCACGGATGATGAATTTGAGGCGTGTGCCCGCAAAGCCGAACGCGGAGCGGATACGGTTCTCCAGATAACGCACATACGAAAAATGCATGAGTTCTTTGTCGTTCACGAAGAACACAAAGGTTGGCGGAGCGACCGAAACCTGGGTGGCGTACAGGATCTTCAGTCTCTTGCCCTTGTCTGAAGGCGGCTGGGTCTCGACGGTCGCCTGCATGACGATCTCATTCAGCACGCCGGTCTGGATCCGAAGATTCTGATTGGAGATCACCGCGTCGATCATCGTAAAGAGTTTCGAAACGCGCTGTCCGGTCTTGACGGAGATGAACATGATCTCCGCATAGGTCATGAACGAAAGGACCTTTTCAATATCTTCCGTAAAACGATAGATCGTCTTGTCGTCCTTCTCGACAAGGTCCCATTTGTTGACCACCACAATGATGCCCTTACCGCGCTCATGCGCGATTCCGGCAATCTTGGCATCCTGTTCGGTCACGCCTTCGGAAGCATCCACCATCACGAGGACGACATCTGCTTTCTCCACGGCCGCGACTGCGCGGATGATGGAGAAATGCTCGATGTCCTCATGAATGCGGGATTTCCTTCTGAGTCCGGCGGTATCAATGAACACATATTCTCTGTCCTGATAGCGGATCACGGTATCCACGGCGTCTCTGGTCGTTCCGGGGATGTCCGAAACGATCACGCGGTCCTCACGGGCCAGTTTATTGACCAGAGAAGACTTGCCGACGTTCGGCTTTCCGATGATGGCGATGCGGGGGCGGGTATCCTCCTCGGCTTCTTCCGTGTCTTTTGCGTATTCGAAAACCGCGTCCAGAAGATCGCCGAAGCCCTGTTTTGAAATGGCTGAGACCGGGATGGGATCGCCGAGTCCGAGATTGTAGAACTCGTACACGTCGTTCTGCATGGCTTTCAGGTTGTCCACCTTGTTCACACAGAGCACGATAGGCTTCCCTGAACGGCGCAGGATCTCCGCGACCTCAAAATCCGCGTCCTGAAGACCTTGCTTCCGGTCCACCAGGAAAATGATCACATCGGAAGTCTCCACGGCGATTTCTGCCTGTGCGCGCATCTGGGAAAGGATCACGTCTTTGGAGGCCGGCTCGATTCCACCTGTATCGATCAATGTGAAGCTTCTGTCCAGCCATTCTGCGCGCGCGTAGATCCGGTCCCGGGTCACGCCGGGTTTATCATCCACGATGGAAATGTTTTCGCCGGCCAGCTGATTGAACAGCGTGGATTTGCCGACATTCGGCCTGCCGACGATGGCAACTGTCAAACCCATTTATCTAAACTCCTGATCAGATGTCTGTTAATTCGTATGCACCGTGTGAAAGATCCAGGTCCGACTTCTTGAGCTTGCCGCACATGGCACGCGCCAGCGCGTCTCCGCCGCCCTGAAGGATCCTGGTCCTGACGCCGAGCGTCTTCTCGAGATCCGTACGGGTCACGTCGTCCAGAAAAACTTCTTCTCCGCTTCTTAACATGCAGTTCGGGAGGTACAGCACAGAAGAGCTATCGATTCCCTGAAGCTGCTTTAGAAGGTCCTGTCCGGTGACCAGCCCGGCCACCGTCACATGCTCGCCGAAGAAATCGTTCCGGATGGCCACGATCTCATTATCATGCCCGGGGAACTTTTCGTCAACCATTGCGCGCACTCTTCTTAAAAGCGGCGCCGCGGCCATGCCGGTCGCAAATACCTGCTTTAGGTTCTTTCCGTCTTTTTTGAGCCGGTGCACTTCGGCTTCGGCTTCATCCAGAAGAAGTCTGGCCATACCGACACCGTTATAGAGCTGCGGATAGCCGTCATATTCCTTTGCGGGCGGGAATTCCCTTCCGGCTGTAATATAGAACTCGTCGGAGGCATGGACAAAATGCATGCCGCATTTCTTCATGGCCTCTTTCTGGATCTGCTCGACTTCACGGATCACGGCCTCGGCATCTTCCTTTTCAAAGGGATCCAGATGCTGAAGCCCTTCCCTGTGTTTCGTCAGCCCGACCGGCACGACCGAGACAGACTGCATCACAGGCGCGTATTCAAGAAGATCCACAAGCGTTTTGTGAAGCGCTTCTCCGTCATTCCAGCCTTTACAGAGAACGATCTGCCCGTTCATTGTGATCTCCGCGTCGTAAAGATCCTTGAGATAACGCAGCACGGTCCCGGCTCTCCGGTTTCCAAGCATCCGTACCCTGAGCTCCGGATCGGTCGTATGAACAGAGATGTTCATCGGCTCCATCCGGTAACGGATGATACGGCTGATCTCTTTGTCCCGCATATTGGTCAGGGTAATGTAGTTCCCCTGAAGGAAAGAAAGCCTGGAATCGTCGTCCTTGAAATAAAGCGTTTCCCGAAGCCCTTTGGGCATCTGGTCGATGAAACAGAAAATGCAGCGGTTCGCGCAGGAACGGTAATTGCTCATGAGGTCATTTTCGAAAACAAGGCCCATGTCCTCGTCTTCGTCCAGTTCGACCTCGATCTCCCATTCCTCTCCGGAGGCTTTCCGGATCAACAGTGTGAAGGACTCATCCGCGATCAGCGCGCGCCAGTCGAAAACGTCCTCGACCGGATCGCCGTTTACCGATACGAGAACGTCCCCTTTTTCAATTCCAAGTTCCTCTCCGACTGAACCGGAAAGGACCTTCGCGATCCGATGCTCCATGCATCCTCCGTTTTCAGATAAAAAACGCCCGGGCAGTAGCCCGGGCGGCTCGGGAAAGGATCACTCCATTCCTTTGACTGCTTTAGTCAGGCGGGAGACCTTCCTGGAGGACTTGTTCTTGTGATACACGCCCTTCGTGGAAGCTTTCCTCAGCTTGATTTCAGCTGCATGAAGCGCCTTCTCGGCTTCTTCCTTGTTGCCGGCTTCGATTGCGGCGGTAACAGCCTTCACATAGGTCTTCGTCTCAGACTTGACGGCTTTGTTGCGCTCAGCCTTCTTTTGGGAAACAAGCACACGCTTCTTCGCAGATTTAATATTGGCCATCTGGCACCTCCGAATGTTTTTTGAGGTCCCGGGTAGAGGGTTCCGGAAAACTCGACGCAGAAAGGCCGAGACACGTGGGCATTCCTGCAAACATACGCAATGAATATTACCATAAATAAGGGCAATGTCAAGCGTTTTTTCGCACAAAAAGCTACTCTTTGTAGATCCTTGTCACACGCGGTGTGATCAGAGAAAACAGCTCGTACGGAAAGCGTCCGCTCCGTTCCGAAAGTTCTTCGACCGTGATTTCTTCCGGGCCGTCTTTTCCCACGAGTACGGCAAACTCTCCGCTTGCGGCTTCCGGGATCTCACTGACGTCGACCATGAACTGATCCATGCAGATCCGTCCCAGGATCCTGGCGCGTTTTCCGTAGATCAGGACTTCTCCTTTGGAGGACAGCGATCTGGGGTAACCGTCCGCATAACCTGCGGCGACGGTCGCGATCCGCGTCTTCCGCTCAGTGACGTAGGTTCCGCCGTAGCCGACTTCTGTGCCTTCCGGCACTTCGGCGATCCGCGTGATCCTTCCGTACCAGGAAAGCACGGGCCGGATCGGAATCTTCCGGAAAGCCTGAATTTCAGATGGATAGGCGCCGTACAGGGAAATGCCGTAGCGGCTGGCATTAAAGATGCCTTCATCGGAGAATCCGCCCCTAAGAAGCATGGCCGCGCTGTTGGCCGCATGCACAAGCTCATAACAAAGGCCCGCCGACTGAAGCCGCTCTACGAAATTCTTCATGGCTTTCATCTGGGCGATTGCTTTTTGTGGGTCTTCTTCATCCATCGTGGCAAGGTGCGTATAGATGCCCTCCGCTCTTGTATACGGGATCTCTGCCATCCTTTTCGCCGTCAGAAAGCCGCTTTCATCAGGGAACAAGCCGATCCGTGTCATACCGGTATCGACTGCCAGATGATAAAGCCCGGTTTTCCCAAGCTTCTTGGCTTTCTCTCCGAAGCGCTTCAGATTGTCGTCGTCATAGAACGTCGGACGGATGTCTCTTTCGATGCAGGATCCGTAGCAGACTTCCGGGATCATGCTGAGGATCAGAATGGGCTTTTGGATGCCTGCATCCTGAAGTTCGACGGCTTCCGTATAGGTGGCGACGGCAAAGCCCCAGACTTCATCCTGAATCGCTTTGGCGACGCGCACCGATCCCAATCCGTAGGAATTGGCCTTCACGACGCCGATGACTTTCATTTCGGGTGAAAGAAGCTTCTTTGCCGTGATCAGGTTTTCTTTCAGCGCGGAAAGGTCGATGACGGTATAGCAGCGTTTTTCACGCAGTTCGGTCTGAAAAACCATCTCACGCCTCCTCTTGTTTTTACGCACGGTCCAAAGCGGCTTTGGAATACACGCATCCGCAG
>JAEEGF010130295.1_pt1 | contig 18874 bp, 15 predicted proteins | sample 9134171 | NCBI WGS metagenome assembly JAEEGF01 (sample SAMN16246542, study PRJNA631951) | gut metagenome | biome: gut microbiome; feature: rumen; material: AP-attached | host: Bos | place: Iran: Karaj | collected 2018-10
TTTGTTTCCATTCTGTCAGGGTGTGTCTTCTTGTCTTTTGTCATGTTGTAATTACGCTGCTGGCATTCTGTACATGCCAATGTTATCTTTGTGCGCACAACTTCCACCTCCGTTAAATTTCTACTTTGGTCTACTTATACTCACTCATCATAGCGAACAATTTGATGAGGCGAAAAAAGAGCATAAAAAAAAGACCTGCTTTTCTTAGTCGCTAGCTAAATTTATCACACGACGCAAGAACTGTCAAGTCTTTTTCTTTATTACATTTTAGCCCTTAACACCACCAAGTGTTACACCACCAACGATGTGCTTAGAAAGAATAAGGTAAACAATGATTACAGGGAAAATTGAAAATGCAATCATCATATAAACCTGTCCCATATCAAACTTAAGCCAGTCAGCTGAACGAAGCTGAGCTATTAATATAGGAAGAGTCTTCTTTGTATCATCGTGGAGCACAAGTGCTGGAGTGAAGTAATTGTTCCAGCTGTTTACGAAGCTGAAGATTGCCTGAACAGCAATAGCTGGCTTCATAAGAGGTACTACAATCTGATTGAATGTTCTAAACTCTCCAGATCCATCGATTCTTGCTGCCTCAACAAGTGAAAGAGGAAGTGTTGAATCCATGTACTGCTTCATATAGAAGAATACTGCTGGAGATGCAATTGCAGGCACGATAAGTGCTGCTGCGTTGTTATCAAGTCCCATCTTACAAATTAACTGTAAGAAACCAAGAACAGTTACCTGTGTTGGAATCATCATGATTGCAAGGATAAAAGTAAACATGAACTTCTTACCCTTGAAATCGTATGCATGAATAGCATATGCAGTCATTGCAGAAAAGTAAGTTGCAAGACCTGCTGTTAAAACAGCAATAACAAGCGAATTGAGTAATCCATTAAATATAGGAAGAGTTCCGTTTTTAAGATTTGTCCAGTTCTCTACGAAATGTGTACTTGGTACTGGAGTAAATCCCAAGCTGAGCTCTGAGTTGCTTCTTGTTGCATTGATAAACAATACATAAAACCAAAACAGGCACAAGAATGAAATTAAAATCAATACTACATATGATACTACTCTTCTAGCATGTACAGAGGCACCAGTGTCCTGCTTGCCTGCTATAGTTGTATTAGCCGCCATATCCATAATATTTTACCTCGTTTCTATTTAAATAACTATAGAATTACTTCACCTTATCAGAATTTGTAAACTTGAATACGATCAAGCTCAAGATACCAGTTATTATAAACAGGAATACTGAAAGCGCACCAGCTAAACCATAGTTCTTGCTGAACAGATGCTTGTTCAGATACATGATAAGTGTCATTGATGAACGCATTGGATCACCTGTTCCGTTTGTTAAAATCTGTGGAACATCGAACATCTGCAAGCCACCAATAAGTGATGTAATCATAACGAAGATTAGAATAGGTCTAAGTAGTGGTAATGTAATTTTATAGAAAATCTGAGTAGATGTAGCTCCATCTACCTGTGCAGCCTCAAAGAGTGATGGATCGATACCCAACATTCCGGCCATCAGAAGAATTGTCGTATTTCCAAACCACATAAGGCAGTTCATTGTTGCTACAAGAGTACGAACTGTCCAGACATGACTCATAAATTGATATGCCTCTTTAAAAACTCCAATCTGCATAAGCATAGAGTTAATAGGGCCACTATCTGAGAATAATGTAAAGAATAACATCGCAAAAGCAGATGCCATAATTAAGTTTGGTAAGTAAATTACTGTTTTGAAGAATGTTTGACATTTAAGTCTAAGCGATGGGTCTGTAAACCAAGCTCCCAACAGAAGTGAAAGTAAAATCTGTGGAATAAAACCCATAAGCCACATGATCATTGTGTTGATAAAATATGTAGGCAAATCACCGTTCGTGATAATTGTGCCATAATTCTGAAGCCCTACGAAGTTAGGGCCAATCTGAGTAAGACCTGAACGGTAATTCTCAAAAAACGAATTGTAAATAGTTGTTCCAAGTGGTAACAACTGGAAAATTAAAAAGATTACAGTAAATGGTATTAAGAATATGTAGCCCCATTTGTTGTAGCTTACTACTTTGCTCTTCTTGTTCATAAGTGCTCCCTTTTGTATTTCTTTAATATAGGGCGCACAGGACTTATACCCATGCGCCCCCAATTATTTTATTTCCCGCAAATTGTAATTGTAAAATTACGAATTACTCGGCTGTAAGTTCTGGATACTTCTCAACGATTGCCTTCTTGAACATTGCAAGAGCCTCATCCTTTGTTGCATTGCCCTGGAAGTAGTTCTTTGCTGCCTTCTGAAGTTCCTCGTTACATCCCTGATCATAAGCAGAGATATTTGAAAGGTCTACCTTCTCAGCACCTTCAGCAAGCTGCTTGTATGGGTTCTGTCCGCCAAGGAGTGCAATGTTACCATCATCTGTTGTAGAAAGCTCTGCAAGAACTGACTTGCTGTTTACACAATCCTGATCCTGCATAGCAATATCCTTAAGGATAGCCTTGTCTGTTGTCATCTTAAGGATGATATCCTTTACAAGGTTAGCATTGTCTGTACCTGTTGCAGCGCAGATCCATGTACCACCCCAGTAGTAAGACTGTGGTCCTACACAGTATCCCCAGCCACCCTGGCTAGCGATTGAAGCAGGATCATCTGCGTTAAGGCAGAAGTTGAAGAACCAAGCTGGTCCAAAGTAGCAGAATACCTTTCCTTCTGGGTTCTTACCCTTTGCCCAGTCATCGCCCCAAAGGTCATCTGTATCCTCAGCCTTTGCGTCTACAAGAGCCTTAGAATCATCAATCCACTTCTCAATGTTCTTATCCATAACAACCTTGCCGTCCTGTACCCACTTGCCAGAAACGTTGTTAGAATATACACGGAAAGTATCGTTTACTGAGCACATTGTGTAACCAGCTTCAGCTACCTTAGCTGCTGTCTCGTTGTACTTATCCCAATCTGCTACAGCTGCCTGTACTTCATCAGGATCATCTGTTCCAAGAACTTCCTTAGCTGCTTCTCTGTTGTAGATGAAACCAGCTGAGCAAGCCTGCCATGAAGAACCCTTTAACTTGCCATTGCTATCTGTAACAATTGACTGTGTATATGTATACTGATCTGCAAGATCTGCATCTGTGATACCAAGATCTGATAATGCCATAGCATAATCTGTATCAACATACTTAAGAGCGTAATCAGCTTCTACTAAGAATAAATCTACCTTATCATCAGCTGCTGCTGACTCCTGTGCAAGAAGAGCCTCATCAAGGTTGTTCTGGTATGCATTATCTGTAGAAGGAGTAATAGTCCAAACTACCTCAACATCACCAATCTTACCGTGTGTAGCGTCAACCTCTTCGTATCCAGGATAGTGAGACTTAATTCTTGACTGGAACTCATCATTCCAGCACTGGATGTTAAGTACTTTACCTGTATCTGCAGGTAACTCTGCTGCAGCTTCTGTAGCCTCTGTCTCAGTAGCTGCTGTGTCTGTTGCTGGTTCTGCATCATTTGATGCTGCGCCGCCGCAACCAGCGAACATTGTTGCTGTCATTGTTGTTAATGCAAGCAAACTAACAATTCTTCTTTTCATTTTTTGTTCCTCCCAAAATTTTTACGTGTTCCTCACGTATTTTTTTAAGTTACTGCATTTATCTAAAGTTGATACCTCAACTAAATGCCTAATTAAGTTTCTTAAGAGTGTCTCCCTCAAGAACCCAACCTTTAACGGTTATCTGTTGAATCAAAGTGGTTTTTGGTTTTTCAATCAGTGCCACCAGGCTTTGTGCTGCAAGTGTTCCCAGCTCTTCTGTATTTTGTCGGTATGTCGTAAGACGTGGTCTAATATGTCTTGCAACTTTGATTCCATCAAATCCTACTACCGAAATGTCATCAGGAACCTTTAAGCCTCTTTCAGCTATGGCTCTCATTCCACCATAAGTAGCATAATCATCTGGGTAAAAAATACAGGTAGGTCTTGTTCTGAGTTTCAAAAGTTCTAATGTCTTTTCGTAAGCACCGTGTGTATCTCTATAAGGAGATTCCTTAATGTACTCTTCAGGAATTTCTATCCCGTATTCTTCAAGCTTTCTATTAAATGTAACCAGTCTTAAGTTTGTTGTTGCGGATTCAGCTCCGTGTATGTATGCGATTTTTCTATGCCCATTCTGGACTACAAAATCTACAAGATCTGACATTCCGTCAACATTATCAGAAAGGATTGTTGTTGTCTCATTATATATATGATCAATTGTGACTACTGGGATGTTGCTCTTAACCAGTTCAACAACCTCAGGATCGTCAAAATGAACATTTGCTATAATCACGCCATCAAATCTTCTGTATCTTGCATGCTCAAGGTAGGTTGCCCTGCCTGGCCTGCTTCTATCATTTGATATAAATGTTATATCGTAACCTTCTTTTTCGACTTCCTTCTTAAAACTTTCCAGAACCCCTGCAAAGAAATCATGAGTCAAACCGCTGTTTGCATCGTCCATAAAAAGGACTCCTATATTATGTGTGCGATTTGTTTTCATTGATTTCGCTGCTGCATTTGGAACATATCCCATATCCTTTGCAGCTTTTCGAATTCTAATTTTCGTATCTGCACCGATATCACTGTGATCATTCAATGCTTTACTAACTGTAGCTATTGAAACACCACACTCTGATGCAATGTCCTTCAATGAAACCATTGCGCTCTCCCTATATATATATCAAATCTCCCTTAATCGTTTTCGCAACTTAAATATAGCTCTATTTAAGTATTTAAACAAGTACTTTTCGAAAATTTGTCTTTTCGTGTTAGTTTCGTATCTTGTTTTAGTGCATGTTCTACAAAAAAATATATAGGGATTTCCATTTAACCCCCCGTATGCTATTCTTTATGTGGGATAACCCTGTTTATCTACTTAAACGTTTACGGGTTAAAAATCTTGAAAACGGCTTATGTAAATGTTCTTACTTACTTAATCGTTTTCATTATAAGCTTTTTTCGAGGTTAGAAAATATAACTACTACAAAGGGAGGAAAACATGAAATACGGATTTTTCGATGATAACAATAAGGAATATGTTATCACAACTCCAAAGACTCCTTTGCCTTGGATCAACTATCTGGGCTGCAAGGATTTCTTTACATTATTATCAAATACTTGCGGAGGTTATACCTTCTATAAAGATGCAAAGCTTCTTAGAATGACTAGATATCGTTACAACGATACAACTCCAGATACAAATGGTAAGTACTTCTATATTAAGGATGGCGATACCATCTGGAACCCAGGTTGGCAGCCAACAAAGACAGAGCTTGATTCTTACGAGTGCCGTCACGGTATTGGCTACAGCAAATTCACAGGTACTAAGAATGATGTAGAGGCAGCTCTTGTTACTTTCGTTCCTGTTAATGATCCAGTAGAGCTTACAAAAGTAACTCTTACAAATAAAGGTGCTGCAAAGAAGGATATTCAGCTTTTCTCTTATGTAGAATGGTGTTTATGGAATGCCGATGATGATATGAAGAACTTCCAGCGTAACCTTTCAATAGGTGAAGTTGAAGTTGTTGATTCTACTATTTATCACAAGACAGAGTACAGAGAGCGTCGTAATCACTATGCTGTTTACTCTGTAAACTCAAAGATTGACGGTTTCGAAACTAGTCGTGACGAGTTTAGAGGTGCCTACAACGGTCCTGACAAGCCAGCAGCAGTTATTGAAGGAAAGCTTCATAACACAATTGCTTCTGGTTGGTACCCAATCGCTTCTCATCAGATTAATGTTAGCCTTGAAGCTGGCGAAAGCAAGACTTTCGTATTTGCCTTAGGATACGTTGAGAATGCTGAAGATGACAAGTGGGAAGCTCCAAGCGTAATTAATAAGAAGAAAGCAATAGCTCTTCTTTCAAAATATCAGACAGTAGAAGCTTTTGATTTAGCTCTTGCTGAGCTTTGCAGCTACTGGGATGGACTTCTTGCTAAGTTCCACATTGAATCTAAGGATGAGCATGTAAACCGTATGGTAAATATCTGGAACCAGTATCAGTGTATGGTTACATTTAATATGTCTCGTTCAGCTTCTTACTACGAGTCAGGTATTGGCCGTGGAATGGGATTCAGAGATTCTTGCCAGGATCTTCTTGGTTTCGTTCACCTTATTCCTGATCGTGCTCGTGAAAGAATTATTGATATTGCATCAACACAGTTCCAGGATGGTTCAGCTTATCATCAATATCAGCCACTTACAAAGAAGGGCAATTCTGATATCGGTTCTGGATTTAATGACGATCCACTTTGGCTCATTGCTGGAACTTCAGCTTACATCCGTGAGACAGGTGATACATCCATCCTTAATGAGACTGTTCCATATGACAATGATATGTCAGTTGCAACATCTCTTATGGAGCACTTAAAGCGTTCATTTGATTACATCGTAAATCACAAGGGTCCACACGATCTTCCACTTATCGGTCGTGCCGATTGGAATGACTGCTTGAACCTTAACTGCTTCTCAGAGCATCCAGGTGAAAGCTTCCAGTGCTTTGGTCCTTCAGAAGGTCCTGTTGCTGAGTCAGTATTCATCGCTGGTATGTTTGTAAAATATGGTCGCGAGTATGCAGATCTTTGCAAGCTTATGGGTGACAATGCAGAGGCAGACAGAGCTCTTGCTGAGGTTGATAAGATGATTAAGGCCATCGAAAAGGATGGTTGGGACGGCGAGTGGTTCGTACGTGCTTATGATGCTTACAGCCACAAGGTTGGTTCTAAGGAATGTGACGAGGGACAGATTTACATCGAGCCACAGGGTATGTGTGTAATGGCTGGCGTAGGTGTAGATGATGGCAATGCCGTAAAGGCCCTTGATTCAGTTAAAGAAAAGCTTGATACAAAGTATGGTGTTATGATTCTTCAGCCTGCTTACACAAGATATCATCTTGAGCTTGGTGAAATCTCATCATATCCACCAGGATACAAGGAAAATGCTGGTATCTTCTGCCACAACAATCCTTGGATTTCTATTGCAGAGACCTGCATCGGACGTGGCGATAGAGCATTTGAAGTTTACAAGAAAACATGTCCTTCATACATCGAGGACATTTCTGAGATTCATAGAACTGAGCCTTATGTTTACTCACAGATGGTTGCTGGCGCTGATGCCAAGTTCCACGGTGAGGCAAAGAACAGCTGGCTTACAGGTACAGCTGCTTGGACATTTACAAATATTTCTCAGTACATTTTGGGAATTTATCCTACACTTGAGGGACTTTCTGTTAACCCTTGTACACCAGCAGAGTTTGGTGATTTCAGTGTAACACGTGTTTACCGTGGAGTTACATACAACATCGAAATCAAGAACCCTAACAAGGTACAGAAGGGTGTAGCAAGCTTACTCGTTGATGGTAAGGAAGTTGAAGGAAACATCATTCCATTCGACGGCAGCAAGAAGACAGTAAGCGTAGTTGCTACAATGAAGTAGTTTATTTCATTAATCTTCATATACAATTTATTCTCCTTCTAAAAGAGCCAGCGTTTGACACGCCTGGCTCTTTTGCTGTTTAATTATAACTATGAATAGAACACTTACATATATTATTTCAACTGAATATGATGGATTTCAGATAGATAAATTTCTTAAAACCCAAGGTTATTCTTCCGCCAATATCACCGCCATTAAAAAGATGCCTAATAACGTTGCAATTGACGGTGAGTGGGTTCATATGAATAGAAAGCTGTCTGCTGGCGAACTGCTGATAGTGAATATATCTGAAGAGGATTCTTCCGAAAAGATTCCTGCTGTTAAGATGGATTTAGATATTGTTTATGAGGACGAGGATATCATTGTGATTAATAAGCCCGCTGGGCTCCCTATACATCCTAGTCTGAATCATTATGAAGATTCTTTGGCTAACGGGCTGGCCTTTTATTATGAGTCCCAAGGAAAGTCTTTTATATTTAGATGTGCTAATAGGCTGGATAAAAACACATCCGGCCTTACTGTTATAGCAAAGCACCTTGTCAGTGCCAATATCCTTTCTACAATGGTTAAGAACAGAGAATTTCACAGAGAATACTATGCCATCGTTCGAGGTACTTTAGAGCAGCCTGAAGGCACTATAGATGCGCCAATAGGCCGAGTAGATGATTCTATTATTACAAGACAGGTGGATTTTGAAAATGGTGAACGAGCAGTTACTCACTATAAAGTAATAGATGAAAAAAATGGGCACAGCCTCATCTCAATTCATCTTGAGACAGGCCGCACCCATCAGATTCGTGTTCACTTTAAACATATAGGTCATCCATTGATTGGAGACCACTTATATAATCCAGATTTTGAGTATATGCAGAGACAGGCACTACATTCCCATAGGATTGAGTTTGTGCATCCCATAACAAAAAAAGCAATGGAGTTTGTGGCTCCATTGCCTAATGATATGCAAAGAATATTTATGTAAGCCCTCATCAGTCACCTTCGGTGACAGCTTCCCCCATAGGGGGAAGCCTTTTTTAGTTCATCTGTGCCTTAAGGTCTTCGTATTCTCTGTTGATTTCAGCTACCGTAGCTGTATCACCAGCGTCCCCATCCGGATGGTAAATCTTAATAAGATCCTTGTAGCGCTTTTTAAGAGCCTTTTTATCAGAAACACCAGAGAAGAACATCTCACCCTGGACAACATTATCAGTGGTGGTAACGCCGTAGCTGTACTCTTCCTGGACATTGGACTGAACATGCTCGTAGAACTTTTTCTTGCGCTCAAACTGCTTTTTATCATCAGCAAGCTGCTGAGTCTCTCGAATGAGCATTTCCCATTTCATCTCAAACTGCTTTTCCTGCTGCTCAAGTGTGCGAATTCTCGCATCAACTTCTCTTTTTTCTTTTAATAAATCATTCCATGCTTTTTCTAACTCAAGCTGTCTATCTTCAAGTGCCTGCATGTCGATTTTGCCTTGACATGTGCGTTCTTTTGCCATACTAACTCTCCCACTAATTAAAACTAAACATTCTGTTGGGGGATGTTCGCCCAACTTTTAATAAATTATATCGTAAATTCAATTAGCTTGTAAATTAGAAGAATGGGCTAATATTTTTATATTCTCTTGTATACTATGCCGGAATAGGCTCCGATAGTTGTATGAAGGTTTCCGCCTTCAACAGTTATATCGGTCGGCATGATTGAATACCCAACCTCATTACTTAAAATCAATCTCTCTAGCTGACAATTTAATGGGGCTCCAGCTATCCAAACAGGCACATCTACTTCGATTTCATTGCCATTGGAATTTATTATTACAATTATCTGCTCATTTCCGGTAAATCTGCCATAGCTGATAAAGCCCTGTCCGCAATTCAGGAATACAAAAGAACCTTCCTTAATGGCCTGACTCTGCTTGTGAATCATAATAATGTCTCTGGTGTAATCCACAAGGTCGTAGTTAGCATTTCCCCAAGGATATGTTCGGCGTGAATCAGGATCTGTGAACCCGCATACACCAGCCTCATCTCCGTAATACAGGGTAGGAGCACCTGGCCAGGTGAACTGTACCATCTCGGCCAGCTTCATAACAGGGATACTAACACCATCCTCTGCAGCCTGAGTTCCCTTAGTCTCGATTCTACCAACCATATGATTGGTTCTGGTAAGGAATCTAGAATGGTCGTGATTAGAGAGCTGATTCATAGCGCAATACAACGAAGGTGTTTTTAATCTGGCCATAAAATGAAGCATAGTATTTTTGAAGCGCTCACCATCTCCTAATGCGCTAGGCTGGAATTCATCAGAATGCTTTTCCATACCTGTCAGGAAATATGTAAGAGGCTCCATAAATGCATCGTAATTCATTATGGTATCCCACTGGTCGCCCTTTAGCCACTCTGAAGGGTTTCCATAGTGTTCAGCTAGAATGATAGCATTTGGATTAGCGCTTTTGACAGCCTTTCTGAAATCTGCCCAAAACTGATGATTAAACTCCTCAGAGTGACCTAAATCTGCCGCCACATCAAGACGCCAGCCATCGCAATTGTATGGCTCGCTAACCCATTTTTTTCCTATATTCATAATGTATTGATACAGTTCTGGCGAATCCTCGTAATTAAGCTTTGGTAAGGTATCGTGGCTCCACCAGCCGTCATAGCTCTTGTTATCTGGCCAAGCGTCTTCATAAAACTTAAAGAAAGAATTATATGGGCTATCTTTGCTCTCGTAAGCACCAGGAGCATATCCTTCTTCCTTTGAATAAATCTTTTCTCTATTTAGCCATTTATTAAAGGAACCACAGTGATTAAACACACCATCAATAATAACGCGGATTCCCTTTTGATGAGCCTCATTTACAAAATCAGCAAAGAATTTATTACTGGCCTCAAGATTTTCTTTGTTAGTAACACGAATCTTGTATTTGCTAGCGTGAGAATTGTCATAATCGTCTGGATTAAGGCATTCTCCACCATCATTTTTAATAACTGTCAAATGTGGATCGATATAATCGTAATCTGCAGTATCGTATTTATGATTAGAAGGGGATACAAATAAAGGATTGAAGTAGATTACCTCTACCCCCAAGCTTCTCAGATAGTGAAGCTTCTGACGAACGCCCTCCAAATCTCCACCGTAGAATCTGCCTATATCTAAATTTGCTGGCATAGAACTCCAGTCCTTTACGCCCTCAACAGGCCCGCAAACATAGTGGTATTCATTTGTCTGTACATCATTTGTAGGATCGCCATTGCAGAATCTATCCACAAGAATCTGGTACATAACCGCACCTTTTGACCAGGCAGGTGTGGAAAAGCCTGGCATAATAGAAAACTCGTAGTGCTCCCTGTAATCTCTCCAAAGGCCTACTCTGTCGTAATAGTAGTGATCAAGACCTCCTACAAGCTCAAAATGATATCTAAATTCCTTTTTGCCCAACTGTACTGTACAGGAATAAAAGTCAAACTCACCTCGGGTTCTATCCAAATGCATACGGATATTAAGATTATCGGTTTTGGACATCAAAAAAACCTGTATATCCTCCTGATGATATACACGTATGCTAATAGTAACCAGAGAATTCTCCTCCGGCTCCATAGGATATCTGTATTCAGCTGTTCCATCTGAGTAAATTGCACGGATGTTCATATGAATACCCCTCGCTGATTAGATAATATATTTTTAGATAGTAAAAAAGACAGCAACGATCGCTGTCTTTTTAGGAGAAGGTATTTTTACTATGGGGTTAGTAAAAATTATATAATGTATTGGGGGGTTTTTACGATGTTTATTATATGACCCCGCAACACTCAAGTGTGCACAAACATAACAAAAGCTCTACCCATTTTTTGTGCATATTGCACTACTCACCCCAATTAATACCCTCGACAGCGACGCCATCAAGGATTTCTTCGGTGTTCTCCTGCTTTGGAGCATCACCAAATAATGCCTCGAATTCATCCTTACCAATCTTTTCTTTCTCTAGTAATAGATTAGCACATTTATGAAGAATTGACTCATTCTCTTTTAAAAGTTTCACAGCTTTTTCATAACATTCATCAATGATTGCCTTAACCTCATCATCAATGGCCTTAGCTGTGGCCTCTGAATATCCCTTAGTATGAGCTAAATCTCTTCCGATGAAGACTTCTTCCTCGTCCTCGCCATAATTGATCATACCAATATTCTTGGAGAATCCGTACTTTGTAACCATATTTCTGGCAGTCTGTGTAGCCTGCTTGATATCCTGAGATGCACCTGTAGTAACATCATCAAAAATAAGCTCCTCTGCTACTCTACCACCCAATGAAACGATAATATCCTGAAGCATCTTGCCCTTTGTATTAAACATTTCATCATTTTCATTTATAGGCATGGTATAGCCTGCTGCACTTGCTCCAGTAGGAATAATGGATACTGAATAAACAGGTCCAACATCTGGAAGCACGTGGAATAAAATAGCGTGTCCACTCTCGTGATAAGCAGTGATTTTCTTTTCCTTATCGGAAATCACACGGCTCTTCTTTTCCTTACCGATTCCAACTTTTACAAATGACTTTTTAATATCATCGTGAACAATGTACTGTCTGTCCTGTCCTGCTGCAAGAATAGCCGCCTCATTGAGAAGGTTTTCCAAATCAGCTCCAGTAAATCCGACAGTTGTCTGAGCAATCTGATGTAAATCTACATCTGAGCCAAGCATCTTATTAGCAGCGTGTACCTTAAGAATCTCTTCACGCCCCTTAACATCTGGACGACCAACATAGACCTTTCTATCGAAACGTCCTGGACGCATAATTGCGTGATCCAAAATATCTACACGGTTTGTAGCTGCCATAACGATGATGCCCTCATTGACACCAAATCCATCCATCTCTACGAGAAGCTGATTAAGTGTCTGCTCACGCTCATCGTGGCCACCGCCCATACCAGTACCACGACGACGTGCTACGGCATCTATCTCATCAATAAATACGATACAAGGCGCGTTCTGTTTTGCCTCTGCAAAAAGATCACGTACACGGCTGGCACCAACACCAACAAACATCTCTACGAAATCAGAACCTGAAATAGAGAAGAATGGTACACCTGCCTCGCCTGCAATAGCCTTTGCAAGAAGAGTCTTACCTGTTCCCGGAGGGCCTACTAAAATAACACCCTTTGGAATACGGGCACCAAGCTTTGTATATTTCTTAGGGTCTCTGAGGAAATCTACCAGCTCTTCTACTTCTTCTTTTTCTTCGTCAAGACCAGCTACATCCTCGAATCTTGTGTGAATATCCTCTTTTGTGCTCATCTTGGCGCGGCTCTTACCAAAGTTCATCATCTTGGCATTAGCACCACCACCTGCACTCTGGGCATTCATCAAAATCATAAAGAGAATGAATACTGCACCCAAAACAATAAGCATAGGTAAAAGATCAGATAACCAGCTATCGTGAGGGATATCGCTAAGAGTATAGGAAATATTACTCTCTGCTAATGTCTGCTGTAATTCATTTACATCTGATACATATAATGTAACTGTATCGCCGTTTTTAAGTTTGATGCTTGCGGCACCTGTTGGCACCTCTTCGTTCTGTGTAATGTTCACAGAAGTAATCTTTTCATTTTTAATGGCAGACTTAAGTTCCGCCATAGAATATGTGGCATTTTTGTTGCCCATGCTGGTGTAAAGAATAGCTAAAACCACTGCGACAAAAATACCATAAATAATCATTCCTGAAGCTCTGTTTTTCTTCAAGGCATCCTCCTAGTCTAGCTCTACAACTCCGATGTAAGGAAGGTTACGATACTTCTGGTCATAATCGAGACCATAACCTACAACGAACTGATCTGGAATTGTAAATCCTGTGTAGTCAACGTGAACATCAACCTCTCTACGATCTGGCTTGTCAAGCATTGTAACCATCTTTACAGACTTTGCTCCACGGTCCTTAAAAAGCTGACCAAGGTAATTAAGTGTGTTACCACTATCGATAATATCCTCTACGATGATTACATTCTGTCCTGCTGGATCTAAATCAAGGTCCTTTTTAACCTTTACTACCCCTGATGATACTGTGCCGCCGTCATAGCTTGATGTAGCCATGAAATCGATAATAACTGGCACTGTAATTCTCTTAGCAAGCTCACATGCAAAGAAAGAAGCTCCCTTAAGGATGCATACCAAAAATACTGTCTCACCCTCATAGTCCTTACTAATCTGTGCTCCAAGCTCCGCAATACGCGCTGCTAACTCATCCTCTGGTAAAAGGACTCTGATGTTCTCACTCATTTCCATTTCCTCCATAAACTATCTCTAATACGCGAGTGGTATTATTAGAAATTTTATAATATTCGCTGATTCTATATCCAACCACCCACATTACGTGGCTACCATCGCATACCAGCATAATGCTGTCTCTTTTGTGACGAGGTATTTTTTCATCCACAAAATAATCCTGAATAGATTTATGATTTCCTGCGGAATCTATAGTCAGATAATCCCCCTCAGCACGGGTTCTTATAACAATATTATCCGATATTTTATCACAATCAAACCATTTAGTATAGGTTTCAGTAGGGTATTTCATGCCCTGTTCCAGGTCAAATTCACGGTATGAAAATGTACCCTGTGTTTCCTCCTCAGAGGCCTCATCCTGTACATATAAATGCTCGTAAGAAATAATCAAGGTCTTTTTATATGGTAACTGGACCTGGCGTTCCCCATCCTCCTGGAGAAGGCCTAAAATGCTTTCTATATGAACAGCACTAACGTCCTTTTGATTAGGCATAAAGCTGCTAAGATATTCCTTTAGCGCCTGACTGGCAATAACCTTTGGTGCAGTAACGAATGCTCTTTTTCTAAGTTTATTGCCATCTTCTCTGGATATTTCTAAAAGCCCGTGGGCCTCTATAGAAATATAATCCGCAACCTCTGTCAGTCTGTTACACATATCGGTAATATGCTCCAAGGCCTTAGAATTTATTTCTGAAAGTTCTGGTAAAATATTGTGTCTTATTCTATTTCTATCGTAGCACACCATTGAGTTGGTCTCATCCACGCAGTATGAAATCTCATTTTCCTGGATAAATTCCATAATCTCTGCCTTTGGAACCTCTAAAAGAGGTCTAATAATTCTACCTCTTGTTGGAGCTATGCCGCACATTCCATCCAGGCCTGTACCTCTAGCCATATGGAATATAACTGTCTCTGCATTATCATCTGCATTATGAGCTATGGCAATCTTTACGTTATCAGCCTGAGATTCCTTTGATAGCTCATCTGCATAGGCCTCAAAAGCCTCGTAACGAGCCATTCTGGCCTCTTCTTCCTCAGAGCGGCCCGATTCCTTAACCAAGGCCGGAATATCCACCCTAACAACCTTTAAAGGCACCTGGTAATCCTTGCAAAGACTCTCTACATATGCCTGATCTTCATCAGCATCCTCACCTCTAATACAATGATTTACGTGAAGGGCGTGAATATCAAGATTATATTCCTCCCTAAGACCAAGCAACATAAAAAAAAGGCATACAGAATCAGGTCCTCCGGATAAACCCAAGACCACCCTGTCGCCTTTGTTTAACATACTATTTTTTTCTATAAATTCTCTAATCTTCTTTTTGTTTAAAAATGATCCAATTGTCATGTGTCAATCCAAGTTTCTGGGAAGCCTCATTTTCAACATATTCATCACTTCCCACATATTCTTCCTGTTCCTTGAGCTGCTGACTCTTTTCATTAGCTGCATCCAGCTGTGTCTGGAGAGTTTCTTCTTTCTTCTTGAGCTCTTCGTTTTTATCGTGAAGGCGCACAATCTGAACGGTCATTACTCCAATCATAAAGAGCATGATAACAGCTACGTATATTCTACCTGTAGAGGTTTTCTTTCGTCTTCCTACTTTTTTTCTCTTATTTCTAACCATAAATTACAAATACTTAAATAAGTCTGCCGCAGCATCCTTTTTTGTAGTGTCCTGAATATCCAGGACCTCAACTTTCACATTTTTGTTTCCAAATGCTATCTCTATTATATCACCAACTTTAACGTCAGTGGAAGCTTTCGCAATTTTTCCATTAATTTGAACACGACCGCTGTCACAAGCTTCATTTGCCACCGTGCGTCGTTTTATCAATCTACTTACTTTTAAATACTTATCTAGTCTCATAGTGTTCCTCATTTCTCAACATAAGCTGGTAATTGACAAGCTCTGAGGTTTCTCAAGCGAATCGTGTTAGATGAGCGGAGAAACACTCAGGCTTGTCAATGTAACCAGCGTAGGCTTAAAAAAAGGGTCCGGCACTGCCGAACCCCATAATGATTCTAAAAAATAATGCTAATTAGTTGATAGAATCCTTAAGAGCCTTACCAGCCTTAAACTTAGGAGCCTTAGATGCAGGAATCTTCATCTCAGCGCCTGTCTGTGGATTTCTACCTGTACGAGCTGCTCTCTTAGAAACTTCGAATGTACCGAAGCCAACGAGCTGGATCTTCTCACCCTTCTTAAGCTCTTCTGCTACTACCTCTGTGAATGCCTTTACAGAAGCTTCTGCGTCCTTCTTAGAAATGTTAGCCTTGCTAGCGATAGCTGCTACTAATTCTGTCTTGTTCATTACTATTCCTCCTCGAGAATTGTTATTTTTATTTTAGGACCGAAATCCTTAATAACTACAATATCTTTTATAAGTCTTTTAAATATGGGTGTCAACAAAAAAACCCCAAAAACCCCCGATTTATAAGGGTTTTATGAAATATTACAAATTTCTGACACTATTTTTAACTATAATTACCATTTACAAACCCTTGATTTTCTAGGAAGTTCACAACTTTTTCACACAAATTAGTTCATTAAGTTGCTTATCAGGTCGGAAATCGTTGATAAATAATCAACTTCGTAGTCATAATCATTCTTAATTGAGCTACCTGCAGTCTCCTCCTCGGCACCATTTTCAGACTCATCTGTAACATTTTCGTTAGGAGTTGCATTGTCATAATTTTCTTCTACAGTGGAGGTAGTTCCACTTCCATCTTCAGCCTCCATCTCCAATGTGATTTCTGCTGATTCAGAATTGACTACCAAGGTCTTCTTCCAAGCTTTATAACCTGCACATTTAACCACAAGCTGATGAGCGCCATACTGAACCTTCTGTGGCTCCGTTACATCCACAGATTTACCATCCAGATATACAAATGTATCTGGAACAGTCACAAGGAACGTAAGCAAGCAATAGGATGGTCCCTCCCCCTTCATAGAATCCAAATTCACCAGAACATTCTCATCCCTGTGAACTGTAATCTCCTGGGAACCGCCCCAACCATTGTTTGCTACAGTTAATAGGTATGTTCCTTCTGGAACCTCAATGGTCTCATTTCCATTTACCATTGTTACTATCTTATCTCCGATAAAAGCCATTGAACCGTCAAACACCGCTGTGTTCACAAGGCTTATATACCCGTGTCCTGTGGTGATTGCGATGGATATAATCTCCTTATCCTTACCGATTACAGTAATTGCATCGTCCTCGCCGATTGAATCCACCAATATTTTCAGATTATCTGAATAGACCTTGGTCTTATCCGTAATCTTGTACTTGTGGCCATCTATAACCATTAAATTGTGAGATGTATCTATGGAATATTTTTTAATATCCTCGTACATCCAAACATCTGCTGATTTTTGCACCTGACTCAGTGCCCCAGAAGCTGGCAGCAACTCACCTATAGAAACAACCGAACCCGTAGTGAATTCAGCCCAGGTGTCATTGCCACCGTATTTATTTAAGAATTTTGTAGTCATATTATATGAATAGCGAAGCTGCTGATCCTCACTTAGCGAATACAATGCAATAGTCTCATCCACCATATCCAGGTTTTCTACTATATATAAATCAACCTGTTCAGTCTCAGCCTCCGCCTGATTATCAGTTTCCTCCACCTCACCAGTATCCTTTCCTGCGTTTTGAATGGCAGAACCTGTATAATTGGTGACTGTGGCATTGTTAGCATGGCTACATCCACAAAATGCAACCGCACAGATAACTGACAATAATATTAAATTAGACCATTTTTTTGTAAAATCCCCACTCATAGGTTAATTGTATCACATTTTTAACAATTAACCATACTTCTTGCCTTGTTTAAAAGGGTTTCCCTATCATTAATAGAAGGATTCTCTACCACCTCGTCAAAAATGGCATTTAAAATGGCGCCAATCTGCTGACCCTGTGGGACTCCCATAGCGATCAAATCCTTGCCATTTATCTTTAAATCTTTGATTCTGAGGCAGTCGCCTGCTGCAACTATCTCATTATATACACGCTGAAGCTCATCAATGTAAGCAAGCTTTTCTTCACGGTGATACATTGACTGGGCAATGGTGTCTGCTCTCTTTACAGCAAGTAAATCATCAAAATTCTCCTGCCCTACTCTGATAATCATTCTGCGAACATTACGCTGTGATATTTCAGGTCTGTCATCGTGATTCTTTACCAGATTACACACCTTAGCTACAGTATCGTTATCGAATTTTAGTCTTCGAAGAATCTCGCGAGACATATCGGCTCCTTTAACAGGATGCATCTTGAAATGATTCTGACCATTTTCATCTGTAGTCTTGCAAACAGGCTTTGCCACATCGTGAAGCATCATAGCAAGACGAAGCACCTTATCCTCAGGAATAAGACCCATAGCCACAATGGTGTGTTCTCCCACAGTGTACATATGATGTTTGTTTACCTGGTCGCACTCCATCATAGCATCGAATTCTGGGAAAAATATCTTTGTAAGACCAGTTTCGTATACATCACGAATGCGCTCTGGATGTGTGGATGTTACCAGCTTTACCATCTCCACCTGAATACGCTCTGCACTGATACGCTCCAAAGTAGGCGCCAATTCCTTAATAGCCTGATAGGTAGCTGGCTCTATCTCAAAGCCAAGCTGAGCAGAAAAACGAAGAGCACGTAGCATACGAAGAGCATCCTCTGTGAAACGCTCCGTAGGATTACCAACAGCCTTTATAATTCCTGCCTGCAAATCGGCCTCTCCACCAAACAAATCCACCAGACCCTTGCTCTCATTGTAGGCCATAGCGTTAATGGTGAAATCTCGACGTTTAAGGTCTTCTTCTAGGGAAGCAGTAAATGTAACCTCCTTAGGATGACGACCATCCTCATACTTTCCATCAACACGATATGTGGTAACCTCGTAACCAACGCCATGCATAAGTACAGTGACAGTACCATGCTCGATTCCGGTATCAAAAGTCCTATCAAAAAGAGACTTTACCGTTTCAGGCAAAGCCGATGTGGTTATATCCCAATCGTGAGGAATTTTCCCTAGAATGCAGTCACGGACACAGCCGCCTACTGCATAGGCTTCGTGTCCGTTAGATTCTAAAATATTTATTATTTTTGAAACGTCT